>Ga0209848_1000237_pt1 | contig 26986 bp, 24 predicted proteins | sample OrgsoiDNA_201062_FD_185810 | JGI IMG/M metagenome (GOLD analysis project Ga0209848, IMG submission 185810) | Permafrost soil microbial communities from the Arctic, to analyse light accelerated degradation of dissolved organic matter (DOM) -... | ecosystem: Environmental > Terrestrial > Soil >...
TCCGCTTTTTAAGGTTCTGCAGGCGCGGACTTCATCGTGGCGCGGGCAACGTAGTGTTGCCCATCAGACGCCGTATAGATTTAAGCAAGCCCATCATAAATCAAAATCGGTGTTGCAAAAACGGGGGTGACCATAGATTTTTATGTCTGAAATTCGCCCGCTATCCGCGACCGAAAGGGCCGATTCCCCCACCTGCCGACGCCGCGCTGGCATTGTAGAGCAGTACCCCCGCCAGCAGCAGCACGACCCCACCCGCCAGCGCCAGGGCTGACCAGGCTACAGTTTGCCACGCGGCAGGCGTGCGTTTCGCACTGAGCTTTACTGCCATCGCCCGGCTGTAAAACACCATCAGCCCGATAAGCGACACGGTGATGGATGTCCCGAGCGCCATCACCAGCGCAGAAAGTACGCCCCACAAATAGACGCCGATCACTTTGGAAAACAGCAACACCATGATCGCCCCGGAACAGGGCCTAAGCCCCATCGCCAGCACAATCGTCGCCTGAGTTCGCCAGTCACTGCCCGCCTGAAGCTGCTGATCCGTAGGCAGATGCTGATGTCCGCAACCGCAGTGATCGTCATGGACATGGTTTTCATCCAGCGGCCGTAACTGCCGGATAGTCAGACCGGGTTTGGTTGGCAGATTTTTTAAGGTGTGATAACAGCGCCGGATAGCCCGCCAGCACAGCAACACGCCGAGCAACATCACCAGAATGAAGCTGCCCCTCTCCAGCCAGAAACTGCTTTCGTGCAGCTGGCGCGATGAAAGTTGAAGCACACCCAGCATCACCGTAACGAGTAATACAGCCACCAGCCCCTGCACCACCGCCGAAGCAAAGGTCAATTTCAGGCTATTTCTCAGCCGGGAAGGATGCGTCGCCAGATAGGTGGTGATGACAATTTTGCCATGCCCAGGCCCGATGGCGTGGACGATGCCGTAAATCAGACTGAAGCCCATCAGCGTCAGCCCGGCTTTCTGCGGGCTGGCTTTCACCTGCTGCAACAAGTTGGCCAGTTCCTGATGCAGATCCCTTTGCCAGACAATACTGCTGAGCAAAATGCGCGGCCAGTACTGCCAGAACAACGCGCCACCGGCGGCCAGTAGCAACAGAAATACCACCAACGGCCACAGATCCCAGGCCCAGTGGCGACGCTTTTCACGCCTATTTAATGACATTGTACGGTGACCTTTTGCGCAAACTGCTGACCTAAATCCATATCTTCCGGCGGCGCGTCGGCCTTATCCAAAGACAACGCGTAGCTTTGCAGTGAAGCATTGGGCTTGGGGGTAAAAAGGTTGATGCTGCAAGACTTCGCCAGTTCCGGCGGCAGATGCAATGCATTCTGGTCTTTATAGGTCATATCCACGAAGTAACTCGGATCGAAAGTGGAGAAGATCATCGGTTTTCCGCTTAACGGCTGCGGCACGGCCAGAGGCATCACAAACTCCAGCACCGCCTGATCGCCTTTGCGTGACAGCTTATATTCGCTGGGGAGATCCAGATATTTGACCGGTTTGCCGTCGCGATAAAAATCGGTGAAATAGTGTTGGCTAAGTACGCGAGCCATCACTTCAGCGGCCAGTTTTTTCCAGATATCCGAATCAGTTTGGGCTTTTTGCGCGTCATACAGCAAATCTGCGGAGGTGATTTCGTCCATCGTCCAGACCATTTTCAGGCCGGTCAACTGCTGTTGTTGGGTGACCAGCGTGGTTTGCATATCAATGAAGCTGTGAGGGTGCGCGTAAACGGCCAGCGGCAATGCCAGAAAACCGCTCAACAGCAACCTGATGAAGCGGGAAGCACGCCGTTTCCTGGCGCAGAGCGCGGTCTTTTCCATGGTTAAGGCCCGTAAGTCAGTTAATCTGCACGTTCAATTGTTACAAAGTAACAGCTTTTTCAGAACCGATTAAGTAGTCGAAAGAAATATCTGTGATCTGAGTTGTAAGCCGGTGTAAAACCGTGAACTCTCACCCGTTGCGCAACAAGTCATTTGCTATGCTTGACTTATAATTTCACTTCTAATGGTCACTAAGAATTCTATGAGCCTGGACACTCATCCCGTGCCTGAGCTCTCCGGTCAACAACGGCGCTGCCATGTTCTGTTGATGCTGTATGCGCCGTTACCGGCGGTGCAACTGGAGACCATCAGCCAAATCAATGGCACAGATCTCCCGACAACCCGGCAGGACATTGCCGAGGTCAACCGTGAGATCCAGCGCTTACATCATCTGGATATTCTCGCCTTTGGTGAAGACACCTGCCAGTTACAGGGCACATTGCTGGATCAGCGTTTATGTCTGTTCCACGGATTGCGCCGCGCCCTGCGCACCTCTCCGCAGTTTATCGCCGACCATTTTACTCCCTGGTTACATCAGAGCCTGCAAACCCACGCCTTTGCTGACGACCGCTTTCGTCAGCAGCAATTGACAACCTTAATTCAGCAGTGCGCCGTGCAGCTTGGCCGCGAATTCAGCGAGCGCGATCAGGAATTCCTGCGTCTCTATCTGCAATATTGCCTGTGGCAGAATGCCACCCAACGCGATACGCCGTTTAGCCCGGTCGCGTTCGATACTCTACAAAGTGAATGGCTGCGTGATAAACCGGAATACCTCGCCGCCAGCTGCCTGTTCAGCCAGTTACAGCAACTCAGCTCGGGCCTGCTGGCGGAAGGCGAACGTGACTTTTTTACCCTGCTACTTCGGTTGTTAAGAAACCACAGCTATCACAGCTCAGGGTCCGATGAAGATCAGCGCCTGATGCACCAGATTGAACGGGTGGTGGAGAATTTTCAGGATGTCGCGGGCATGAAGTTCAGCAGCGACGAAGGGTTAATCCGCCAGTTGTTCGCGCATCTTGGCCCGGCGATTGAGCGCTGCCATTTTGCTATCGGTATCGATAATTTATTGCAGGATGAAGTGACGCGGATGTACCCACGGCTGGTGCGTACTACACGTGAAGCCCTGGAGGATTTTCAGCAGGAGTACCGCATTTGTCTTTCTGAGGAGGAGATTGGCCTGGTGGCGGTGATGTTCGGGGCGTGGCTGATGCAGGGGAACGCGTTGCAGGAGAAACAGATTTTACTGCTGACTCACGACAACCCACAGCTGGAAGAGGCGGTCGAGCAGCAAATCCGCGAAGCGACGTTACTGCCGCTCAACATAAAATACCAGACGCTGACGGAGTTTCAGCAGTGCGGCGCACCCGATGGGGTTGCGATGATTGTCACCCCCTATGCCACCCGCATCACCGACGCCGATCCGTTGGTGATCCACACCCAACTTCCTCTGGCAAAAGAGCAGCGAAAACGTATCCGCTCGCTGCTCGAAGCTCCTTAAGCCGCCGCGCTCGGCGTCACTTTTGGCCGCAGGAAAATAGCCGGAGCCGCCACCGCCGCCATGACGAAGAACAACCCTGCGTGCAGATGTTCAAATAAGAAACCAGACACCATCGTCATCACTGCGATCCCACCGCCCATCGCCAGCGCAGAGTAAACCGATTGCAGGCGGATCACCTGATCCCTTGGCCGTGACGCGATAAACCGCATACCCGCCAGATGGCAAACGGTAAAGCTGCCGCAGTGCAATATTTGAATCAGGATCAGCCACGGCAGTTCGATAAAGGCCCCCATCATCGCCCAACGCACCACGCCACAGCAGGCAGAGAGCAGCAACAGATCCCGTGCCCCCCAGCGACGGAAAAGCCGATGACTGAACGTGAAGACCAGCACTTCGGCCACCACACCCAGCGACCACAAATAGCCCACGACCGAGGCGGAATAGCCTTTGTCCTGCCAGTAAATCGCGCTGAAACCGTAGTACGCGGCGTGTGCGCCTTGCAGCAAAGTGACGCACAGCAGAAAACGCCAAACGGGGGTTTCACTGAGCAAAGCTTTCCATGAGATGGTCGGCGCACTGCTTTCGCGCTTCTCGCCCACCGGTTTGACACTCGGGCGCAGCAACATGCCGAGCAGCATCGCCGCGACGCCGGCGGTCAGCGAGTACAAAATCGCGGTGTGACCGTACACCGAGACCAGCTTACCGGTAAGGGCTGAACCAATCACGAAGGCGATCGATCCCCAGACGCGGACTTTGCCATAGTCCATTTTGATTTGGCGTTGCAGCGTGCCGGACAGCGCGTCGGTCAGGGGTACCAGCGGGCCGAAGAACAGGCTGAAACCGGCGATGTTGATCATCAGCCAAGCCCAGCTATTGCCGAACCAATACCCAACGGCAAAGACCAAGGTCAGCAGCGCCAGAATGCGCAGGCCAGTGACTAAATGTGCAGGATCTTTGATGGCGGGAGAAATAATCAAGGTACCGAGGAAGCGTGAAACCAGACCGGCCCCCAGCAATAAACCGATATTTTCAGAAGAGATGCCCTCCCCTTTGAGCCACACGCCAAAGAAAGGCAGGAAAATACCGTAACTGAAAAAATAGGTGAAATAGCTGAGTGCCAGCCAATACGTTGAACGCAATACCATAATTCCTCCGGTTTGAGGGCAATACTTTGACAGAGGTCACACTGGCTAGCAATGAGCAGTCGTGTTCAGGGAAGAACAATGCAAGGTAGCTCACAGTTATAATTATTATCCACAAAAAAACCCGCCGAAGCGGGTTTGATTTTTGTGTCAGAACACAAGCTATCTGGCGTTCACGCGATTATGCGTAAACCGGGAAACGTGCGCAGATATCGAGAACTTTGTTCTTCACACGTTCGATGGTGGCTTCATCGTTGATGTTATCAAGAACATCACAAATCCAGCCAGCCAGCTCGCGAACTTCCGCTTCTTTGAAACCACGACGGGTCACGGCTGGTGTGCCGATACGCACGCCTGAAGTAACAAACGGGCTTTTCGGATCGTTAGGTACGCTGTTTTTGTTCACGGTGATGTTAGCGCGGCCCAGGGCTGCGTCAGCTTCTTTACCGGTCAGGTTTTTATCGACCAGATCCATCAGGAACAGATGGTTATGAGTACCACCGGAAACCACGTTGTAGCCGCGTTCCAGAACCACTTCTACCATGGCACGGGCATTTTTAGCCACTTGCTGTTGGTAGATTTTGAACTCAGGTTCCATCGCTTCTTTCAGTGCTACCGCTTTACCGGCAATCACGTGCATCAGCGGGCCGCCCTGGCCACCAGGGAATACTGCGGAGTTGAGTTTTTTGTAGAACTCTTCGCTGCCGCCTTTCGCCAGAATCAAACCACCGCGTGGACCAGCCAGCGTTTTGTGGGTGGTTGTGGTCACGATGTGCGCGTGCGGAACCGGGTTAGGATAAACGCCTGCGGCAATCAGACCCGCAACGTGGGCCATGTCCACGAAGAAGTAAGCACCAACGCTGTCGGCGATTTCACGCATTTTTGCCCAATCAACGATACCGGAGAAGGCAGAGAAGCCACCGATGATCATTTTTGGTTTATGCAATTCGGCCTGACGTTTCACGTCGTCGTAATCAATGTCGCCGCTTTCGTCGATGCCGTAAGGCACCACGTTGTACAGTTTACCGGACAGGTTTACCGGTGAACCGTGCGTCAGGTGACCACCATGGCCGAGGTTCATCCCTAAAATGGTGTCGCCCGGTTGCAATAATGCGGTATACACGGCGAAGTTAGCCTGCGAGCCGGAGTGCGGCTGAACGTTGGCGAAATCCGCACCGAATAACTCTTTTGCACGGTCAATCGCCAGTTGCTCAACGATATCCACATACTCACAGCCGCCGTAATAGCGTTTGCCCGGATAACCTTCGGCATATTTGTTGGTCAGCTGAGAACCCTGTGCCTGCATAACGCGCGGGCTGGTGTAGTTTTCTGACGCAATCAGCTCGATATGTTCTTCCTGACGAACAACTTCCTTCTCCATTGCTGCCCACAGCTCAGCATCATAATCGGCAATGTTCATTTCACGCTTTAACATCTGCATCTCCTGACTCAACAAACTAAAAATCAAATGCCCTTCCGGGTTCTGCGCCACAGTGTAAATGTTTAAGCGGCCTTCGGATAGGGTCAGTTTAAGGTTTTTAGGCAAACGATTGGCTCTAGTTGTGGCAAGGCTTTGATCTCTTAAACACTCTGCATAATCAAGGGAGTTTTCTTCAGCATCACATGCATATTTCTCAGCTTTGTGACTGCGCGCCCGTGTTTAACAAACCCTTAACACTCACAAGGCTATTTACAGTAATCATCGCTTTATATAAGATGCATTTAAAATACATGTTTAAACTAATATCCCTAAAAGCATTGGAGTGGCGACTGCGTAAGCTTCAAAGGCGTAGGGGAAAGGAGATCACCATGCTAGATGCTAAAACTATCGCGACTGTTAAATCCACGATTCCTCTGCTGGCTGCGACCGGGCCGAAACTTACCGCCCATTTTTATGACCGCATGTTTGCGCACAATCCTGAGTTGAAAGACATTTTTAACATGAGCAATCAGCGCAATGGCGATCAACGCCAGGCGCTATTTGATGCCATCTGCGCTTACGCGACCAATATTGAAAATCTCGCCGCACTGCTGCCCGCGGTAGAGCGTATTGCGCAGAAACACACCAGTTTCACCATCAGGCCCGAACAGTACAACATCGTCGGTGAACATCTGATTGCCACGCTGGACGAAATGTTTAGCCCCGGTCAGGAAGTGCTGGATGCCTGGGGTAAAGCTTACGGCGTGCTGGCTGGCGTGTTTATACAGCGGGAAGCCGATATCTATCAGGAAAGTGCCGAAGAACGTGGTGGCTGGACCGGCACCCGCGAATTCCGTATCAAAGAAAAACAGCCGCAGAGCCAGCTAATCACCTCTTTCTTGCTGGAACCTGTCGACGGTCTGCCCGTGGCGGATTTCCGTGCCGGACAATATCTGGCGGTCTATATCCGTAGTGAAACGCTGGCGCATCAGGAAATTCGTCAGTACTCACTGACTCAGGCACCGAACGGCAACACCTACCGCATCGCTGTAAAACGTGAAGAACAGGGTCAGGTATCGAATTTCCTGCATAACGTGGCGCAACCAGGGGATGTGATTCACCTTGCGGCACCGCACGGTGATTTCTTCCTCAACGTCACACCACAAACGCCGGTCGCACTGATCTCAGCCGGTGTGGGTCAGACGCCGATGCTCGGTATGCTGAATGTGCTGGCAGCGGGCGGCCATCAGGCACCGGTGCAGTGGATCCACGCAGCGGAACATGGCGGGGTTCATGCCTTTGCCGATGAAGTGAAGTCGCTCGGCGAACGCCTGCCGCAGTTGGAAAGTCATGTCTGGTACAACCAACCGCAAGAGCTCGATCTGCCGGGGGATAATTATCACTATCAGGGTCTGATGGATCTCGGCAAATTGCAAAGCCAGCTGGCAGATCCTGCCACCGAATGCTATCTGTGTGGCCCGGTGGGCTTTATGCAATTTGCGGCGAAACAGTTGCTGGCAATGAACATGAGTGAAGACCGAATTCACTACGAATGCTTCGGCCCGCATAAAGTGATTTAAGCGGTAAAAAGCAAAAAGGCTGACGCGATGTCAGCCTTTTCTTTTTCAGGATCAAAAACGAATTAAATCGCCTCTTCGTCCTGCTCGCCGGTACGGATACGCACCACGCGGGAGACATCGAAAACAAAGATTTTACCGTCACCAATTTTACCGGTCTGCGCGGTAGTCATGATGGTTTCGACGCAGGTATCGACGATGTCGTCAGTCACTACGATTTCAATCTTCACTTTTGGCAGGAAATCCACCATGTACTCCGCGCCGCGATACAGCTCGGTATGGCCTTTCTGACGACCAAAACCTTTCACTTCTGTCACGGTCATCCCGGTGATCCCAACTTCGGCCAGCGCTTCGCGCACGTCATCGAGTTTGAACGGCTTAATAATCGCATCAATTTTCTTCATGGCGGACCCTTATCATCATTCGTTTGCTCTCCGCCTTCCTGAGCGGCAGCATGGTTCACATTCGCGCTGCCAGCGTCATCGCACAGGCAGGCGCTAAAGGTATCATAGTAGCAGAGCAGAGTAGTTACTCTTTAAAGTCGGTCGCTTCTAACGCGTGGCGTGAAAGCAACTTATAGAATTCGGTCCGGTTACGTCCGGCGATCCGCGCCGCATTGGTCACGTTACCTTTGGTTATCTGCAACAACTTACGCAGGTAATTCAGTTCGAACTGATTGCGTGCTTCGACAAAGGTCGGCAACGCGGTGTTCTCGCCTTCCAACGCCTGTTGTACCAGCGCTTCGCTAATCACCGGCGCGGAGGTCAGCGCCACGCACTGCTCAATAACATTGACCAGTTGGCGAACGTTGCCCGGCCAACTGGCAGCCATCAGACGCTTCATGGCATCGGTGGAAAAACTGCGCACAAACGGTTTGTGGCGCTGAGCCGAGGCCCGCAGCAGATGAATGGCCAGCAACGGAATGTCTTCCGCGCGCTCAGTGAGCGTGGGTAACTTCAGGCTGACCACATTCAATCGGTAAAACAGATCTTCGCGGAACTCACCCTTTTCCATCGCCTTGGGCAGGTTGCGGTGAGTCGCCGAAATGATGCGCACATCGACGTCGATATCATGATTACTGCCGAGCGGGCGCACTTTGCGCTCCTGCAATACCCGCAATAATTTAACCTGCAACGACAGCGGCATATCACCGATTTCATCAAGAAACAGCGTACCGCCGGTGGCGGCCTGAAACAGCCCTTCGCGGCTACTTACGGCCCCGGTGAATGCACCTTTAGCGTGGCCGAACAGTTCAGACTCAAGCAGCTGCTCGGGCAAAGCACCGCAGTTAATGGCTGTAAACGCTTTTTTACCGCGTGGGCTGGCGGCATGAATCGCTTGCGCCAGCACCTCTTTACCGGTCCCGCTCTGGCCGTTGATCAACACGCTGACGTCAGACTGCGCCACCATGTTGGCCTGCTCCAGCAAGCGCAGCATCACCGGGTTACGCGTCACGATGGCTTCGCGCCAGCTCTCATCCCCTGCCGGGGCTGACAGCGCCAGCGCGGCATCAATGGCTTTATAAAGCGCATCGCGGTCCACCGGTTTGGTCAGAAAACTGAACACCCCCTGCTGGGTGGCGGCCACGGCATCGGGGATCGAACCGTGCGCGGTGAGAATGATCACTGGCATACCGGGCTGGTGTTTCTGAATTTCAGCAAACAGCGCCATCCCGTCCATTTCGTCCATGCGTAAATCGCTCAGCACCAAGTCAATGCGCTCACGGTTTAGCAGGCGCAGGGCTTCTGCCCCACTTTCGGCGGTGGTAACGCGAAAACCTTCGCTGGTCAGGCGCATACCCAGCAGTTTTAGCAGGCTGGGGTCGTCATCAACCAGCAACAGGCTGGCGGCTTTGCGCAAAGTCATGGGGTCTTTTTCTCCCGGGTAGGCGGCTGGTAAGTCTCTTCCGGTTTAACCTGAGGAGCGGCGTTACTGTCGCTGTCCGGCAAATCGCTCTGCATCTGTTTGCGCGAAGAGAGCTGGCGTTCGATATCGGTCAGGTTTTTCAGTTTACGCTGCGTATCTGCCAGACTGCCCTGCAGCGCATTTTGCTGCTGGGTCATTAACAGAAATTTACTCTCAGCCACTTCCTGCTGACGGGCGTTGCGGCCTTTCTCATCACCGAGTGTCACCTGCAAAGTCTGGCGTTCGCGCCAAAGTTGTACCAGTGGCCGGATAGCGCCCGGCATCTGCGCCCGATACTGATTGACCTGAGTGAGCAAGGCGCGCCGCTGCTGTAAATCGGGATCGATGCTGGAGAGCAAAATACTGTGCTTAAAGACGGTATCCCAGCTGTTGACCTTAATTTGTTGGGCCTGAAAACGGGCCTGGGTATCGCTCATCCGTTCGGCGCAATCCATCGCCCGCAGCCAGTAAAGCGAGTTGGTCATGGTGTCGTTATCATCAAGCGTCCACAGGGTTTCACAAGGTGCCAGCCGAAAATCCACCACTTTGCTGGTCGGGATCATATCCTCAACCGGGCGGTAGTCTGGGTGGTTGCCGGAATGGTTGGTACAGCCCACCAGCAAAGACGGCAATGCCACCAGCGCTAACGCAGCGCGGCGCAAAAAAGCGTTCAGCACAGGCTGAAAGGGAAATAAAAGAGGACTCACAGCACCCATCAGGCGCTCCTGCGTGAAGATTGAATCATGATGGTTTTTTCTCAGCAGTTAATGGCAATTCGATACGAAAACAGACGTCAGCCTCCTCGAGGGTGACAAGTGTTAATTCGCCGCGCATCCGGCGTATGCAATCCTGTGCAATGCTCAGCCCCAAACCACTGCCTTTCACCGCGCCTTTGCGTTGCTGGCTTCCCTGATAAAACGGCTCAAAAATCATTGTTTGTTCAGCCTCGGGAATCGGGGGGCCGCTGTTGGCGACATCAATGATCACCCGGTTTTCCCGCTGTTGACTGCGTATCCAAATGGTACCGGATTCAGCGCCATAGTGCACCGCATTGGAGTAGAGATTATCCAGTACGCGCATCAGCAACGTTGACTCCGCCCAACAGGAAGTTGCGCCAACGCTGATTTCAGTACGGATCTGTTTAGCCCTGGCTGGCAAGCTGTTGGATGCCACTACGCTTTCAATAATGACAGCCAGATCAACCTGCTCTTTTTCTGTCGGGCCGTCGGCCAGTTTACGGTTGTAGTCGAGCAGTTGTTCAATCAAGGTTTGCAGATGACGACTGCTGTCATTGAGGATCGCCACGACCTCTTTTTGATCCGCCGTCAGCGGCCCGGCAACCTCATCTTGCAAGAGTTCAGTACCCTCCCGCATGCTGGCCAACGGGGTTTTCAGCTCATGGGAGATATGGCGCAAAAATTCATGCCGCTGGGATTCAAGCCAGGCCAGACGTTCACTCAGCCAAACAATACGCTGCGCCAGTGAGCGGATCTCACGTGGACCCTTAAACTTATCCGCATTGCCCAGTGTTCCCCCTTCGCCAAGCCGGTTGATCATCTTTTCCACCCCTTTCACCGGACCAATAATCATGCGGGTGAAGAGCAGCACCAGTGCGCCGCTGAGCAGAAACAGCACCAGCGCCTGCCAGCCAAAGAAGTGGCCGCGCTCGGCGATGGCACGCTGTAACTGCTGCCCGCGGCTGAAAATCACTTCGCGGGTGGCCTGCACCATTTCAGCATTAGAGCGGGCAAAATTTTCCAGCCCGGCTGAAGAGGCGGCATCCGGGCTGTTGTTCTCACATTTGGGATCGGTGAGTTGCGTCAACAGAACGCGCAGCGTCTGGTAATAGCGTACATCTGGCAGGACTGCCGCATGGGTGTCCAGCATTTGGGAATAGCGTTTGCGTTGTGTCTGATACAGGCGGGCTAAGGTAGCGTCGTCCAGCACGCAGTACTGGCGGTAACTGCGCTCCATTTCCAGCGCCACCCCGGACATCGCCTCACTGCGGCGGGCATCGGTCAGCGTAGTACGGTTGATTTCAGCAGCCTGTGAGCTGAGGTGATCCAGACTTTGATACGCCTGATAGGCCAGCACCAGTAAAGGTAACAGCACCAAAAGGAAGGCCATCAGTACTAACTGACGCAGGGATCCGGGAAATATTCTTCCTCTTTTCAACGCATTTATCTCATTCGCTGGCGATCTGTAAATGCTAACTGAGTAACGCAGTTACAGCCAGAAAAGAGTCAGGTTTAGCCGGTATTGCAGAGGATTCGCAAACAAAACAGAGGGGGGAATCGAACGGATGAAGCTTGGTATTGCTGAACGCCATTTCAGCGTTCAGCAAACCGGGAGAGGTGGTGCCTCACTCAACGTTTCGTTCGATGCTTGGTAACGTGCTTTCGCAGCGATTACCGATGTAGTGAACGATAGGCACCTTGCTTTGGCGTCATTCGGGCATTATGGGCGTTTATTGCGGATTAGCGCAGCTATCATAATCAATTGAATGAGCAACTGATGACATTATGCAGATTACGTGCCAGTCTTAAAAATAAAAAATCAACGCATTGATTTTAAAGGATAATAATTTTTAACGACTTTTTAACACCTCATCGGGCTGCTTTTTACGTGGTGTTTAATTCAACAAAGCGTCTCCAAAAACCAACACATAACAACAAATTAAAATAAATTTAATAAAATCAATTAATTAAATGTCTCCATTTAGAGACATTCTTTACCCCGTCTGTCGCTATTTTTATACAAATTTGGACAGTCGCCATGCGCCGCAGCCATGATCAGTGTTCACTGAAGCCCAACGCATTCGGTGCAGGAACGTCCTGCTCACAGTTGGCCGGGTTGTCGACCTTCGCAGGGTCACATTTGGCGATGACTTCCGGCGGCAGGAAAATATGGTCGAGGATCGCACGGGCCGTCGGACCAGCCACTACGCCGTCGCCCCCACCGTTCTCCAGAATCAGCGCCATGACTACCGTCGGGTTCTTATAGGGTGCGAAGGCGGTATAGAAGATGTGGTCACGCAGGCGTACCGGGGTCATTTTGGCGTTGTAGACCTGGTCTTCGCGTAAGCTAAAGACCTGCGATGTGCCTGATTTTGCGGCGATCTCGTACGGTGCGGTATGGAACAACTTATAGCCGGTGCCGTTCGGGAAATTCGCCATGCCAAACATGCCATTGCGGACAATGCCCCAGAAAGGCGATTTTGGATCGGCAATTTGCGGCGCTGGTGGCTGAACATAGGGCGTGATCACTTTACCGCTCTTGCTGGAGTAAAGCAGATGCGGGGTTTTCAGTTTGCCATTGTTCACCACCGCACTCAGCGCCCGTACCATCTGAATCGGCGTCGCCACCCAGTAACCCTGGCCGATACCCACCGACACGGTGTCGCCCTGATACCAACCTTTCTTATGTACCCGCATTTTCCAGTCACGGCTGGGCAGCACCCCGTTGTACTGCTCATCCAGATCAATACCGGTAGACTGCCCGTAACCAAATTTTGTCAGCCATTCATGAATACGGTCGATGCCCATCTCATAGGCCACCTGATAGAAGAAGGTATCAGCCGACTCCTCGATGGCCTTGGTGACATTGAGCATGCCATGACCGGTTTTAAGCCAGTCACGATAATGGCGATCGGTGCCCGGCAGTGTCCAGGTCGGCGCGCCGAAGAAGGTGGTTTGCGGCGTGATCACCCCGGCAAACAACGCCGATGTGGCCATAAAAGGTTTCACGGTTGACGCCGGTGGATAGAGCCCCTGCGTGACCCGATTGATCAGCGGCAGATCGGGGTTTTTCAGCAGTGAGCGGTACTCTTTACTGGAAATACCGTTCACGAACGGGTTGGGATCGTAACTTGGGCTGGAGACCATCGCTTTGATGCCACCGTCGCGCGGGTCCATCACCACCACTGCCGCACGCTGGCCTTTCAGCACTTTTTCGATGTACTGCTGCAAACCAAGGTCCAGCGTCAGATAGATATTTTGACCGGCCTGCGGTGGCACCTCCCGCAATAGGCGCACCACGTGCCCGTGATTATCCACTTCCACTTCCTGATAGCCGGTGCGACCGTGCAGGATATTTTCATAATACTTTTCAACGCCCTGCTTACCAATGTCATGATCGGCAGCATAGTTTTCAGCGATCCCTTCCTGATCGAGCCGTTTCTCATCCTTGTCATTGATTTTCGATACATAGCCCACCACATGCGCCAGATCCGCGCCATACGGGTAGCGCCGCTGTTGGTAGGTGCTGATTGAAACACCGGAGAATTTGAACTGGTTGACCGAGAAACGCGCCACCTCGACATCACTCAGTGCCAGCTTCAGTGGAATTTCAGCAAATTTCCGACCGTGGTACATCGCATCATGGAAGGCATCGATATCCTCTTTGGTCAGATCGACGATGGGCGTCAGTGCCTGCAGCGTCGCCTTCAAATCGTCCACTTTGCCGGGGATCACCTGAATCTGATACAGAGTAATATTTTGCGCCAGGATCACACCATTGCGATCCATGATCAGCCCCCGGCTCGGGGCTATCGGCAACATTTTGATGTCATTCTGATTGGAACGGGTCTGGTAAAAATCATGCATTCCGACCTGCAAATGGTACAGGTTAAACACCAGAATGGCCGAGAGTATTACGACGACCACAAAGGCAATGACGGCACGGCGCACGAAGAGAACGGACTCGGCGGTATGGTCGCGGATTTCGTCATTGAGTAGGGCCATAAGTGGGCAAGTACCTTTCTGGTCAGTTTCTTATGCGGTGGCGTGAACGCAGGGGGTCAAAAGTGGGCAAGTCTAGCCCGTAAGCGCAGGAGCGACTATCAGAAGTGTGCTAATGATGTGGCAGTAATGTTTCTATTTATGAATACTTCGAACAGGTTGTCACCAGGCAATAAAAAACCCGGCTCGGTGGCCGGGTTCAGACTGCCACGCTTGTGCAGCTACTTTGTACTGACCTGCACGCAATCGCCATAGACGTAGCCATCCGTTTCGGTGGCCACGACAAAGCTATTTTTAACATGGATATACATCAGGTTATCTTCAGCACCGGCTTTCATCGGCTGATTATTCTGACCAATAATATCGGTCAGCTCCGGGCTGGTGACCATTTTGGTGCCGTCCGGCGAAAAAGTGAAGGTGTTACCGGCATCAAACACATGCGCATCTTTATTGATAACTTCAGCGGTTTCCGTCCCGTCGGCCGCCTGCATATTGTGCGTCAACACACATTTATACGCCGTGACCGCAGAGGCTGAAAAAGAAGTGAACGCCAGCAAAACCGCCATCAAAGCACCCAACCTGAACATAAGAATATTCCTAACGTGAAAGTTGCGGCACATCCTACCACCTGCGTTTTTGATGGGAAGGGGCTGGCGAAAAAATATTCATGCTCAGGTGGCAGGGGCAGCTGACATTCCTGGTGGAAGCGTCTTGCTGATAAATCAGGCGTAGAAATGCAACCCCAGAAACTAATCTCTCAATTCATGACTCAGATCAAACAAAATCCGCGCCCTGACTGGCCTGCGGGGGCATTTTAACTGCAATTTCCGGCCTGATTCGGCCCCAAAAACGCCGTTCATACCGTCGCTAATGCATTTCATTCCTTTCACGCTGCATCTCATGCCGCAAACGGATCGCTGCGCGAAGATCGATTTATCATACAAACAGATTAATTGACTTTACTTCGCTCGGGAGAACCCACTATGAGTGACAAATCAGGCATGCAGAATTACAACCGTACCCGTTGGCTGACACTGTTCGGTACCATCATTACCCAGTTTGCTCTTGGCTCCGTTTATACCTGGAGTCTGTTCAACGGGCAGTTGTCGCAAAAACTGGATGAACCTATCAGCCGCGTGGCGTTCTCCTTTGGTTTGTTGAGCCTCGGTCTGGCGATTGCGTCCTCCGTTGCCGGTAAACTTCAGGACCGTTTCGGGGTGAAAAAAGTCACCATGGCGGCCGGTGTGATGATGGCGGTGGGTTTCGCCCTGACCGCTCATTCGAACAATCTGATCATGCTTTATCTCAGCGCCGGTGTGCTGGTCGGTCTGGCCGACGGTGCCGGGTATCTGATGACCCTCTCCAACTGCGTGAAATGGTTCCCGGAACGTAAAGGGGTGATCTCCGCTTGTGCCATTGGTGCTTACGGTCTCGGCAGTCTGGGGTTCAAATTCATTTGCGGGCACTTACTGGCCGTCAACACACTGGAGCACACCTTTATTATCTGGGGATTGATGGCGATGGTAATGATCATTATCGGTGGACTGATGATGACTGACGCACCGAAACAAGCCGCGCAAACCGTCACCTGTGATGAAGACAACCTGACCAACAGCCGCGACTTCACGCTCTCCGAAGCCGTGCGTATGCCGCAGTACTGGATGCTGGCGCTGATGTTCCTGACGGCCTGCATGAGTGGCCTGTATGTCATCGGTGTGGCGAAAGATATCGGTGAAGGCATGGTGCATCTGAATGCGATAACCGCCGCCAATGCGGTGACCGTCATCGCCATTGCTAACCTGAGCGGACGCCTGATCCTCGGTGTGCTGTCTGACAAAATGGCGCGTATTCGGGTGATCTCGATGGCGCAGGTCATTTCACTGGTCGGCATGAGCATCCTGCTGTTCTCCACCATGAACGAAACGCTGTTCTTCATCTCCATAGCCTGTGTCGCTTTCAGCTTCGGCGGGACCATCACCGTTTATCCGTCCCTGGTCAGCGACTTCTTTGGTCTGAATAACCTGACTAAAAACTATGGCCTGCTGTATCTCGGCTTTGGTATCGGCAGCGTGATGGGTTCGCTGATTGCTTCCCTGCTGGGTGGCTTCGTGGTGACCTTCACCTTCATCACCATCCTATTGGTTGTGTCATTGATTCTCTCTGCCACAATTCGCCTACCGAATAAGTCAGAGCAGGGGCATAATGCGCTCCAGCACGTGTAGGGCAGTTCTTCTAAGCAGTTAAAATGATGAACGGGAGCATAATTCGCTCCCGTTTCTTATTGCTGAAAAAGTTATCACTGAGCGCTGTCCTCTGCACGTTATCCTCAGATTTGAACGGACACGCACCAATGAACCGCACCATCGCTCTATTATTCACTTTGATTATCAGTACCCTGGCCTTCAACAGTATTGCAGCACAGTCCACCAGCGCAAAGGATGTGGCTTCAGAACTGAACCGTAAAGCTCATGAAGGCGGCCGCCCGCTGACCACCACTATCGACACCAGCGCCCACAGCAAGTTATCTGCACCGGCTGACACGCTGAATTAATTTTCAGTACCATCCCAGGGAGGGTGTGATGAAAGCAACCGTATTTTGGCTAACGATGGCGGGAGGTTCTGTCGCTATTGGTTACGCCATGGCGCTACTGATGGAACTCTTGTAGCGCCGGTAGCGTTGATTTCTCCTCTCATAAACGGTATAACGCCCTTACAATTTAGCGGTGTAGACGTCCATACGGTTATGAGTAAAGAGCAACACTCCTCGACTTCCCTTTCCGAAGGCGAATACAAACGGACCATGAAAGCGCGCCATCTGGTGATGCTCTCCCTCGGTGGCGTTATCGGCACGGGTCTGTTTTTTAATACCGGTTACATCATCTCTACCACGGGGGCGCTGGGCACATTACTGGCCTATCTGATTGGTGCGCTGGTGGTTTATCTGGTGATGCTGTGTCTTGGCGAGCTGTCCGTTGCTATGCCTGAAACCGGCGCATTTCACGTCTATGCTGCCCGTTATCTTAGCCCGGCAACCGGCTACACCGTGGCCTGGCTCTACTGGCTGACCTGGACGGTGGCCCTCGGCTCCAGCCTCACGGCTGCCGGATTCTGCATGCAGTATTGGTTTCCGCAGTCGCCCGTCTGGCTCTGGTGCCTGATATTCTGTCTGGCGATTTTCATCCTCAACATTATCAATACCCGCGTGTTCGCCGAAGGCGAGTTCTGGTTCTCTATCATCAAAGTGGTCACGATTCTGGCCTTCATCGTTTTGGGTGCCGGCGCGCTGTTCGGCTTTATTCCCATGAAAGATGGCAGCCCTGCGCCGATGCTGCATAACCTGACGGCGGGCGGCTGGTTCCCACATGGGGGATTACCGATCCTGATGACCATGGTGGCGGTCAATTTCGCCTTCTCCGGCACGGAGCTTATTGGTATTGCCGCCGGGGAGACTGAAAATCCGCAGAAAGTGGTGCCATGGGCGATTCGAACCACGGTCGCGCGGCTGGTGATTTTCTTTATCGGCTCGGTATTTGTGCTGGCTGCACTGATCCCGATGGATCAGGCGGGGATCATCAAAAGTCCGTTCGTATTAGTGTTTGAGAAAATCGGCATTCCCTATGCCGCTGATATTTTCAATTTCGTCATCCTGACCGCAATCCTGTCTGCCGCCAATTCCGGTCTGTATGCCTCCGGCCGTATGTTATGGTCTTTGGCCAATCAGCGCACCCTGCCCGCCTATTTTGCCAAAGTAAACCGGCGCGGCGTTCCGATGAATGCGCTGATCTTCAGTATGTTGGGGGGATTGCTGGCGCTGCTGTCGAGCGTGATTGCCCCGGATACCGTATTTGTCGCGCTGTCAGCAATTTCCGGTTTCGCGGTTGTTGCCGTGTGGCTGAGTATCTGTGCATCACATTATCGTTTTCGCCGGGCATTTCTTCGTTCCGGCCAGCCGCTCAGCGCGCTGGAGTACCGCGCGCCTTGGTATCCATTGACGCCGATCCTCGGTTTCATCTTGTGCCTGCTGGCCTGCGTCGGGCTGGCCTTTGACCCTGCCCAGCGTATCGCGCTGTACTGCGGCCTGCCCTTTGTCGCACTCTGTTATCTCGTTTACCCGCTGACTCAACGCAAGGTCGCCTCAGGAGAACACGCTCATGCCGAATAACCTCAACGCTTTCCGCGACCCGATTGCCCGCCACCTGGCTAAGCACGGTACGCTGATCCTCGACGGCGCAATGGCCACCGAGCTGGAAGCCCGTGGCTGTGACCTGACAGATACCCTGTGGTCAGCCAAAGTGCTGATTGAAAATCCGCAGCTGATTTACCAGGTACATCTCGATTACTTCCGTGCTGGCGCGCAGTGCGCCATTACCGCCAGCTATCAGGCCACGCCACTGGGCTTTGCGGCACGCGGTATTGGGGAGCAACAATCCGCAGCGTTGATCCAAAAGAGTGTCGAACTGGCGCGCCAGGCACGGGAAGATTATCTGGCAGAAACCGGCAGTGATACCTCATTGTTGGTGGCGGGTTCCGTCGGCCCTTACGGCGCGTATCTGGCAGACGGTTCGGAATATCGCGGAGATTATGCGTTACCTCAGGAAGAGATGAAGGCATTTCACCGCCCGCGCATCGCGGCACTGGTGGCAGCGGGCGTGGATATTCTGGCGTGCGAAACCTTACCTTCCTTTAGAGAAACCGTCGCTCTGCTGGACTTGCTAAAAGAGTTCCCCGCCACCTTCGCCTGGTTCTCATTTACCCTGCGCGACAGCCAGCACTTAAGCGACGGCACGCCGCTGAGCGCGGTGACTGAGCTGCTCAGTAGTGCGCCGCAAGCGGCTGCCATTGGCATTAACTGTATCGCGCTGGAAAGCGTCAGTGCGGCATTACAACATTTTGCCAAACTGAGTGACAAGCCACTGCTGGTCTACCCTAATTCCGGGGAGCACTACGACGCTGTCACCAAGACCTGGCACAGCTGTGGCGCTGCGGAACAACAACTGGCCGCACAGGCCGTAGCATGGCGGCAGATCGGGGCGACGATCATTGGCGGCTGCTGCAGAACAACGCCTGCCGACATCCGTCAGATTGTGGCGCAGGTCGCGGCAGTAAACCGCTAACGCAGAGAAATAACAGGAAAGTCGTGGAAAAACAGGGGGGAAACAGTCATGACTGTTTTTACATCTTCTTCCTTAACCTTACTGATCGATGACAAAACCATACAGAGGGTTTGGTAAATTAGACCCATCAAGAAGTTGTGTGATGTCCCTGTGTAGAAAACCCCTGTAGAACCCTGTTATTTTGCCCGCCTTGTGCGGGCTTTTTTTTATGCCTGATTTGCCCAGGTAAGATGACAAAAAAAAGACACAAAAAAGCCGCACCTGAGTGCAGCTTCTTTTTATAAGTGCCGGTAACTTTCCCGGCTGTCATATTATGGCGCAAGCGTTCATCGAACACTCCAACATTGCGCAGTCTGAGCATGACGGTTTCACAATAGAAAAACGGGCTCGTAATACCCCTATTTATCCGCGTCGAAAATACCTTCGGATAAATAATAAACCGGCTTTTCTATTATTGAACAGGTGAACAAAAGAGGTCTCCGCAAAGAGCAACAAACCCCGGTTTTCACCGAGGTTTATTTGTATCGTTGTAACCGATGTCTTAATTATTTCCCTGTCTGCTCCGGGCTAATCCCCATCATCGCTATTGCAGGTTGAAACATTATGACAGTCGAATGTTACAGAACGACTACGTTGCCGGCTGATGGGCCTTTCATACCATTTTCAATGGTAAATTCAACGTTTTGGCCTTCGTCCAGCGTTTTGAAATCATTGCTCTGGATTGCAGAGAAGTGTACGAACACATCTTTGCTGCCGTCTGCAGGGCTGATGAAACCAAAACCTTTACCAGCGTCAAACCATTTTACTAAACCAGTCATTTTATTAGACATAAGAAATACCTTCTTCGATTTTATTTTTTAGATGCCATAGGGCAGTGAGGGTCTGTTTTTATTATGAGTTACTTATGGGGGCACTAGAGAAGAAAATTCGTCGGAGAAGAGACTTGTTACATCACTTGAACTAGGAACTGCTTTACTAAAATGTCTTTCATAAATAGGTCTTAACGACAAACCGTTGACGCTATTTACACATAGATAACTTTTAGGTGCAAGCTTTATTTCATATTATCTTCAATAAGACGATCTTTATTCTTTGGCATTATAAACCGCTGGACGTCTATTGGCTGAAGAACTGGCCCAGTCAAATAAAACACCCTGCCCTGCGCAGGACACGCAGGCAGGGCTTCTCAGGTCAATAGTATTCGATTTTGGTGGTTTCCGGATCGTCGAGTTGTTTAGACATACTCTTCCCATCGTCCATTGTTTTACTTTTGATCGTGCAGTGCGTGGCGTTGAAGTGGTCGTCGTATTCGCAGGTCGTGGTGACTTCTCCAAGAACTTTATCTTTGAAACGTGTCTGGATAGTGCCATTACGTTTCTTCTCTTCCGACTCAGTACTGTTGATCACGGCAACAAAGGGACCGGAGGGCGTCGGCTGAGAGACTTTAGAAGGGAACCCGGCGCTGTCGTACTCAAAATAGATATTTTTACTGGTGTCCGCATCATGAATGGCCGCCGTGACAAAGCCTTTGTCATTACTCTCATAGCGCACGTTATCACTGATGTTACGGTCCGGCAGGCAGTTATCCTTCAGCGCATAGCGTTTTTGCTTATCTTCACGGTTAACCAGGTACAGCCCCTCTTTCACCAGGTCAATATCTAAATCCATCAGCGGCGCCACGACCTTTAACGCCTCAAAACAGCCATTTTCAGCCAGGCTGGCCTGAAACAGCGAGCTGACTTCTCCCTGTTCATTATGTTGTTCCTGTACGAAGCTTTTAACATGGCCGCGTATCGGTTCAAATCCGAAGATAGTCGAATAGCTGGCGAGTATCGGGTTAACCGGTTCAGGGCTGGCCTCTGAATCGCATCCGTAGAGAAGCAAGCTCAACAACGTCAGGGCTGCTGCATTTTTCATGGAAGTTTCCGCTATAAAGAAGAGTATCGGACTATGGCGATATTTATGCAGAGGAAGTGCGTGCTGTATAGCCCTGCGACATCACAAAAAAAGCATTTATTTTCAGCTTGTAACCCACACAGGTAAAAAAGCCCTGACATAATGTCAGGGCTTTTAATATTTCTCCCCTTCCCGGCGCTTATCTCCGGCACTCGCGGTAAGCGGCGTTAGCTCTGCAAGGGGATGATTCTGATAATACGCCTTTCATTAGGATGTTTTTGACGATTATTGCTCTGCTAACAATCACCACCGGCAACCGACGCTTTACCCGGCGTTGGCCATACACTTCTGGCGCCGTTCATCGACACGTTTGGCGAACCAGGCGGTAGTGAGTTTGCGGGTGATTTTCGGACTTTCCAGCTGGATACCCGGCAACATTTCCCGTGGCACACGCTTACCGCTGGTTTTATCGGCCAGTGCAAACACCTGCTTATATAACGATGTTTGCTCGAAATCAGGCTGATCGCCCTTCTCCAGCGCGCGTCGGATAGCCGAATGGCTCATGCCCAGGCGCTTACCCAGCACCCGCACGGCCAATTCGGTCGAACCGGGTTTGTCGGTGCCGAAGTTAATCAGATCGCCGTCCAGCGCCAGCGGGATCCCTGACGTACGGCTGACTGCGCTCTGGAACGCCGCATTGCGGCTGGCATACCAACCGGCATTGAAATCGGCAAAGCGATACAGCGGCTGACTGTAGCTTGCCGGATAGCCGAGCAGATGCAGAATGCCGAAGTACATCCCGCCACGGCGGCTGAACACTTCATGGCGGATAGTGCCATCGACCGGATACGGATAGCCTTTGGCGTGCGCTTGTGCGAAGGCAATGCTTACCTGCATCGGACCGCCGGTATGCACCGGATTGAGGTTGCCAAACAGCTTCTGCCCCATCGGCACCATATTGATGAAATCATCAAAAATGGCGCTCAGCTCTTTCTCACTGCGCACGTTATCCAACCGCTCACTGTAGGAATTACCGTTGGGGGATTTCAGCAGCAGCGCAGTATGCACGACAAAATTCGGCACATGGACCGCATCAGCGCGGCGGTCGATCTCCTTCCAGGCTATTTTTCCCAGACCGGGTACCGGTGCATCAACGCTGAAATTGGACTCCTGCTCCGTCACCGCCAGTACCGAGCAAATGTTCTCCGTGGTCGGGGCAATATTTTGTGCGGCAAAGGCCGCCGTAATATCCGTCGCCCAACCTTGCCGGTCAGGCACTTTGGCTGGCATCAGTCGAACAATTTGCGCTTTCACATCGGCCGGGCGCTTCACCACCGTCGTCTCACTCTGCTTTTTACTGCTACACCCTGCCAGCACCAGCAGTGCAGCAAGGGAAAGGGCGTACTTACTTTTGCAACGAATCATGCGTCCCCTGTCTCCCATTCTGGTTTTCTGTTGTTATCATCCCACGCCCTGCGACACCTAAAGCTTGAACGATGCAGGGTATAGTCTATGTTTGTAGCCTGGAATGTTTCAAACAAGGAACAGGATTTAATGAATAACATCAACAACAATAGCCGTTTTACCCGTTATTTCATGCTGCCACTGATGCTGACAACGCTGATTCTGGCCATCAGCGGCTGCGGAGATAAAGAGCCTGCCCAGCGCAAAGCCTTCATTGATTTCCTGCAAACCCGTATTCTCGCGAAGCAGACGGTGTCGGTGCCGCAGCTGACCAAAGAAGAGCGCGACCAGTTTGGCCCTTACAGCGATGACTACGCACTGATCACCGACTTCCATAAGCAGATGAACACCGAAATGAACGCTTCGCTCGGCCCGGTCTTTGCCGGACTGAATGAAACCGTGACCGTGCCTAAGCTGCTGGAAAAACGTGATGACCTGCAAAAAATGATCGAAAGCAGTGCGAACTGGCGTGAAAAGCTGGTGGTTCTGCGCAAGCAGGCAGACACCCGCCATTCGGCACTGAAACAACCGGATGACCTGAAAGCGGTCTATGACCAGGCGTATGAGAAAGTGGTGGTACAGCCAAGTGAGGTGGCGGAGCAAGCCTTTACGCTGTTGCCGAAAGTGTTAACGCTGGTAGTCGCAAAAGCAGACTTCATTAAATCGCAGGGAAAAAAGGTCACGATCTCAGGCAACACCCTACAGTTTGATAAGCAAGCAACGCTCGATAAGTACAACGCCATTCAGCAGCAGTTGGTGCCACTGAATGCCGAACTCATCAAGCTCAGCGAGCAGATGCAAAAAATGGTGCGATAACACACCGTTCTGACTAAGCCGCCGCAGGGCGGTTTTTTTTGTCTCGGATATTTTGTTAAGGTGTGCGCCATAACCTTTAAGGAGATAACCATGAGCGACGAAATTCAGGCTAAACGTATTGATCAACTTGAGCGCGTAAACCGCGAACTGCTGGTGCAAATCTCGGCCATGCGCATTCTGTTTGGCAGCGTGGGGAATGTGATTAACGCGCAGCACGACAATGCTTTCACGATTGCCGTCAACGAAACCATTGACGCAGGCAAAGCGGATGTTGCCAGCATGCCAGATCTTGATGACGCTTCGAAAAAATTCCGCGAAGACGTATTCAAATGCGCGCAGTCCCTGCTGCCTGGCACCAAAGCCTGATTGTTACCTGCATAAAAAACGTCAGGCTCAGTGAAACACTGATCTGACGTTTTTCTTACTGCCCTCTGTTAGTCCCGGCAATTGCCAGTCAGACTATCGCGGCCATGCGCACACACATCGGTCGAGTTGGGAATCAATCCCCACAAATGACTGTCTGCCACACACCCCGTTAATATTGCGATTATCCCGAGCATCAGGATAATTTTTCCACGTTGAAATACCCGGCGTTTAGGCATAATTCCTGCTATTACGGTGATAGGTTAATAGGCCTGACAAGTATCCTAAGACTGGCTCATTGAGCCGCCCTTGCCTATGAATTTTTCACCATAACCGCGTGAAATTCCATATTTCCTGCCTGAACAGGGGATATCAGCATCAGTCTGACCCGAGACTCGCTATCACCGTGGTGTTTATTTGCGCAATATTCTTTGTAACCTTGTCTGCTCCCAGCGGCTCAGCCAATCACGCAGCACAAAGACACGAAGCCCCCGGAACAGGAGCAGAGCCCCCCACATCCCCAACGGCCAATAGAACCAGCTGTAGCCGGGGTCACTCACGCGGTTAATCACAAATAACGCCAGGTTAACGATGATGTAAATGATCACACCGCGATAAAAACGGCTTTCACGTCGTACCTGGCGTCTGGCCGCCTCAATATGTTGATCCAGCGCCAGGTCGGGGCTGCCGTTTTCATCTGTATCGACTGGTGCGATAAGTTCAGCGACTTTGATGTCGAAGGCCGCAGCAATGGCCCCCAACGTTTCAAGACTGGCCTGTTCGCCATTTTCAATACGCTGTACGGTGCGCACACTGAGTGACGAAAGTTCAGCCAGCTGTTCCTGCGACCAGGCCCTGGAGATTCTTAATTGCTTAATACGATTTAGGTTCATTGATATCACCTTTAACGAATTGTTGAACACCCGCTCAGCATGCATTCAACAGCAATTCTTCAACACGACAGCAACCTGACAGTAAGACGACAATGCGCCGACAGAGATAAACCCTGTATCAACGGTAATGAAGACAACGGTGAGATAACAATCCTCTGACTGGACAAGACGCTCACCTTATATCAACCTCTCAGTGCTTCAACCTGTTCAAAAGCTGCACGCAGTTTTTGTGCATCCACCGCAAAAGGCAGGTTATGAATCGACTCGCCACTTTGCAGCGTACGGGCGATCACCGCATCAATCTGTGATGGCTGCTGAATATTGATGTCCAGCGCCGCCAGCGTCGTGGGCAGACTGAGCCGTTGATACAGTGCCACCAGTTGTTGGACCACTTCGCCCTGTCCTAGCAGTGCCGACTGCACCAGAATGCCATAGGCCACTTTGGTACCGTGCAGGAAGCGATCGGTATGTGGTAATGCGGTCAGCCCGTTGTGGACTGAGTGCGCCGCGGCGATGCGTGTATAACGATCACCCAGGCCGCCGACCAGACCGCCACCGGCAATAACAGCGTCGAGTACATCGAGGAAATCCTGGCTCAACTGCTGCTGGTTCTGCGCCTGCAGTGCGGCTTCGCTCTGCGTAAGCAATACATCACGGATGGCCAGTGCGGTATTCAGCCCCAGACGTACAGTTAGCGGCAGCTGCTCCGGGCGTGGGCTGAGCACCACCGCTTCGTACCATTTCGCCAGCGTATCGCCAATACCGGCCAGTAAATACTCCTGAGGCGCACGCAAGATAATTTCCGGTTCCACCAGCACCAGATGGTTGGCGTCATTAAATATCTCATAACGCAGCGCCTGTCCGGCGTCGTTATACCAGACGGAAAGCGGTGTCCAGGCGGAGCAGGTGGCGGCAATGGTCGGTATCGCGACCAGCGGTAAGCCCAACTTTCTGGCGACGACTTTCGCCGTATCCAGCACTGCACCGCCGCCCACACCAATCACCACGCGGCGGTCAGCGCCGGCCTTTGCCACGATGCGCGCGACTTCACTTTCGCTACAATGGGCGCTGAACAGCACCCGCTTTGCATCCGGCGCATTAAACACTTCCGGCAGCCAGGGCTTTGCCGCTTCCAGTGCGCGCTGTCCATATACCCACAGTGCCGCCGCCAGCTGTTCGTCAGAGTAGAAATCAGACAGCCGCGCGATAGCGCCGCGGTATGAGAAGTAGTTGGCCGGGCCAGTGACCACGCGGATGTCGGTATCGCTCATGAATTTCCCCTGTTTGAATCAATGAAAATGGAGGTAAAAATGGGTAGTGCCCCTACTGTCCGGTTCAGGCATCCAGATGGCTAATACTCTTTGGTGTTAACTTATGTTATTTCATTCATTGCCAACAAGCCGAAAGGTGTGAAGACTGAGAAAATAACGCTATTTTAAGGACTTCTATGGCTTCCCCGATACTTCCTACTCCCGATCACAGTCACAACATGCGTCTGATTGGCCACAGCGATCAGGGCGGCAGGCCCGATGGCGTACAGGTGATGGTTCACCGCGGCTATGCTTACATTGGACATATGGTGTCGCAGGGTTTTTCCATTGTGGACGTACGCGATGCCAAAAATCCCCGCGCCGCAGGCTACGTAGCGGCCCCACCGGGGACCTGGAACGTACATTTGCAAGCGCATGATGATTTACTGCTGGTGATCAACGCCCGCGACCTGTTTGCCGACACGCGCTTTGCCGATGAAAAGGTCTATTACACCCGTTCGGTCAGCGAAACCGTTCAGGACGTGCGGGATCGTGGCTGGAGCGCCGGTCTGCGCATTTTCGATATCTCAATACCCGACAAACCGCGCGAAATCAGCTTTCTTCCGCTTAACGGCATCGGCATTCACCGTATCTGGTACGTCGGCGGGCGCTGGGCTTACGTCTCGGCGTTGCTCGACGGCTACAGTGACTATATCTTCCTGACCATCGATGTAGCCGATCCGCGCAAACCTGAAGTGGCGGGCCGCTGGTGGTTGCCGGGGATGAATACTGCGGAAGGAGAAAAGCCGGACTGGCCGGAGGGCAAACGCTATGCGCTGCACCACGCGATTATCAGCGGTGACACGGCTTACGCCAGCTGGCGCGATGGCGGCCTGACCCTGCTGGACGTTAGCGACCGCAGCCAGCCGAGCCTCATTGCTCACCGCAACTGGAGCCCGCCGTTTGGCGGTGGTACCCATACTGCGCTGCCGCTGCCGGATCGCGACCTGCTGGTTGTGCTCGACGAAGCGGTGCTGGACAATCAGGAGGACGGCGAGAAATTTATTTGG
>Ga0209848_1000241_pt1 | contig 26576 bp, 20 predicted proteins | sample OrgsoiDNA_201062_FD_185810 | JGI IMG/M metagenome (GOLD analysis project Ga0209848, IMG submission 185810) | Permafrost soil microbial communities from the Arctic, to analyse light accelerated degradation of dissolved organic matter (DOM) -... | ecosystem: Environmental > Terrestrial > Soil >...
CATCGGGCTGGTCGACGAGCAGATCAACACCGACCCGCGTCGCGGCACCACCGAAGACGCGCCGCTGAACGCGCTGGCGCCGGAACACGGCGCCGAGATCATCCTCGAACTGCAGCGCCAGGGCTTGACCGCGTATTCCGTGCCGCTGGACGGCCAGAAGGTGCTGATCCAGCCCAACGGCAACGTCGGCTTCGACGTCACCGATCAAGTCCATCCCGAAGTGGCGGCGATGGCCACGCTGGCCGCGCGCGTGGTCGGCCTCGACATCGCCGGCATCGATGTCGTCGCCGACGACATTTCGCGGCCGCTGGCCGAACAGGGCGGCGCCATCATCGAAGTCAACGCCAGTCCCGGCTTGCTGGCGCATCTGCGCCCGGCCGGCGGCGAACCGCGCCCGGTCGGCGCGGCCATCGTCGACCATTTGTTCGCGGACGACGAAACCGGCCGCATGCCCATCGTCGGCATCACCGGCAAACACGGCACGACGATGGCCGCGCGGCTGATCGCTTGGCTGCTGCAAATCGGCGGCCAAAAGACCGGCCTGACCTGCGCCGACGGCTTGTTCCTGAACGGCCGCTTGCTGCCGCAGGACGGCTTCAGCGCCTGGGAAACCGGCGAGCGCCTGTTGTTGAACAAGAACGTCGAAGCGGCCGTGTTTGAGAGCGGCGCGAAGATGATCCTGTCCGAAGGCCTGGCCTACGACAAGTGCGCCGTCGGCGTCGTCACGGACGTCAGCGGTCTCGACGAACTGGCCGAATTCCACATCAGCAGCGAGGACCAGCTGTTCAACGTGCTGCGCACGCAGGTCGACGTGATCTTGCCGAGCGGCGTGGCGGTGCTCAACGCGGCCGATCCGCAAGTGGTGGCGATGGCCGAGCTGTGCGACGGCGAAGTGATCTTCTACGGCGTCGACGAGCAGTTGGCCGCCGTCGCCGCGCACCGCGCGGCCGGCCAGCGCGTGGTGTTCCAGCGCGCCAGCTGCATCGTCATGGCCGCCGGCGCCGACGACGTGGCGACCTTGCCCTTGTCGGCGCTGGTGCCGCCGGAAGCCGTGCTGGCCGCGATCGCCGCCGCGTGGGCGCTGGGCCTGACGGCGGAACTGATAGGCGCGGGCTTGCGCACGTTTGACGGCAACGCGCACAAGAAAGCGCATTAAGCACGGTAAGCAAAAAGCTGGCGCAGCAGGGATGTGGTGCGCGGGAAGTCATCCCGCGGCACCGGCGCCTATCGCGATGCGCGTCCAATGACCGAGACGGCACGCTGATAAACACAGTAAGTACGACACGACAGGATAATCAGATTTATGGAAGTCATACGCATCCGCGCGCTGCGCGGCCCCAATCTTTGGAGCCACCACACGGCGATCGAAGCCATCGTCTCGTGCAGCCCTGACGAGCAGACCATCGACCTGCTGCCCGAATTCGAAGTGCGCCTGCGCGCGCGCTTCCCCGGCATCAGCGCGCTGCAGCCGACCGGCCACGCCGACGCCATCCCGATGGCGCATGTGCTGGAACTGGCGGCGCTGGGATTGCAGGCGCAAGCCGGCTGCCCGGTCACCTTCAGCCGCACCACGCAGACGCTGGAGCCGGGCATCTACCAGACCGTGGTCGAATATACCGAGGAAGCCGTCGGCCGCCTGGCGATGGAACTGGCCGAGTCGCTGATCAAGGCCGCGCTGGCCGACACGCCGTTCGACCTCGACGCCGCGCTGACGCAATTGCGCGACCTCGATGAAGACGTGCGCCTGGGCCCGAGCACCGGCGCCATCGTCTCCGCCGCCATCGCGCGCGACATCCCGATCCGCCGCCTGACTGAAGGCAGCATGGTGATGTTCGGCTGGGGCAGTCGCCAGCGCCGCATCCAGGCCGCCGAAATGGACAGCACCAGCGCCATCGCCGAGTCGATCGCGCAGGACAAGGAGCTGACCAAGAAGCTGCTGCACGCGGCCGGCGTGCCGGTGCCGAACGGCCGCACGGTGTCCGACGCCGACGACGCCTGGGCCGCCGCGCTGGAAATCGGCCTGCCGGTGGTGGTCAAACCGAAGGACGGCAACCAGGGCAAGGGCGTCACCGTCAACGTGATGAGCAAGGAGCACCTGACCAGCGCCTACCACGCCGCGCGCGAATTCCGCGACGACATCATGGTCGAGCGCTTCCTGCCCGGGAACGACTTCCGCCTGCTCGTCATCGGCAACAAGCTGGTGGCCGCCGCGCGCCGCGATCCGCCGCAAGTGGTCGGCGACGGCACGCACTCGGTGCGCGAACTGGTGGACATCGTCAACGCCGATCCACGCCGTGGCAGCGGCCATTCCACGTCGCTGACCAAGATCCGCTTCGACGACATCGCGCTGGCGCGCCTTGCGCTGCAAGGCCTGCTGGCCGATTCGATCCCGGCCAAGGGCCAGCGCGTCATCCTGCGCAACAACGCCAACCTGTCGACCGGCGGCACCGCCACCGACGTCACCGACGACGTGCACCCGGAAGTGGCGGCGCGCGCGGTGGAGGCGGCGCAGATGATAGGCCTCGATATCTGCGGCGTCGACGTGGTCTGCGACGGCGTGCTGCAACCGATCGAGTCGCAGCGCGGCGGCGTGGTCGAAGTCAACGCCGCGCCGGGCCTGCGCATGCACCTGTCGCCATCGTTCGGCAAGGGCCGCGCGGTCGGCGAGGCGATCGTCAACACCATGTTCCCCGAAGGTGAGGACGGCCGCATCCCGGTCGTCGCCGTCACCGGCACCAACGGGAAGACCACCACCGTGCGCCTGATCGCCCATCTGCTGACAGCCAGCGGCCTGCGCACCGGCATGACCAACACCGACGGCGTCTACATCGAAGGCCGGCGCACCGACAGCGGCGATTGCAGCGGCCCGCGCAGCGCGCGCAACGTGCTGCTGCATCCGGACGTCGATGCCGCCGTCTTTGAAACGGCGCGCGGCGGCGTGCTGCGCGAAGGCCTGGCCTTCGACCGCTGCAAGGTCGCCGTGGTCACCAACATCGGCACCGGCGACCACCTCGGCCTGAACTACATCACCACCGTCGAGGACCTGGCGGTGCTGAAACGCGTGATCGTGCAGAATGTCTCCGCCAGCGGCTTCGCGGTGCTCAATGCGACCGACCCTATCGTCGCCGGCATGGCCGCCAATTGCCGCGGCAAGGTGATCTTCTTCGGCGCCGACCATGGCCACCCGATCATCGCCACGCACCTGGCGCAGGGCCGCCGCACGGTCTACGTCGAGGATGGCCATGTGGTGGCCGTCGAAGGCAAGGACACCCACAAGATCGATTTGTCGCAGGTGCCGATCACGCGCAATGGCGCCATCGGCTTCCAGGTCGAAAACGTGATGGCCGCCGTCGCCGCCGCGTGGGGCGTGGGCATCAGCTGGGACGCGATCCGCGCCGGCCTGAAGACCTTCGCCAACGATTCGGACAACGCGCCCGGCCGCTTCAACGTCTTCACGCATCGCGGCGCCACCGTGATCGCCGACTACGGCCACAATCCGGACGCCATCGTGGCGCTGGTGCAGGCGGTGGAAACCATGCCGGCCAAGCGCCGCTCGGTGGTCATTTCCGGCGCCGGCGACCGGCGCGACCAGGACATCACGCAGCAGACCGAAATCCTCGGCCGCGCTTTCGACGACGTGGTGCTGTACGAGGACGCATGCCAGCGCGGCCGCATCGACGGCGAAGTGGTGGCGCTGCTGCGCCAGGGCCTGAACGGCGCGCCGCGCACCACGCGGATCGACGAGATCTACGGCGAGTTCCTGGCCATCGACACGGCGCTCAACCGCCTGCAGGACGGCGACCTGGCGCTGATCCTGGTCGACCAGGTCGAAGAGGCGCTGGCCCACATCGCCAAGCGCATCGCCGAAGGCTAATCGCCAGGCACCGCGCGCAATGCAAAAACCGCAGCCGATACAAGGCTGCGGTTTTTTTTCGTCGGTCTACATGGGCGCTTGCTTCCGCTTAGTCGCGCTTATCCAATTCCGGTATGCCGCTGTTGCGGTCCGCGTAGGCGGCCTGGAAGGCCGGGCGCTGCTGCCAGCGTTTCCAGTAGGCGTCCAGATGTTCGAAGCGCTCGTCGAGCGGCGTGGCGTTGACCGGGAACTTGGAAAAGGCGATCGCCGTGGCCAGCGTGATGTCCGAGAACGTCGGCTCGTCGCCGCCCAGCAGCCACTGGCGTCCGTCCGCCAGATGCCGGTCGACCAGCGCCGCATGCGACAGCGCCTCCTTGCGGCAATGCTCGCCCCAGGCCTCGTTCTTGGTCAGCTCCAGCTTGAATCCCAGACCGGTGTGCAGCACATGGAAGGCCGTGACGATGCGGTACAGGATGTGCACCCAGACGCGGTTGTCCCACATATTGTCCAGCCCCTGCTGCAAGGCGTCTGCACCCATGATCTTGCGGCCGGGGTAGGCCTGGTCGAGATAGCGGACGATGGCGGCGGTCTCGGAAATGAAGCTGCCGTCGGCCAGTTGCAGCGTGGGCGTCTCGCCCCACGGATTCATTTTCAGATGCGGCCACTGGCGCTGCTGGCCACCCGGCGTCATGTCGTAGACCTGCTCTTCGAACTGGTCGGCGATGCCCTTTTCGTGCATGAACAGGCGCAGGCGCTGCGGGTTGGGGAAGGCCGATGGTGAAGTAAAGAGGCGGAGTTTGGTGCTCATGATGGTTTCCTTTGGTTGACGGCGGTGGTGGGGCGAGCCTCGGTGTGGCCGGCCGGTTCGCTTGCAAACTATCTGCTGCACAAGCAATGACTGCAGTGTATTGACTTGTTCATCGCGAATAAATGGGGTTAGAATCACTTCATTTATTACATTTTGGAATGAGCTATGGCCGGCGTAGACACCATGCAGCTCGGCAGCATCGAGCAATTTTGCAAAGCTGCGGAGTTGGGCAGCTTCACCGCGGCGGCCGAATTCTTCGGCCTGACGCCGGCGGCGGTCAGCCGGTCGATCAGCCGGCTCGAACTGCGCCTGGGCGTGCGGCTGTTTTCGCGCACCACGCGCAGCATCAAGGTCACCAACGAAGGCGAGCTGTTTTGGAAGGAATGCCAGCTGGCGCTGGAGCAGATCGCCGAAGCCGAACGCGCCATCACCGGCGCGCAGACGGTGCCCAGCGGGCTGCTGCGCATCAGCGTCAGCACGGCCTACGGCACGCATCGTTTGCTGCCGCTGATGCCCAGGTTCACCGAGGCTTATCCGCAGATCGAGATTGAACTCAGCATCTCCGACAAGATCGTCGACTTTGTCGAAGAGGGCTACGATATCGCCATCCGCCTGGGCATACAGCGCGACTCGCGGCTGGTCGCCTACAAGCTGGAGGACGCCTTGCTGGGCGTCTTCGGCACACCGGAGTATTTGAAGAAGAAGGGCACGCCGCGTTCTCCCGACGAGCTGGAGGCGCACGACTGCATCCAGTATGTGTCGCCCAACACCGGGCGGCCGATGACGTGGTTGTTCAGGGACGCGCAGGGGCAGGACATCGAGTACCCGGTGCGCAGCCGGATGCGGGTCCTCAACGACGCGCTCGGCTGCATCGCCTGGGTCAACGCCGGCGGCGGCCTGTACCAGACCTATGCTTTCGCGGCCGCCGCCGCGGTCAAGCGCGGCGACCTGGTGGAAGTGCTGCGCGACCACGCCGGACGCTCGCGGCCGTTCTCGATTTTGTATCCGCAAAACCGCCACCTGTCGGCCAAGGTGCGCGCCTTCGTCGATTTCCTGCGCGCGACCCTGAGCGTGCAGGCGGCTTGATCCTTGGCCCGCGATGGCCTGCAAGATGGAAATCGCCGCGCGTTATAGAATGTCGTGTTGCGTCCAGCCAGCCTTAGTCCAGCGGAGGTCATTTGAATCAAGCCCTCAACAACAAGTCCGCCATCCCCGGCCAGATCGTGCTGGTGCTGCAGGGCGGCGGCGCGCTGGGGGCTTATCAGCTCGGCGTCTACCAGGCCATGCACGAGGCGGGGCTGGAGCCGGACTGGGTGATCGGCACGTCGGTCGGCGCCATCAACGGCGCCATCATCGCCGGCAATCCGCCGGAGTTGCGGCTGGAGCGGCTGCGCCAGTTCTGGCACCGCATGGAGCAGAATCCGCTCGGCCTGGCCGGCCTGCCGCGCGCCTACGCCAACGCGATGATCGTGGGGCAGGGCATACCGTCGTTCTTCGTGCCGAATCCGGCCGCGTGGTGGAACCTGGACGCCAAGGTCGGTGCCGAGCGCGCGGCCTTTTATCAAACCTCGCCGCTGCGCACGACGCTCGAAACGCTGGTCGATTTCGACTACCTCAACGCCGGCCACACGCGCCTGACCGTCGGCGCCGTCAACGCGCGCAGCGGCGCGATGCGCTATTTCGACAGCCACAAGGAGGCGCTGGCGCCAGCGCACGTGATGGCGTCGGGCGCGCTGCCGCCGGCGTTTCCGGCCGTGCGCATCGACGGCGAGCCATACTGGGACGGCGGCATTTATTCGAACACGCCGATCGAGGCGGTGCTGGACGACGAGCCGCGCCGCAGCTCGGTGATCTTCTCGGTACAGGTGTGGAACCCGGACGGCAGCGAGCCGCAAAGCGTGCTGCAGGTGCTCGACAAGCACAAGGAAATCCAGTACGCCAGCCGCGCCAGCAACATCGAGCAGCAGCGCAAGCTGCACCGCCTGCGCCACGTGATCCGCCAGCTGGCGCAGCATCTGCCGGCCGACGTGGCCATGTCGCCGGAAGTGCGCGAGCTGGCGGCGTGGGGCTGCGGCACGACGATGCACATCCTGTCGCTGAAGGCGCCGCGCCTCGGCGGCGAGGACCACACCAAGGACATCGACTTCAGCGCCCACGGCATCCGCCAGCGCTGGCAGGCCGGCCATGACGACGCGCTGGGTTTCATCGAACGGCGCCCGTGGTTGCAGGAGGTCGACCCGATCGAGGGTGTGGCGATCCACGAAGCAACGCCGCCATAAGCCCTTACGCGCCGCGCCGTCCCAGCACGTCGTGGCAGACGTCGAGCCACGCGCGCGCGGCGTGCGACAGGTAGCGGCCGTTCCACACGTGCGCCACCGGCCATTGCAGCTCCGGTTCGACCAGCCGCAGCGTGTCCAGATGGCCGATGGCCAGCCGATGGATGAAGGGCTGCGGCAGCAGCGCCACGCCCATGCCGGCCGACGCCATCGCCACCAGCCAGTCCCACTGGCCGCTCTGCGCCACGACGGCCGGCTCGATGTCGGCCGCGCGGAAGGCGTTGCGCAGGCTGCGGGTGAGCGCGAAATCGTCCTTCAGCAGCACCAGCGGCAGTTTGGCCAGCGCTGTCAACTTGAGCGTGCTGCGCGTCTTCGGGAAGGTGCCGTGCGCCGCCACCGCCCATATCGGATAGCTGGCGATGGGCTCAGTCTCTAGCGCCAGCAGCGGATCGGCCGGCAGCACCGTCAGGCCGATTTCCAGTTCGCCGGCCGCCACCTGGCGTTCGATGGCCTGGCCGGTGTCTTCGCGCAGCGTCAGCGCGATGGCCGGGTGGCGCTGGCGGAAGGCCTTCAGCACCGGCGTGAACAACAGGTTGATCATCGGCGGTATTCCCACCGTCAGGCTGCCGCGTTGCAGCGCCTGCGTGTCGCGCAGCTCCAGTGTCATCTCGGCCATCGTCGCCAGCAGGTCCTGGCCGCGCGCGTAGACGATGGCGCCGGTGTCGGTCAGCGTCAGCTTGCGGCCGTCGCGTATCAGCAGCGGCGCGCCGACTTCATCCTCCAGCTGGCGCACCATCTTGCTGATCGTCGATTGCGTCACGTGCAGCGTTTCGGCGGCCTGCGTGAAGCTGTTCAGGCGCACGGTTTCGACGAAATAGCGTAGCGAGCGGAGGTCCATGACGGCTTCTAACTATGAAAAAATCGACTGATTAGAGGGAATTTAAGTCATACAGCGAATGCGGCTCCGATTTTATACTGGATTTCATAAACCCTATAACGATTGGAGCACAACATGTATGAAGACCGGATCCGGCGCCCCGCGCTGATGGAAAAACTGATGACGGCGCAGCAGGCCGCGCGCCTGTTCAGCAATGGCATGACGGTCGGCATGAGCGGTTTCACGCGCGCCGGCGACGCCAAGGCGATGCCGCTGGCGCTGGTCGAACGCGCGCGCCACGAGCCGCTGAACCTGACCTTGATCACCGGCGCCTCGCTCGGCAACGACAGCGACGGCTTGATGGCCAACGCCGGCGTGGTGGCGCGCCGCCTGCCGTTCCAGAGCGACGCCGCGCTGCGCCGCAAGATCAACAGCGGCGAGGTGATGTTCATCGACCAGCACCTGTCTGAGACGGCCGAGCAGCTGCGCTCGGGCGATCTGGCGCCGGTCGACATCGCGGTGATCGAGGCGGTCGCCATCACGGCCGACGGTGGCATCATCCCCACCATGTCGGTCGGGAATTCGGCCAGCTTCGCGCAGCAGGCCAGGATGGTCATCGTCGAGATCAATCTGAGCGCGCCGCTGGCGCTGGAAGGCCTGCACGACATCTACCTGCCGCACGAACGGCCGCTGCGCGGCGCCATCCCGCTGGTCAGCCCGTGGCAGCGCATCGGCACGAGCGCGATCCAGATTCCGCCCTCGTCGATCGCCGCCATCGTCATCACCAATAGCCCGGACAGCCCGTCGAACGCGCTGCCGGGCGACGCCGAAACCGACGCCATCGCGCGCCACGTCATCGCCTTCCTCGAAGGCGAAGTGCAAGCGGGGCGCATGAAGCCGGAGCTGCTGCCGCTGCAGGCCGGCATCGGCACCATCGCCAACGCCGTGCTGCATGGCCTGCTCGACTCGCCGTTCCGCAACATGACGATGTACTCGGAGGTGCTGCAGGACAGCGCCATCGAGCTGCTCGACTCGGGCCAGCTGGCGATGGCGTCGGCGTCGTCGATCACGCTGTCGGCGGCGGTGCATGAACGCTTCATCCGCGACATCGACAAGTACCGCCACCGCATCGTGCTGCGGCCGCAGGAGATCAGCAACCATCCGGAGGTGGTGCGGCGGCTCGGCATCATCGCGCTCAACACGGCGCTGGAATTCGACATCTACGGCAACGTCAACTCGACCCATGTCGGCGGCACGCACATGATGAACGGGATCGGCGGCTCGGGCGACTTCGCCCGCAACGGCCAGTTGTCCATCTTCGTCAGCAAATCGGTGGCCAAGGACGGCGCGATATCGAGCGTGGTGCCGATGGCGGCGCACGTCGACCACACCGAGCACGATGTCGACGTCCTCGTCACCGAATGGGGCCTGGCCGATTTGCGCGGACTGGCGCCGCGCGAACGCGCGCCGCTGATCATCGAGCACTGTGCCCATCCCGACTACCGGCCGCAGTTGCGTGCCTATTTCGAACAGGCGCTGCTCGGCGGTGGACAAACTCCGCACGTACTGGAACAGGCGCTGTCGTGGCATGTGCGCTACCAGCGCGAGGGCACGATGCTGCAAGCGGCGGCCTGACCGTTTTTGTTCGATGATCATCGGCGGCGCGGTCCTTTGCGAAATCCAATAAAATAGCGGGATTGGCACACACTGTGCCACCCACACGGAACCGCAATGACCATCAAGATCAGCCAAAACTTCGACTCGGGCGCCATCGAGGTGCTGCGCGCCGACAGCGCCGCCACCATCGAGCTCAATCTGCGCAAGGACTCGCACGCCGACATCCACCAGTGGTTCCACTTCCGCCTGCAGGGCGCGAGCGGCCAGGCTTGCGTGATGCGCTTCCTGAACGCCGGCCAGGCCACCTATGCGCGCGGCTACGAAGGCTACAACGCCGTCGCCAGCTACGACGGCGAATACTGGTTCCGCGTGCCGACCTCCTTCGACGGCGAGGTCATGACCATCGCGCACACGCCCGAGCGCGACAGCGTCTACTACGCCTACTTCGAGCCGTACTCGTTCGAGCGCCATCTGCGCCTGCTCGGCGAAGTGGCCGAGAATCCGCTGGCCCGCGTGCTCGATCTGGGCAGCACCGTCGATGGCCGCGACATGAATCTGGTCGTCATCGGCAAGCCGCAGGCGGAAAAGAAAATCTGGTTCATCGCGCGCCAGCATCCGGGCGAAGCCATGGCCGAATGGTTCATCGAAGGCCTGATCGACGCGCTGCTCGACGACGCCAACCCGATCGCCCGCAAGCTGCTGCAGCGCTGCGTGTTCTACATCGTGCCGAACATGAACCCGGACGGCTCGGTGCGCGGCAACCTGCGCACCAACGCGGCCGGCGCCAACCTCAATCGCGAGTGGATGACGCCGACCGTCGAGCGCAGCCCGGAAGTGCTGGTGGTGAAGCAGAAGATGCACGAAACCGGCGTCGACATGTTCTTCGACATCCACGGCGACGAGGCGCTGCCGTACAACTTCGTGGCCGGTAACGAGATGCTGGTCAACTTCACGCCGGAGCAGGCGGCATACCAGCAGGCCTTCATCGACCGCTACAAGCAGGCCAGCCCGGACTTCCAGGACAAGGTCGGCTACGCCGCCAGCAAATACAAGGAAGACATGCTGACGCTGGCCTCCAAGTACGTCGGCCACCATTTCCAGTGCCTGTCGCTGACGCTGGAAATGCCGTTCAAGGACAACGCCGACCTGCCCGACCCGCACGTGGGCTGGAACGGCGCGCGCAGCGCGGCCCTCGGCGCGGCGATTTTGCAGCCGGTGCTGCTGTCGCTGGGCGACTGAGCGTGGGCGTCGAAATCGAACGCAAATTCCTCGTGCGCGGCGACGCCTGGCGCGCGCTTGGCGAAGCGCGGCTGATGCGGCAAGGCTATCTGTCGACGGACCCGGACCGCACGGTGCGCGTGCGCATCGAGGGCGAGTCGGCGACGATGACGATCAAGGGCCGCAGCGTCGGTGCCAGTCGCGGCGAGTGGGAATATGCGATCCCGCTAGCCGATGCGGCCGAGCTGCTGGACCGCCTGTGCCAGCAGCCGCTGATCGAAAAATACCGGCGCCGGATCGCCTATGCGGGCATGCTGTGGGAGGTCGATGAGTTCCTCGGCGCGAATGCCGGCCTGGTGGTGGCCGAGATCGAGTTGACGGCCGAGGACCAGGTTTTCGACCGGCCGGACTGGGTCGCGGACGAAGTCACCGACGACCGGCGCTATTTCAATTCCAACTTGATCCGCCTGCCATATACGCAGTGGTAGTCGGCGCCCGGCCTGTGGCTGCACGATGTGCGTGAAAATAGCCTCGTTCCAGTGCCTTCCGCCCTTGCGGAAGACTTGTCATTGCGTTTGTGATAATTGGTGACTATTTACGTCGATATTCTGCGTTACGATCCTTGCTGAGCATTAATTTTCCGCATATCGATATGCGGAAATCGGGCTGAACAGGGAGAGGCACTATGAATATAGCAAGCATGAAAGTAGCGACGCGTCTGGGCGTGGGTTTCGGCTTGGTGGCCGCCTTGTTGGCGCTGGTGGCGGGGCTGGGCGTGAACCGTATGGCGCAGATGCAGGACCGGGTCAATGAAATCACCCAGGTCAACAGCGTCGAGGCGCGCCTGGCCGCGACCATGGACTTGACGGTGACCGAGCGCGCGCTGGCGCTGCGCAACCTGATCCTGCTCACCGAGCCCAAGGACATGCAGGTTGAAATGGACCGCATCGCCACGCAGGAAAAAAAATACGCGGACGCACAGGATGAATTGGGCGCCATGTTCCGCACCAGTCCCAGCACCGCGCCGGAAGAGCACCAGCTGCTCGACGCGATCAAGCAGCAGGGCGCCCTGGCCACGCCGCTCATGACGCGCGCGGCCGCGCTGGCGCTCGACAAGAAGACCGATGAATCCTATGCGCTGCTGCGCAGCCAGCTGCGGCCGATCCAGAAAGTCTGGTGGGACAAGCTGCGCGAGCTGAAGGCGCTGGAAGAAAAACAAAATGTCGACGCCGCGACCGAGGCCGAACAGGCCTACGTCAACGCGCGCGCGCTGATGCTGACCATCGGCGCCATCGCCCTGCTGGTCAGCGTCGCCGCGGCGATCCTGATCACGCGCGGCGTGCTGCGCCAGCTTGGCGGCGAGCCTGACTACGCGGTCGTTGTCGCCGGCCGCATCGCCGCCGGCGACCTGTCGGTGGACATCCGCACCCGCGACGGCGACACAAGCAGCCTGCTGTACGCCATGCGCGCCATGCGCGACAGCCTGGCCAGCATCGTCGGCCAGGTCCACGCCAGCACCGCCACCATCGCCTCGGCCACCAGCCAGATCGCCTCCGGCAATATGGACCTGTCCTCGCGCACCGAGCAGCAAGCCAGCTCGCTGGAGGAAACCGCGTCGTCGATGGAGCAACTGACGTCGACCGTCAAGCAGAACGCCGACAGCGCGCGCCAGGCCAACGGGCTGGCCGTGTCGGCATCGGAAGTGGCGATGAAGGGCGGCGCCGTGGTCTCGCAAGTGGTCGGCACGATGGGGTCGATCGACGCCTCGTCGAAGAAAATCGTCGACATCATCGGCGTCATCGACGCCATCGCCTTCCAGACCAACATCCTCGCGCTCAACGCCGCCGTCGAAGCGGCGCGCGCTGGCGAGCAGGGACGCGGCTTCGCCGTCGTCGCCACCGAGGTGCGCAATCTGGCGCAGCGCTCGGCCGCCGCCGCCAAGGAAATCAAGGTGCTGATCGACGACTCGGTGCAGCAGGTCGGCGCCGGCGCCAAGCTGGTCGACCAGGCCGGCGCGACGATGAAGGAGATCGTCGACAGCGTCAAGCGCGTGACCGACATCATGAGCGAGATCAACCTGGCCAGCGTCGAGCAGACTGCCGGCATCGAGCAAATCAACCACGCCGTGATGCAGATGGACGACGTGACGCAGCAGAACGCCGCGTTGGTCGAGGAGGCCGCCGCGTCGGCATCGGCCCTGCAGCAGCAGGCCGCCAGCCTGGCCGAAGTGGTCAGCGTGTTCACGCTGGGCGCCGGCGCACCGGCCGCCGCGCAAGCGGCGATGCCGCGCCGCGCCGCGCCGCCGCCGCGTTTGCGCGCGGCGAACGTGGTCCGGCTGGCCCAGGCCAAGCCACAGAAGAAGATCGCACCGACGGCCGCCGCTGGCCGCACCCACGGCGGCGCCCCCGCCGCCGAGCAGGAATGGGAAGAGTTTTAAAACACCGCGGCCTGACAGCACGCGGCCTGACACAGCGTCGGCGCATGAAAAAAGGGCAGGGCCTTTGCGGCGCTGCCCTCGTCATGTATACGCCCTCGAACCGAGGCCGCGAATAGCGCTTAGTGGAAGTGTTCCGTGCCGCTGGGCGCGTCTTCCGGCATCTCGGCATGTGCCAGCTCGCCGACCGGGTCGGCGAACAGCGGCGCGCCGCAGTCGTCGCAGAACTCGGAGACATAGCGCTCGTTGTGCCGCTTGATCTGCGTGATGCCGGCCGCGTTCAGGTGCTCGATGATTTCCTCCACCGGCGTCACCGGCTTGGCCAGCAGGTCGCCGATGCCGATGGGCGCTCCGCCTTCCGGCGGCGTGCCTTCCTCATCCTCCTGGCCGTACAGCGGCCACACGACGCCGTAGATCACGTCCGGCGTCTGGCGCTGCGTGAACGCGATGCGGTACTCATCGACCTGGCCGTCGGCCGACTCCTCGCCGAAACCGGCGATCACCGCGCGCAGCTCGGACGGCTCGATGGCCAGCGTGTGCGTGAGGTAGTGCACGGCGGCGCGGATCGACACCGGTCGTATCAGCTTGTCGGCCTCGCGGCAGGCCATGTAATACGCTTCCGGCAGCAGCAGCTCGATGCCGCAGCCGGGCAGCAGGCGCGCCACGGTCGGCATGGCCTGCGCGCGCCACTGCTCCAGCGCGGTGGCGCGTTCGCTGATGAAGTTGACCTGGTTGGCCGGCATCTGCCAGCGGAACAGCGGCGCGCCGGCGCGGGCCACGACGGCCACCAGCAGGTAGCGCGTGTCGGCCAGGAAGGGCGCCGTCTCCGGCGCTTTCTGGTCGGCCTTGAGCGCCGTGCCTTTCAACGCGGCCTGCGCCAGCTTGTGGGTCTTGGCGTAGGTCTCGACGTGGCTGCGCGGCAGCTGGTCGATCGAGAACAGCGTCGGCGACATGGCCAGGTGCGTGTCGTCGGCCAGCAGGTGGGCGGAAAAGTGCGCGCTCAGCGTGCTCAGGATGTCGGCCGGGATGGCGCCGGAGGCGATCGAAAAACGGGTCCATGCCAGGATGGGCGCGGCCACCAGCAGCACGTCGTGCGCGGTCGGCACGCCGTCGACGTCGAGCATCACGGAGCTCGATTCGCTGACGGCTTCGACGCCGTCCATCAGCACGTCGTAGGCGTTCAGGTCTTCCTTGAACAGGCTGTTGAGCGTGGTGTCGATGGTGTCCTGGTGACCGGTCTTGAGCAGTTTCTGGAGCTGTGCATCGAGGCTATGCTCCCAGGCCCGCTCTTCGATGCGGCTGGCGGCCATGCCTACCGCCTGGGCGTAGGTCACAAGGCGCTGGCTCTCGGCGGACAATTTGTGGGATGAATCTTTGGATGGACGACGCATAGCGCTATAAGAGTCTCGGTAAAGTGGATAAAGCGGATCAGTCAAGCAAATGATAACCCTTATGAGACGTATTGTAGTGGATTCGCTCCACATGCCGCGATTAGATGGCGGCGCGGGCGGGATTATCAACCGCCGACGGCGGCGCCGGCGCAAAAAAAACGCCGGACGTATCCGGCGTTTGGGCTGTCGCTAAAGGCTGTCTGCGTTTATTTCAATTACGCGGCCAGCAGCTGGCGCAGCACGAACGGCAGGATGCCGCCGTGTTTGTAGTAATCGACTTCGATCGGCGTGTCGATGCGCAGCAGGACTTTGACTTCCTGCGCCGGCTTGCCTTCGCGGTGGATCACCAGGGTCGCCAGTTGCTGCGGCTTGATCTCGCCTTCCAGGCCTTTCAGGTCGTAGACTTCCTTGCCGGTGATGCCCAGCGATTCGACGCTGTCGTTGCCGATGAATTGCAGCGGCAGCACGCCCATGCCGACCAGGTTGGAGCGGTGGATGCGTTCGAACGAGCGCACGATCACGGCCTTCACGCCCAGCAGCTGGGTGCCCTTGGCGGCCCAGTCGCGCGACGAGCCGGTGCCGTATTCTTCGCCGCCGAACACCATCGTCGGCGTGCCTTCGGCGACATACTTCATCGCCGCGTCGTAGATCGACAGCTGTTCGCCGCTAGGCTGGTGGATGGTGATGCCGCCTTCGACCGCCGAACCATCGGCCTTGGCCGGGATCATACGGTTCTTGATACGCACGTTGGCGAAGGTGCCGCGCATCATGATCTCGTGGTTGCCGCGACGCGAGCCGTAGGAGTTGAAGTCCGCCTTCAGCACGCCGTTGGCCAGCAGCCATTTACCGGCCGGGCCGTCTTCCTTGATCGAACCGGCTGGCGAGATGTGGTCGGTGGTGATCGAGTCGCCGAACACGCCCAGCGCGCGCGCGCCGGTGATGCCGGTGGCGGCCGCTTTCGGCACCATCTCGAAGCCGTCGAAGAACGGCGGCTCGGCGATGTAGGTCGAGGCCGGCCAGTTGTAGACATTGCCCTCGGTCGAAGACACGTTTTCCCACAGCTTGCCAGGGTTGCCCTTGACGTCGGCGTAGTTGGCCTTGAAGACTTTGGAATTCATCGCGAACTTCATCAGCTTGGCGATCTCTTTCGAGCTTGGCCAGATGTCGCCGAGGTAGATGTCCTTGCCGTTTTTGCCTTTACCTACGGGCTGCGTCATCAGGTCGACGGTCATGTTGCCGGCGATGGCGTAGGCCACCACCAGCGGCGGCGAGGCCAGGAAGTTCGAACGGATGTTCGGGTGGATACGCGCTTCGAAGTTGCGGTTGCCCGACAGGACGGCCGAGGCGACGATGTCGTTGTTGGTGATGGCGGCGTTCAGTTCCGGGGTCAGATCGCCGGCGTTGCCGATGCAGGTGGTGCAGCCGTAGGCGGTCAGGCCGAAGCCCAGTTTTTCCAGGTAAGGCAGCAGGCCGGCGGCGGTCAGGTACTCGGTCACCACTTTCGAGCCGGGCGCCAGCGAGGTCTTGATGTGCGGCGCGACGACCAGGCCGGCTTCGACGGCTTTCTTGGCCAGCAGGCCGGCGGCCAGCATCACGCTCGGGTTCGACGTGTTGGTGCACGAGGTGATGGCGGCGATCAGCACGTCGCCGTTTTTCACATGCACGCCATCGGTCGTCGTGTAGGTGGTGGTCAGGTCTTCGGCTTTTTTGTTGAAGCCGTTTTCCGTGGTCGGTTTCGAGAACAGTTCGGTGAAGTTGTTTTTCACGTTGCCGATTTCGATACGGTCCTGTGGACGCTTGGGGCCGGCCAGCGAAGGCGTGACCGACGACAGGTTCAGTTCCACCACGCGGGTGTAATCGATGTCGCCGGCTTTCGGCACGCCGTACAGGCCCTGCGCCTTGAAGTAGCCGGCGAAGGCGTCGATTTCGGCCTTGGTGCGGCCGGTGCCTTCGAAGTATTCGATGGTCGCGTCGTCGACCGGGAAGAAGCCCATCGTCGCGCCGTATTCCGGTGCCATGTTGGCGATGGTGGCGCGGTCGGTCAGCGACAGCGTCTCGGTGCCGGCGCCGAAGAACTCGACGAACTTGCCGACGACTTTTTCCTTGCGCAGCAGTTCGGTGATGGTCAGCACCAGATCGGTCGCGGTGCAGCCTTCGCGCAGCACGCCGGTCAGGTTCACGCCGATCACGTCCGGGGTCAGGAAGTAGACCGGCTGGCCCAGCATGCCGGCTTCGGCTTCGATGCCGCCGACGCCCCAGCCGACCACGCCGATACCGTTGATCATGGTGGTGTGCGAGTCGGTGCCGACCAGCGTGTCAGGGTAGTAGACGCCGTCGGCGGCCTTGTGCACGCCGCGCGCCAGGTATTCCAGGTTGACCTGGTGGACGATGCCGAAGCCCGGTGGCACGACGCCGAAGGTGTCGAAGGCTTGCATGCCCCATTTCATGAACTGGTAGCGCTCGTTGTTGCGCGAGAATTCCAGCTTCATGTTCAGGTCCAGCGCTTTCGGCTCGCGGAAGTGGTCGATGGTGACCGAGTGGTCGACCACCAGGTCGACCGGCACCAGCGGCTCGATTTTTTTCGAGTCGATGCCCATCTTGTGGGCCACGTTGCGCATCGCGGCGAGGTCGGCCAGCAGCGGCACGCCGGTGAAGTCTTGCAGCACCACGCGCGCCACTACGAACGGGATCTCGTCGGTGCGATCACCGGTCGGCGCCCAGCTGGCCAGCTGCTTGATGTGTTCTTCGGTGACCTTTTTGCCGTCGCAATTGCGCAGCACCGATTCCAGCACGACGCGGATCGATACCGGCAGGCGCGAGACGTTGATGCCCAGGCTTTTTTCCAGCGCCGGCAGGGAGTAGAACTTCCCCTTTTTGCCAGCGGCGATGTTGAAATCCTTGAGCGTGTTCAGAGTGTTGCGTGACATGACCTCTCCTTCAGTGGGTATCGTCTGTTATTGATAGTGCGTATCAAACGGTGGTGCGAAAACGGTGCTGCTATTTTGATGCTTAACCTTGGTTGATCAGCGGCGCGTCCGGCGTGGCGCTGGCGGCCGGCTTGGCCTGCTCGACATCCTTGCACTCATTGGCCAGCTGGTGATTCTGTTTCGAGTCGAGCAGCATGCCCTTGGCCGGGATGCCGATCCAGATCAGGCCATAGAATTTATTCTCGAAGCGCTCGGCGCCGGTGGTTGTCTCGACGCGGGTCAGGCGGTTCAGGCGCTTCTTCCAGCGCAGCGCGATGTGCTGCTCGTCGCCGGCGTTGCGGTAGATGGTGATCTTGTTGCCGAGTTCGCAGTCGAGTTCGGTGACCTTGTCGTCCTTGGTTTCCGGCTCGTCCGCTTCCGGATCGGCCGGCTTGGGTGCCGCGGCCGGCGCGGTCTTGGCCGGCTTCTTGGTGGCCGCGTGGGCGGGCAGGGTGGCGACGCCGAGGGCGAGGCTGGTCGCCAGGATAAATTTAAACAGGGACATCAGTGTGCTTCCGGTGAGGTGGTCGGTGGCGCGGCGACGCTGGCGCCGGCGTTGGGAATATTCAGCAGCGCCGCGACCGTCTCCGGCACGGGCAGGCCGGCCAGGCGGGCGCGCTGCAAAACGGTCCAATAATATCGGTAGCTGGCGCGGTCGTGCAAGCGGCCGTTCTGCGCGATCGGCCCCCACTGCGCCTGCTCGGCTTCGTGCAGGATGCTGGCCGCCTCGTTCACTTCCGAAGCGCGCGGCGTATAGGCCTTGACGATGGGCTTGATCTGGTTCGGGTGGATGCTCCACATGCGCGTGTAGCCGAATTCGGCGGCGGCGCGCTGGGCGTCGTTGGCGACGACGGCGGTGTCCTTGATTTCGGTGGTCACGTTATGCGACGGCACCTTGCCGTGGGCATGGCAGGCCGCGGCGATTTCCAGCTTGGCGCGCACCACCAGCGGATGCGTGAACTGGCCCGGCGTGCGCATGGCGTTGCCGGGTATCGCGCCGTAGTGGGCCGAGACGAAATCCATGATGCCGAACGACAGGCACTGCACCTGCGGCAGCGCGGCGATGGCGTAGACGTCGTGCAGCGCGCCGTGGGTTTCGATCAGCACGTGCACCGGCAGGTTGCTGCGGCCGGCTTTCTTGGCGTGGACGTTGATCACTTTGATGGCGCTCGCCACTTCCTGCGCGCTGTGGACCTTCGGCAGGACGATGTAGGCCAGCTTGGCCGCGGCGGCGCAGATGATCTCGACGTCGCGCGCGAAGTGCGGGCTGCCGACGTCGTGCACGCGGGCGCCGATGCGGCCGAACTGATTCTGCTCCGACAGCAGCAGCGCCGCGACCAGGCGCGCGTGCGCCTCCTCGTTGCCGGCGCTGGCGCCGTCCTCGCAGTCGAGAGTGATGTCGAACAGGGGGCCAAGTTCTTGTTGCAAGGCGATCGATTTGCGCATCAGCTTTTCGGAGCCGGCGTAATGGTCGCAGGCCGGCAGCAGCAGCGGCTGGCGATTGCCCTGGAATAAAACCTCGGATGGATGCATGGGGCTGGGGGTAGTTGCGGCGGTGGGTGTGGCGACAGGTGGTGCGGCCACAGCGTGGTCCGTGACGGCGGCGGCATCGGCTGCCCCCGTAACGGACAACGCCGCCGCGCTGCTCTCGGCGGCGCGGCGGGTGCGGCGGATCGGTGGTTTAACCGGTTCCACAGGCTGACGAAGAATTACGGCAGCAGGTGCTTGACGCCTTCGCGCTCTTCGGTCAGTTCCTTCAGCGTCAGGTTGATGCGCTCTTGCGAGAAGGCGTCGATTTCCAGGCCCTGGACGATGGTGTACTCGCCGTTTTCGGTGGTGACCGGGAAGCCGAACATGGTGCCTTCAGGGATGCCGTAGGAACCGTCCGACGGGATGCCCATGGTGGTCCACTTGCCGTTGGTGCCGACGTGCCAGTCATGCATGTGGTCGATGGCCGCGTTGGCCGCCGACGCCGCCGACGACAGGCCGCGCGCTTCGATGATGGCCGCGCCGCGCTTGCCGACGGTTGGCAGGAAGGTGTTGGCGTTCCATTCCTGGTCGTTGATCAGGTCCTTGACCGATTTGCCGTTGACGCTGGCGAAACGGTAGTCGGCGTACATGGTCGGCGAGTGGTTGCCCCAAACGCACAGCTTTTCGATGTCCTTGACGGCGGTGCCGGTCTTGGCGGCCACTTGCGACAGCGCGCGGTTGTGGTCCAGGCGCAGCATGGCGGTGAAGTTTTTCGACGGCAGCGACGGCGCCGATTTCATGGCGATGTAGGCGTTGGTGTTGGCTGGATTGCCGACCACCAGCACCTTGACGTTGCGCGAAGCGACGGCGTCCAGCGCCTTGCCCTGCACGGTGAAGATCTGTGCGTTCGCTTCCAGCAGGTCCTTGCGTTCCATGCCCGGGCCGCGTGGACGGGCGCCCACCAGCACGGCGAAGTCGGCATCCTTGAAGGCGGTCAGCGGGTCGGAATGGGCGGTCATCTCGGTCAGCAGCGGGAAGGCGCAGTCGTCGATTTCCATCATCACGCCCTTGAGGGCTTTCTGTGCTTTTTCGTCAGCGATTTCCAGCAGTTGCAGGATGACTGGTTGGTCTTTGCCGAGCATGTCGCCGTTGGCGATGCGGAACAGCAGAGCGTAGCCGATCTGACCGGCGGCGCCGGTAACAGCAACACGCATTGGGGTTTTAGCCATGATGAATCTCCAAAGTGGGAATGAAAACGTTCTTGAAGCGGAGCCTACGCTGAATCGGGAAAACAGTAATGATACCAAAAGCGGCGGCTTTATTTCACCGATATTAATGCTGTACCATGGACCATCTTCGAGCGCTGCACGCGTCCTGCGCCGCCGGCGTTGGAACGATGCTTTTCTTGATCATGGCGGACCGTCCGCCGCTCCAGAAACCGCATCGCCGGCGAGTGTAGGCGCGTCGGACGCATCTGTCAATCCTATCTTATGTCTTATATAAGACAGCTAAGTTATCTGTCGGTTTTGCTGGACGGGGAGGGGTATTTGTGGTGAAATCTTGGTCTATGAACCCTGTCCCGCCCAACCAGAGCAACACCTCCACCGCTGCCAGCGCAAGCGGGGCGATCGCTCCGGTCGCGGGGGCGGCTTCCTCCAGCGGCGCACTGAATTCACCGAACAGCTCGCCAACCTTCTCTCCTTTGTACCAGCAAATCAAGGCGCTGATCACGCAAAGCCTGCAGTCGGGCGAGTGGAAGCCGGGCGAGCTGATCCCGAGCGAAGTCGAGCTGGCCCAGCGTTTCAAGGTCAGCCAGGGCACGGTGCGCAAGGCCATCGACGAGCTGGCCGCCGAAAACCTGGTCATGCGCCGGCAGGGCAAGGGCACTTTCGTGTCCACCCACCACGAGGCGCGCGCCCACTTCCGCTTCCTGCGCCTGATGCCCGACGAGGGCGTGCCGCACTACCCGGAAAGCAAATTCATCGAAGTCAAACGGATGCGCGCGCCGGCCGACGTGGCGCGCCTGCTCGACCTGAAATCGGGCGACGCGGTCATCTACATCAAGCGCGTCCAGTCGTTCGACGGCCGGCCCACCATCGTCGAGGAATTGTGGCTGCCGGGCCAGACCTTCAAGGGTCTGACCGCCGAGCGCCTGGAGGAATACAAGGGGCCGATGTACGGCCTGTTCGAGTCGGAATTCGGCACGCGCATGATACGCGCGGCGGAAAAGATCCGCGCCGTCTGCGCCGACGCGGCCGACGCCGAGCTGCTGCAACTGGCGCCGGGCACGCCGCTGCTGTGCGCCGAGCGCGTCTCGTTTACTTACGGCGACAAGCCGGTCGAACTGCGCCGCGGCCTGTATTCGACCGAACGCCACCATTACCAAAACGATTTAAGTTAAGTCGGAAAATGAGCCAGGTTCATGCCTTGCAAGTTGATGTGGTGTCGAAAATACATGGGTCCACGGAAAACTAGCTGCTTGGACGTGTTGCAATGCACTATTTTTGTTATATGTAACAATAGATATTGGTTGTCGCCGTAAAAATCGGCGAAAATCGCAGTCTCAATTGTTTGTCCTAAGTTTGTTCTAAGCCTAAAGGGGGTCTTTATGTCTGAAGCCGTAAGGGAAGTGCCAAAAAAAGAACGGCCGGAGTTCCGCAATATTCATGTCACGGAATTGTCTAACTATCGCTTGCCTTTAGCGGGCATCGTTTCGATTTTGCACCGCATCAGCGGTTTCCTGATGTTCGCGCTGCTGCCGTTCGTGCTCTACCTGCTGCAGCAGAGCCTGACGTCGGAGATGTCGTTCGCCTACTTCCAGGGTTTCGCGCAAATGATCGTCGTCAAGCTGATCATCCTGGCGCTGGTCTGGGCTTATATGCAGCATTTCTGCGCCGGTGTGCGCCACCTGTTCATGGACCTGCACTTCGGCCTGACCAAGGAAAAAGCCCGTAAATCGGCCGCCAGCGTGATCGTCGTCAGCCTGGCGCTGACGCTGCTGGTGGCTCTCAAACTGTTCGGAGTGTTCTAATGGCTAACAACGTCAACAACAACGTCGGCCCGAAACGCCTGGTCGTCGGCGCCCACTACGGCCTGCGCGACTGGCTGGCCCAGCGCGTCACCGCCGTCGTCATGGTGATCTACACCTTCACGCTGCTGATCGCCTTCCTCACCGGCCAGAACTTCACGTATGAAGGCTGGGCCGGCCTGTTCGCCCAGCAATGGTTCAAACTGTTCAGCGCCGTGACCCTGTTCGGCCTGTTCTTCCATGCCTGGATCGGCATGCGCGACATCTGGATGGACTATGTCAAATCCGTCGGCCTGCGCCTGACCCTGCAAATTGCTACCCTGATCTGGCTGATCGCCTGCGCGTTCTACGCCGTGCAAATTCTCTGGAGTGTTTAATCGTGGCAGCATATAAATCTGCAATCCCTACCCGCCGCTTTGACGCGGTCATCATCGGCGCCGGCGGCTCCGGCATGCGCGCGTCGCTGCAACTGGCCGAGGCCGGCCTGAACGTCGCCGTGCTGTCGAAAGTCTTCCCGACCCGCTCGCACACCGTCGCGGCGCAGGGCGGCATCGGCGCCTCGCTGGGCAATATGGCCGAGGACAACTGGTTCTGGCATATGTTCGACACCGTCAAGGGCGGCGACTATCTGGGCGACCAGGACGCCATCGAATTCATGTGCCGCGAAGCGCCGAAAGTGGTCTACGAGCTGGAACACTTCGGCATGCCGTTCGACCGCAATCCGGACGGCACGATTTACCAGCGTCCCTTCGGCGGCCACACCGCCAACTTCGGCGAGAAAGCCGTGCAGCGCGCCTGCGCCGCGGCCGACCGTACCGGCCACGCCCTGCTGCACACGCTGTACCAGCGTAACGTCAAGGCCCGCACCCACTTCTTCGTCGAGTGGATGGCGCTGGACCTGATCCGCGACGCCGACGGCGACGTGATCGGCGTCGTCGCGCTGGAAATGGAAACCGGCGAATGCATGATCTTGGAAGCCAAGACCACCGTCATGGCCACCGGCGGCGCCGGCCGCATCTTCGCAGCATCGACCAACGCCTTCATCAACACCGGCGACGGCATGGGCATGGCGGCACGCGCCGGCCTGCCGCTGCAGGACATGGAGTTCTGGCAGTTCCACCCGACCGGCGTGGCCGGCGCGGGCGTGCTGATCACCGAGGGCGTGCGCGGCGAGGGCGGCATCCTGATCAACTCCGAAGGCGAGCGTTTCATGGAGCGCTATGCGCCGACGCTGAAAGACCTGGCGCCGCGCGACTTCGTGTCGCGTTCGATGGACCAGGAAATCAAGGAAGGCCGTGGCTGCGGTCCGAACAAGGACCACGTGATGCTGGACCTGCGCCACATCGGCGCCGACACCATCGCCAAGCGCCTGCCGTCGATCCTGGAAATCGGCCACAAGTTCGCCAACGTCGACGCCACCAAGGAACCGATTCCTGTCGTGCCGACCATCCACTACCAGATGGGCGGCATCCCGACCAATATCCACGGCCAGGTCGTCGCACCGTCGGCCGATGGCGAAGGCCAGAAGATCGTCAACGGTCTGTACGCGATCGGCGAGTGCTCCTGCGTGTCGGTGCACGGCGCCAACCGCCTCGGCACCAACTCGCTGCTGGACCTGGTGGTGTTTGGCCGCGCGGCCGGCAACCACATCGTCGCCTCGGGCCTGAAGGACAAGGAAAACAAGCCGCTGCCGAAAGACGCGGCCGACTACGCGATGCAGCGTTTGATCAGCCTGGAAGAGTCCAAGGGCACGGAAAAAGTGCAGGACGTCGCCAACGCGATCCGCGCCACGATGCAGAAATACTGCGGCGTGTTCCGTACCGACGAGCTGCTGAAACAGGGCTACGAAGAAATCATGAAGCTGGACGAGCGCCGCAAGCACGTCGCGTTCAAGGACAAGTCCATGGTCTTCAACACCGCCCGCGTCGAAGCGCTGGAACTGGACAACCTGATCGAAGTGGCGAAAGCGACGATCACCTCGGCCGTGGCCCGCAAGGAATCGCGCGGCGCCCACGCGCACAGCGATTTCCCGCACCGCGACGACGACAACTGGATGAAGCACACGCTGTGGTTCTCGGAAGGCAACCGTCTTGCATACAAGCCGGTCGTGACCAAGCCATTGACGGTCGATACCTTCAAACCGAAACCACGTACTTTCTAAGGGCAGAACATGGCACGCACTCTCAAACTCAAAATCTACCGCTACGATCCCGACCAGGACGCCAAGCCCTACATGCAGGACGTGACGGTGGAACTGAAAGACACCGACAAGATGCTGCTCGACGCGCTGCAGCGCATCAAGTCCGACGTCGACGACACACTGAGCCTGCGCCGCTCGTGCCGCGAAGGCGTCTGCGGTTCGGACGCGATGAACATCAACGGCAAGAACGGCCTGGCCTGCACCACCAACCTGAACGAGCTGACCGAGCCTATCGTCTTGCGTCCGCTGCCGGGTTTGCCGGTGATCCGCGACCTGATCGTCGACATGACGCAATTCTTCAAGCAGTACGATTCGATCAAGCCTTTCCTGATCAACGACTCGATCCCGCCTGAAAAAGAACGTCTGCAAACGCCGACCGAACGCGAAGAACTCGACGGCCTGTACGAGTGCATCCTGTGCGCGTGCTGCTCGACGTCGTGCCCGTCGTTCTGGTGGAACCCGGACAAGTTCGTCGGACCGGCCGGCCTGCTGCAAGCCTACCGCTTCATCGCCGACTCGCGCGACGAAGCCACCGGCGACCGTCTGGACAACCTGGAAGACCCGTACCGCCTGTTCCGCTGCCACTCGATCATGAACTGCGTCGACGTTTGCCCCAAGGGTCTGAACCCGAACAAGGCCATCGGCAAGATCAAGGAATTGATGGTACGCCGCGCCATCTAAGGCGCCGGCCGCCGGCGCGATGCGTAAAACGAGTCGCCGCCGGCAGCCATTTGCAGTTTGCTGTATCGTGTTCACAGCCGAGCACATGAAGGTGAAGTAATGACCGAATCGAATCTCACTGCGCATCAGTCCGACCCGGCCAACCGCGCGCGCCTGCGCTGGCGCTCGCGCCGCGGCCTGCTTGAAAACGACCTCATCCTGACCCGTTTTCTCGATGCGTATGAAACTGAATTGACCGACGAAGAAGTGGACGCATTCACGCGGCTCCTCGATTTGTCGGACAATGCCCTGATGGATCTGGTACTGGCCCGTAACGAGCCGGATGGCGACATCGACCTGCCGCATGTGCACGCACTGCTGCGGCGATTGCGCCAGGCCTGATGTACCCAATGAGGTCGTCGAACGGCCAGACGCCGAGCGCGATGCACGAGAGCGCACGCGGCGCCGGGTGGTCCGCAGCCTGATGGCCTGTCCAGAAATTTTTGCAACTTTTGTCTGACTCACCTCTCCAAGAAGGAAGAGCTTATGAATACCTCTGATAACAAAGCCACACTGTCGTTTTCCGATGGCAGCCCAGCGATCGAATTCCCGATCTACAAAGGCACGGTCGGCCCGGACGTCATCGACATCCGCAAGCTGTACGCCGGCACCGGCAAGTTCACCTACGACCCGGGCTTCATGTCCACGGCGGCGTGCAACTCGTCGATCACCTACATCGACGGCGACAAGGGCGAGCTGCAATATCGCGGCTACCCGATCGAACAGCTGGCCGTCAACGCCGACTTCATGGAATCGTGCTACCTGCTGCTGAACGGCGAACTGCCGAACGCCAAGCAGAAAGAGGAATTCGTCGAAACCGTGACCAAGCACACCATGGTCCACGAGCAGATGCAGTTCTTCTTCCGCGGTTTCCGTCGCGACGCGCACCCGATGTCGGTGCTGGTCGGCACCGTCGGCGCGCTGGCCTCGTTCTACCATGATTCGCTGGACATCAACGACGCGCAACAGCGCGAGATCTCGGCCATCCGCCTGATCGCCAAGATGCCGACGCTGGTCGCCATGGCCTACAAGTACTCGATCGGCCAGCCGTTCATGTACCCGCGCAACGACCTGTCGTACAGCGCCAACTTCATGCGCATGATGTTCGGCAATCCGTGCGAAGAATACAAGGTCAACGACGTGCTGGTGCGCGCGCTGGACCGCATCCTGCTGCTGCACGCGGACCACGAGCAAAACGCCTCGACCTCGACCGTCCGTCTGGCCGGTTCGTCGGGCGCCAACCCGTTCGCCTGTATCGCTGCCGGCATCGCCTGCCTGTGGGGCCCTGCCCACGGCGGCGCCAACGAAGCGGCGCTGAACATGCTGAAGGAAATCGGCACCGTCGAGAACATTCCTGCCTTTATCGCGCAAGTGAAAGACAAGAACTCCGGCGTCAAGCTGATGGGCTTCGGTCACCGCGTCTACAAAAACTTCGACCCGCGCGCCAAGCTGATGCGCGAAACCTGCTACGAAGTGCTGGAAGAGCTGGGCCTGCAGGACGACCCGCTGTTCAAGCTGGCGATGGAACTGGAAAAGATCGCGCTGAACGACGAGTACTTCGTCTCGCGCAAGCTGTATCCGAACGTCGACTTCTACTCGGGCATCGTGCAATCGGCGCTGGGCATTCCAGTGTCGCTGTTCACCGGCATCTTCGCCATGGCCCGCACCATCGGCTGGATCGCCCAGTGGAACGAAATGATCGCCGATCCGGAACAGAA
>Ga0209848_1000246_pt1 | contig 26059 bp, 25 predicted proteins | sample OrgsoiDNA_201062_FD_185810 | JGI IMG/M metagenome (GOLD analysis project Ga0209848, IMG submission 185810) | Permafrost soil microbial communities from the Arctic, to analyse light accelerated degradation of dissolved organic matter (DOM) -... | ecosystem: Environmental > Terrestrial > Soil >...
GAAAATGTAAAAGCGTTTATCCTTCCGGAAAAAAGAAAGCACCGACGATACGATCGTACAGTGCTTTACATACCACCTAAATATCCGTTCAGTTTTAAGTCACGTGAGGCTTAAGTGAACGGCATTACACTTTTAAGCGGGCGTTTTTTATGGCTGCGGGTCCTGAAGCGGTATCGACCCCTTATGGACAAGCTTTGGCTGGGTCAAACTTCACATTGCTGTCGGCCACCAGGGACTTTTGGGTCTGCCCCTGTTCGGCTGATGAATTAACCGTAAAGTGGCCATCCATAGAGACAAACACCAGCTCCTGCGGTTTTTTACGCGCGGCGAGATAGCCTGTTTTCAGCGTTTTATTGTCCGAAAGGGGGAACACTTTCCCGGTAGCACAATCCGTGAAAGAGGCCACATCAGCGCTGTATTGCAGCATGCCGGAGAGTGTCATTGGCGTTTTAGGCATATTCTGCGCCGTTGGTTTCAGCACATAATTAAATTGCGAAACAATCGGCGAGCCAGTGGAATCGAGCATCGCTAAATTATCACCTTCAGGATGGAAATAACGTTTCTCGCCTTTGCTGTCAGTGAGTACTAATTTATCCGCCGTACGGGCCCAGCTACCATAACTGGCAAACATCAGGTCGCCGTCTTTGGCTCCCAGATAACTTTCCTGCAGGACGTAAGTACCATCTTGTTGCAGGAACAGCGACATTTCTATTCCGCTACAATCCGCACAGGGAACAACACCGCTAAAACTTTGCTGCATGGCCTGCAGCGGCGCCTCACGATTCATTGCAGACGTATGGCAACCAAACAGTGACAGCGCGCCAAGCGCCAGCACTGCGGTTATGATGATTTTTTTCACAGTCCTCTCCCTCTGCATTTTGTCTCTTTGTGGCAAAAGACTGTTCCCGCTGCCACAGTTCAGCGTATTAAGACTAGCGAATCTTACCGCGCAATGCCTTTGTCGCACCCTTACGCACTTTCCCTTCCACGCGCCGAATTTTCGACCCTTTGGTCGGTTTCGTTGCACGACGCGGCTTTTCAACCACCATAGCCTGAGATATCAGGTTGCTTAAACGCATGAGAGCCGCTTCGCGATTTTGTTCCTGACTGCGGTACTCCTGCGCCTTAATCACCACCAGCCCGTCTGCCGTTATTGAATGGTGATTAAACGCCAGCAAACGTTCTTTATAATAATCAGGCAGGCTTGAGGCTTTGATATCAAACCGTAAATGGATCGCCGTCGAGGTTTTATTGACGTTCTGACCACCCGCCCCCTGGGCGCGGATAGCCGTTAATTCGATTTCATTGTCAGGAAGTTCGAGTTTACCGGAAAGGATTAACACACTTAATGTCCCACTTCTTTCCCATCTGACTCTTTCCATTCAGAAAATTGAATTTCCAAATTATTCTGAGCATCAGAAAGCCAAATAGTTCCATCCTGCAGTGTGGCCTGCAAGGTCATGCTGCGATTAGCGAAAGCTGTAAGCTGGGCCAGTAACTCGTCATCGATGAAACGCACCGTCAGATTACCGAATCCGTTGGCTTTACTTTGTACTGATGGCCACCAGACTTTGGCCGCACGCTCGCTGTAGACATACAGCACCACATGGCGAGATTGGTTACAGGCTTTCTTCAGGCGTTTTTCATCTGGTAAACCCAGCTCGACCCATAGCTCGATACCGTTGTGATCGTTCTTGCGCCAGATTTCTGGTTCGTCTTCTGCACTCAGCCCACGGGTAAAACTCAGGCGTTCATCAGCATGGCAAATCCAGGCCAGCAGACGCAACATCATGCGCTGTTCGGTTTCGGAGGGATGCTGAGCCAGTGTCAGGTTGGCATCGTAGAAAAAATTGCGGTCCATATCTGCAATATTGATTGCCGCTTTGTAGATCGTCGCTTTTAACGCCATTGGAGACCTCTTGATAATAGACACATAGTGTACTTGAAAGCAGGGCCAGGCAGCCAGTTTAACGCCGCCCAACAGTGGATTAACTGACTCTCCACTAACGAGAAAGCTGCATTTGCTCGCTAATAACTGGACCTTGCCTGTGCTATAGTCGTTAAATACTGAGAGTTTATCTTTCTGGGCTTTCAATACGACCATTACCCCAGCGGGATATGCTTTTAAGGAGGACCTATGCAACAGTACTGTGAGTCTGTACGCCGTAAATATGCGGAGATTGCCAGCGGTGATCTCGGCTATGTGCCCGATGCGCTGGGCTGTGTGTTGAAAGCATTGGACGATGTGGCGGCGAATGCCGAACTTCCGTCGTCTATCCGGGAACAAGCGGCCTATGCCGCTGCTAACTTATTGGTGAGCGATTATGTCGATGAATGATGAGTACCAACCCATCAATTGTGATGACTACGATAATCTTGAGCTCGCCTGCCAGAATGATGTGGTTTTGACACTGACGTTACGTAGCGGAGAAACTGTTGAAGGGAAAGCCTGCGAGCTGTTAATGCGTAAAAAGGTCGAATATTTGGTCGTCAATATCAATGGCGAAAAACGCGACTTGCGCCTTGACCATATTGAAAGTTATATCCATCCTGAAATTGGTACTGTGGTTGTCAGCATCGAATAATGCTGCCCGACAAACAGTAGCCACTTAACGGGCAATCTTAGGATTGCCCGTTTGTATTTCTAAAAGAGGTCGGCATCGGGACAAGTTATTTCAGCGGTGTCAGACTGGCGTAATAAGCAGCCAAATCACTGATTTCTTCATCGGACAATGATGACGTAAATGCCTGCATCACCCCCGCCTGCCCTGCGCTACGTTCTCCTTTTTTGTAGGCATGCATCGCCAGCTCCAGATACGCTTCATTTTGCCCGGCAAGGTTCGGATAAATGGGGTTAACCGCCTTGCCATTTGCCCCATGACACGCCACACAACTGGCAGCTTTTGACTGGCCCTGAGTGATATTGCCTTCTGCCAGAACCGGCGCACAAACCATACTCAACAATAAAGCCACACTTGCTACAACACGCATTGCCGCTCCTGAAACAGAATATCCCACCTTAACATCCACCATTAACTCTCTTTTTTATCCGCCGAAGGTCGCCACATTACCTGCCATTGTGGTTCATTGGCCTGCGCCAACGCCTGACGGGTGATAAACAGCCCCGGCGCGGCCATCAATTGTTCATTATAATAAACCAGCGGCATGCGTTCACGCTGCCACGGTGGGACATTGAGTTCCTGCCACAATTTTTTACTTTGCCGGGCATGCTCGCGTCCCACTTTTTCAATCATACCGGGCGCCTGGAAACGCACGCTAACCTGCTCATCATCCCGCGGAAGACGGATACTTTCAGCACCTTGCGCCGCCCCCTCGCAGGCCTGTAACTGACCGAGGCCATCGGGAAGCCGCAGCGGCAAAGCAGTATCCCAGGGGAGAACAACCTGCTTTAGAGATGCCATCGGCGGCAGTACATACAGACGCTGGCGAAAACGTCGCACGCTCAGGTGATGAAGCTGAAATTGGGGTGCAGCATCATCACGGCTAAGAGCGACTTCATCCCAGATACGTTGCAACTGATCGCGTGAAGGCATCCGCGCCCCCTGCTCCGCCAGCCACCGGCGCAGCAGGGCCTGGCGCCGCAGTGCGGACAGCGAGGCCATGGCGGAAATATCGAGACTTCTGTTGTGGTCAGTGAATGCCAGGAGAGATTCGCTCAGCAGTTCATCCAGTAGCGCCTCCTGCTCAGCGCACAGAGCTGCGCTGCGGGAAACAGCCTGCGGGAAATGCGGCCAGCGTTCATAGAGTGCCGGTAACACTTTTAGCCGCAGGAAATTACGGTCAAAGCGCGGGTCCTGATTACTGTCATCTTCAATCCATTGCAGCCCTGCATCAGTGGCGAACTGTTCGAGTTGCTGGCGGGAAAGGTGCAGAAAAGGCCGTAACAGCATATAACCATTGCGTTCTGAGTGCGCCGCCATGGCAGAAAGTCCCGCCGGACCGCTTCCTCGTTTTAATGCCAGCAAAAAGGTTTCACACTGATCATTCAGATGCTGAGCAGTAAGCAGTGTTTCACCCGCCGTAAGATGGTCGGCAAATGCCTGATAGCGTGCCGCTCTGGCCGCCGCTTCAATCCCCTCCTTTTTGGCATCCACGCTGACATGCACAACCTCCAGCTGGACCTGTAGCTGTTGGCAAAATGTCTGCGCATGCGCCACCCAGTGATCAGCAAACTGGCTCAGGCCATGATGAACGTGGATAGCGCGCAGAGAAAGATCGGGACAGGCTTCTGCGCGTAGCTGTACGAGTGCCGCCAGCAGTACGGTGGAGTCCAGACCGCCGCTGAAGGCCACACAGAATTTTCGCTCATCACCAATTTGCCCGGTGAGGTGAGTTAGCATGCTGCTGGCAGAAAGATCTCTTTTCATGATGACTCAGCTGATTTCGTAAAGTTCTAATGGCAAGCCATCGGGGTCGCTGAAGAAGGTAAAACGCCTAGAGGTATATGGGTCAATCCGCACGGGTTCACATGACACACCCGCGCTGAGCAGCAAGGCAATCGCGACTTCAATGTCGTCAACGCTGAAGGCCAGATGACGCAAGCCGCAGGCTTCCGGGCAACTGACGCGTTCAGGAGGATGCGGGAAACTGAACAGCTCAAGGGTGTATTGTCCGTTCAGGGCCAGATCAGCTTTCCACGAATCACGCTCTTCACGGTAAAACTCATCCCGTAAGGTAAACCCCAGCACGTCACAGTAGAAAGCTTTGCTGCGGCCATAGTCCGATGCAATGATCGCAATATGGTGAATCTGACGTAAATTAAGCATGACAATATCCTGTTATTCCTTCGCAATAACGGTACTCAGACTGCGCGATAAGATCAACGACATCCTCCTGAGAAGGCAGGGAAGTTATGCGGCGGGTAGTTTGAGCACTTTCACCAAATACCGGCCATCTTCCGTCAGTTTGGCACCGTGAATATCGGTTTCAAAGCCTGGATAATGCTCCCCAATCGAACAAAGCATTATCAGGAAATCCAGTACGGCGCGACTCTCCTGCGTGATCATTTCTCCAGGCATCACCACCGGCACCCCCGGCGGATAAGGCAGGATCATATTCGCCGCAACCTTGCCAATCAGATCGTCAATTTCACACTCTTCTATGTGACCACGCACCTGATGCTGGAACATCTCGTAAGGCGTCATGATCATTTCCGGCAGCACATCAAATGCCCTGATCATCAGGCTTGGCAGATCATGTTTATGGATCAGCTTATGAATGCCCTGGGCCAGATCCTGAATGCGCATGTGCCGGTAAAAGTCCGGGTCCTCGGCGTAAAGATCCGGCAGCATATTCTTAACGCGCAAATTCAGGTCATAGGCACGTTTAAAGTCAGTCAGACCGCGCATTAAACTCATGGATTTGGTTTTGTCGATACCGATGCTGAACAGGAACAGCAGATTGTAAGGCCCGGTTTTCTCCACCACCACGCCACGTTCATCAAGGTATTTCGCCACCAGCGCCGCCGGGATCCCTTCTGGCGAGAGCCGTCCCTGTTCGTCCATTCCCGGCGTAAGAATAGTGACTTTGATCGGATCCAAATACATATGATCGGTATCGGCATTAGCAAAACCATGCCAGTTTTGATCCGGGTTAAGCGGCCAACATTCGGCTTCGTCGATCTCTTCAGGCTGCCAGATGTCGTAGAACCAGCCTTCCGTTTCTTCCCGTAATCGCTGGATCTCTTTACGAAAATGCAGCGCGCGTTCAACCGAGCGGTTGATTAACCGACGGCCAGGATTCCCGCGCAGCATGGCCGCTGCAGTCTCTGCCGAGGCCACAATGGCGTAGTTGGGCGATGTGGTGGTATGCATCATGTAGGCTTCATTAAAGGTACTTTCATCGTAGTCCCCTTTAATGTGGATCATCGAGGCTTGTGAAAACGCCGCCAGCAATTTGTGGGTAGACTGCGTTTCATAAATCACTTTTCCGGCCACCCGTTCACCACTCATGCCGCTTTTACCTGCATAGATGGGGTGGAAATTGGTATACGGCACCCAGGCAGAATCAAAGTGAATGGATGGCACTTCCAGGGTTTTCTTGATGAAATCCGTGTTGTAGAGCAAGCCGTCGTAAGTCGAATTGGTGATCACCGCATGCACCGGCCAGGTGGCATTTTGCGTTTGGGCAACTTTCTCCGCAATGCTCTCGCGGGTAAATTCACGCTGTGGAATGCCGCCTAAAATGCCATAAGCATTGCGATTCGGGCGCAGGTAAATCGGCACCACGTTGGTCATCATCATAAGATGCGCCAGCGATTTGTGGCAGTTGCGATCAATCAGTACGGTACTGCCGGCAGGGGCTGCATACATACCCACAATTTTGTTGGCTGTGGAAGTGCCGTTAGTCACGATATAGCTCTGCTCGGCGCCAAATGTGCGGGCGATATACTCTTCCGCTTCAAGATGCGGGCCCGTGTGGTCAAGTAGCGAGCCAAGTTCAGTAACCGAAATAGACACATCCGCTTTCAGCGTTTTCGCGCCGAAGAAATCATGAAAAAGCGTACCAACCGGACTTTTTAAGAAAGCTGTTCCCGCCATATGACCTGGCGTACAGAAGGTATATTTGCCCTCTTCAACATAGCGGAACAGCGCTTTGGTCAGCGGTGGCGTGATGGTGTCGATATACTCATCGGTATATTGCCGGATGCGTTTGGCAATATCCTCGGCCGCATTCAGGGCATATTCGAAGAAATAGAGCACCATACGCATGTCATTCACGCTGACATCGAGTGACGAATGGGTGTTGATAAAACCGTACAGCGGCAGGTATTCATTCAGCTCGTTAATTTCAGTACACAGCTCGGTGCTGTGCTGATCCCAGTCGAAAATGGCACCACAGATACGGGCGTTATTCTCGATAAGCTTGAGCAGGTCGGCATTGTCCCGTGGATAGACGATTTGAAAGCCAAGGTTAGTCAGCGCCAGATCCAGTTCGCGGATTGGCTCATCTTTATAGTAGGCCCCTTCCGGGCGCATGATGGCGAGAATGTTCATCTGACAAATCCTTTTAATAAAAAAGGCCGTGCAAGCACGGCCTTTCGGAGTCTCTGGAAGCCTGGATGAAACTTAGCAATAGCCGTAAGTCATCAGACGCTGATAACGACGGTTGCGCAGTTCTTCATTGTTCAGAAGATCCAGATCGCTGAGATCGGCTTCCAGCTGTGCACGCAATGAAGCGGCCATCGCTGGAACGTCACGATGCGCGCCACCCAGTGGTTCAGGGATCACCGAATCAATCAGCTTCAGCTCTTTCAGACGCGGAGCAACGATACCCATCGCTTCGGCAGCCAGTGGGGCTTTATCCGCACTTTTCCACAAAATCGATGCACAGCCTTCCGGTGAAATCACCGAATAGGTGCTGTACTGCAGCATATTAACCTTGTCGCCAACACCGATTGCCAACGCACCACCGGACCCACCCTCACCGATAACGGTACAGATAACCGGTACGTTCAGGCGGGACATTTCACGCAGGTTGCGCGCAATGGCCTCAGACTGACCGCGTTCTTCCGCACCAACACCCGGATAAGCACCCGGTGTGTCGATAAAGGTGAGGATCGGCAGTTTGAAGCGCTCAGCCATTTCCATCAGACGCAGCGCTTTACGATAGCCTTCAGGCGCTGGCATACCGAAGTTGCGGCGGATTTTTTCTTTGGTTTCACGGCCTTTCTGATGACCAATGATCATCACGGCACGTTCACCTAACCGCGCGATACCACCAACAATGGCTTTATCATCCGCGTATGCACGATCACCAGCCAGTTCATCAAAATCGGTGAAGATATGTTTGATGTAATCCAGGGTGTAAGGGCGACGCGGATGGCGTGCCAGTTGGGCAATCTGCCAGGCACCCAGATCAGAGAAAATCTTACGGGTCAGTTCTACGCTTTTCTCACGCAGGCGTTCAACTTCTTCGTCAAGATTAATATCCAATTTTTCGTCTTGACGGCTGACTGCAGTCAGCGAGTCAATTTTCGCTTCCAGCTCCGCAATCGGCTGTTCAAAATCAAGAAAATTCAGACTCATAGCATTCCTATTTTAGTCAAATTCCAGTTCCACCTGCTCGGTACCTACAAGCGTGCGCAGATCCAGCAACAGTTTATCGGTTGGCGTTACACGCCATGACGCACCGAATCGTAGCCGGGCACGCGCATTTTCTCGTTGGTAGTACAGATGGACTGGTATCGTCCCCGATCGATGTGGTTCCAACGATTGGCGGAGACGGTTCAAAAGCTGGTCATCAATTTGCCTGTCAGTCAGCGAGATAGCAAGACCGCGAGCATATTTTTCCCGTGCTTCACTGATGTCCATGACATCGCGGGCCATCATTTTAAGCCCACCACTGAAGTCATCAAAGCTGACCTGTCCTGTCGCGATAAGGATACGGTCTTTTTCCAATAAATGCTGGAATTTTTCCAGCGCTTCGGTGAACAACATCACTTCAAGACGCCCCGAGCGGTCGTCCAGCGTACAGATACCAATACGGTTTCCGCGTTTGGTGATCATGACTCGCGCTGCGATCACTAAGCCGACGGCGATGGTCATTTTCCCCCGGTCAGTCGGGTGCATATCTTTCAGGCGTTGACCGCCGCCATAGCGCTCAATCTCTTTCAGATACTGCGTGATCGGGTGGCCGGTCAAATACAGTCCTAGCGTTTCCCGCTCACCGTCCAGAACCGTTTGTTCTGGCCAGCGCGTGACATTGGCATAGGATTTCTCAACCTGCTCCGGCGCTTCAGCCAAGACACCGAACATATCCACCTGACCAATAGCTTCCGCTTTTGCGTGCTGGTCAGCGGCTTTTAGGGCATCGGGTAACGAACTCATCAAGGCGGCACGGTGTGGCCCCAAACGGTCGAATGCGCCGGACATGATCAGTTTTTCGAGGATACGTTTATTGAGTTTTTTCACATCCGCACGGGCGCATAAATCAAACAGCTCTTTGAAATAGCCGCCTTCGTTACGCGCTTCGATGATCGCTTCAATCGGACCTTCACCTACGCCTTTAATCGCGCCGATGCCGTAAACGATTTCACCTTCGTCATTAACGTGGAAATGGTACAAACCACTGTTGATGTCCGGCGGCAAGATCTTAAGCCCCATGCGCCAGCATTCATCTACCAGACCGACCACCTTCTCGGTGTTGTCCATATCAGCAGTCATCACCGCTGCCATAAACTCTGCCGGGTAATGCGCTTTCAGCCATAAGGTCTGATAAGACACCAATGCATAAGCCGCTGAGTGAGACTTGTTAAAACCGTAACCTGCGAATTTCTCCACCAGATCGAAGATTTTAACCGCCAGTTCGCCGTCGATACCGCGTGATTTCGCACCGTCCTCAAAACCGCCCCGCTGCTTGGCCATTTCGACCGGGTTCTTTTTCCCCATCGCACGTCGCAGCATATCCGCGCCGCCCAGCGAATATCCGGCCAGCACCTGAGCAATCTGCATAACTTGTTCCTGGTACAAGATGATGCCGTAGGTCGGCTCAAGCACAGGTTTCAGGGATTCATGCTGCCACTGGATATCAGGGTATGAAAGCTCTTCACGGCCATGCTTACGGTCAATGAAGTTATCCACCATGCCTGACTGCAAAGGGCCGGGGCGGAACAGCGCCACCAATGCGATCATGTCCTCGAAGCAGTCAGGTTTCAGGCGCTTAATCAGATCTTTCATACCGCGGGATTCAAGCTGGAAAACCGCAGTGGTTTCCGAACGCTGCAGCATATCGAAGCTTTTCTTATCTTCGAGTGGGATCGCTGCGATATCGATAGGTTCGAGGCCGGTTTTAGCGCGACGGGCATTAATCATGCCCAACGCCCAGTCGATGATGGTCAGCGTGCGCAGGCCAAGGAAGTCAAACTTCACCAGCCCGGCATATTCAACATCGTTCTTATCAAACTGGGTAACCGGGTGGTTACCTTCGGCATCGCAGTAAAGCGGCGCAAAGTCAGTAATTTTGGTCGGTGCGATCACCACCCCACCGGCATGTTTACCGGCGTTACGGGTGACACCTTCGAGCTTACGTGCCATGTCGATCAGCGCGCGGACTTCTTCATCTGCCTCATAAATTTCAGGCAACTGCGGCTCGGCGGCGAAGGCTTTCTCCAGTGTCATCCCAGGATCTGGCGGCACCAGCTTTGAAATGCGATCGACAAAACCGTAGGGATGGCCGAGTACTCGACCGACATCGCGGATAACGGCTTTGGCTGCCATAGTGCCGAAAGTGATGATCTGAGAAACGGCTTCGCGGCCGTACATTTCCGCCACGTGATCAATGACCAGATCGCGTTTTTCCATGCAGAAGTCGACGTCAAAGTCAGGCATGGAGACACGTTCCGGGTTAAGGAAACGTTCGAAAAGCAGGTCAAACTCCAGCGGATCGAGGTCGGTGATTTTCAGCGCATAAGCCACCAGAGAACCGGCACCGGAGCCACGTCCCGGCCCAACAGGGACGTCGTTGTCTTTAGACCACTGAATGAATTCCATCACAATAAGGAAGTAACCCGGGAACCCCATCTGGTTGATAACACCCAGCTCTAACTTAAGACGGTCGTCGTATTCAGGACGTTTCTCTGCACGCTGTTCAGGGTCCGGGAACAGGAACTCCAGACGATCTTCCAGCCCTTCCTTCGATTTGGTAACCAGGAAGTCTTCGGTACTCATATCCCCGGTCGGGAACTGAGGCAGGAAGTATTCACCGAGGCGGATAGTGACGTTACAACGCTTGGCGATCTCTACGCTGTTGAGTAGCGCTTCGGGGATATCCTCGAACAACTCACACATCTCATCTTCACTGCGCATGTATTGCTGCGGAGTGTAATTACGCGGGCGCTTAGGATCGTCGAGCGTGAAACCATCGTGAATAGCGACGCGGATCTCATGGGCATCAAAATCGCCCTGCACCAGAAAACGCACGTCATTGGTGGCGACCACCGGCAGGTCACGCTCAGCGGCCAAAGCCACAGCGGCGTGAAGGTAGTTTTCTTCTTCAGGGCGGCCAGTGCGGATCAGTTCAAGATAATAGCGGTCAGCAAAGTATTGCTGATAAAAATCCAGACATTGTTCAACCTGCGGCTGATTACCGCGCGTGAGGAACTTACCGACATCCCCCATTTTGGCACCAGAAAGCAGGATCAGGCCTTCGTTGAGCTCAGCCAGCCAGTCACGGTCAATGATCGGCCCCGCGGCACCATAACCACGCTGATAAGCGCGTGAGATAAGCAGGGTCAAATTCTGATAGCCCTGATTATTCATCGCCAGCACGGTCAGTTGAGCCAGTTCATCACCGAGGATCTCACTTTGTACGTTAAAATCTGCGCCGATGATCGGCTTGACCCCCGCACCGTGGGCAGCACCGTAGAATTTCACCAGTCCGCAAAGGTTAGTAAAGTCGGTAATGGCTAACGCAGGCATGCCCAGTGACGCCGCGCATTTCACCAACGGCCCAACTTTGGCTAATCCATCCACCATGGAGTAGTCACTGTGTACACGAAGATGAATAAAACGAGGTTCGGCCATATCCAGAGTCCAGAAATGAGTAATGAATGAACGATTGTCGGAATGACAAACTACTGTGGCTGACGCGAAAACGCGCTAGCTAAGCCAGACCCAGCGCACGTTTGACCGGTGCGAAACTGCGTCTGTGGTGCGATATGGCCCCCAGCCTCGACAGACTCTCGAGATGGACTGGGGTTGGATAGCCTTTATGCTTGGCAAAACCATATTCAGGGAACTGACGATCCAGCTCGACCATCTCACGATCGCGTGTCACTTTAGCTAAAATAGAGGCCGCGCTGATTTCCGCGACTTTGCTGTCACCCCTGACCACGGCCTGAGAGGCCATTGGCAATACCGGGCAACGGTTGCCGTCAATTAACACCATATCAGGCGTGATACCAAGACCCGCCACCGCCCTCTGCATGGCCAACATCGTGGCATGCAAAATATTCAACTGGTCGATTTCATAAGGTTCAGCGCGACCTAAACTCCAGGCCAGGGCTTTTTCTTTAATTTCGACATACAGGGCTTCGCGGCGTTTTTCACTGAGTTTTTTGGAGTCTGCCAACCCGACAATCGGTCTTGCGGGATCCAGAATAACCGCCGCAGTGACCACCGCACCGACTAACGGGCCGCGACCGACCTCATCTACACCCGCGATGCATAACGCCTGCGGATAGATAAAAATTTCACTCATCGTCTTGCCAGTTCCATCACGGCCTGAGCGGCCTGCTCATCGGCGTCACAGCGAATACTTTCATGCAATGCCAAAAAGGTTTCCTGCAACGCATGACTCTCTTCACCACCGGCGAGCAACGGTAACAAGGCCGCTGACAGTTTATCCGGCACACAGTCGGTTTGCAGAAGCTCAGTGACAATTTCACGCCCGGCCAGCAAGTTTGGTAACGAGACGTAAGGCGTTTTCACCAGCCGCTCGGCAATCCAGTAAGTGAAGGGTTTCATGCGATAACCCACCACCATTGGGCATTTCGCCAGCATACATTCCAGAGCGGCAGTGCCAGAGGCTAACAGTGCGGCATCGCTGGCGATCATCGCATCCCTCGCCTGCCCGTCCAGCAGATGAGCAGGTAAGTCAGGGGCGATGTCAGCCTTGATGCGTTCAAACTGCTCACGCCGCCTGGCGTTGACCAGTGGCACCACGATATGCAAGTCAGGATAGGTCTGGCGCAGCTGTAATGCTGTTTTGAGGAAATCGGCGCTGAGCATCTCCACTTCAGCGTGACGACTGCCCGGCAACAACGCCAGGCAATGCACGTCTGCAGGAATATCTAGTGCTGTTCGCGCCGCCTGTTTATCAGGCTGCAATGGCATAGAATCAGCCATTGTGTGGCCGATAAAACGGCAAGGTACGTTGAATTTATCGTAAAACGCTTTTTCAAAAGGCAAAAACGCCAGCACCATGTGGGTGGCTTTCCCAATTTTGAAAACACGTTTTTGTCGCCAGGCCCAGACGGAAGGGCTGACATAATGGATAGTGCGAATACCACGCTGCTTAAGGCGCCCTTCCAGAGTGATGTTGAAGTCAGGCGCATCAATACCCACAAACACATCTGGCTTTAATGCAGAAAAGCGCTGAGTCAGGTCTTTGCGGATTTTCAACAGGCGCGGCAAACGTTCCAGAACCTCCACCACGCCCATGACAGCCAATTCTTCCATTTCGTACCAGGCTTCACACCCTTCGGCCTGCATCAGCGGGCCAGCGACACCGACAAAACGGGCGTCTGGATGGTGTTTCTTCAGCGCGCGAATCAAACCTGCGCCAAGAATGTCACCCGATGTTTCACCGGCCACCAGGCCGATCGTCAGAAAAAGCTTTTGCATTATTTACCGCTTATTTACTCAATAAAGAGTTTACCGAATGATCAACCTGTCAGCGGATAATGCCACGTGTAGAACGGGCAAAGAAATCACTGAAGGGTTTGACTGCCGGGAATTCTGCGGCGATGTCGGCAATTTCAGGTTGGGCTTCTTCCAGCGTTTTCCCGCTACGGTACAATATTTTGTAAGCGTTACGGATGGCGTGCAGTGAAGGCTTATCGAAACCGCGACGCTTCAACCCTTCGATATTAATACCGAATGGTGTAGCGTGGTTACCTTGAGCAATAACAAACGGCGGTACGTCCTGAGCCACGCCAGAACAGCCGCCGACCATTACGTGTGCACCGATGATACAGAACTGATGCACCGCGGTCATACCACCAATGATAGCGTGGTCGTCAATCTCGACATGACCCCCTAATGTCGCGTTATTGGCCAGAATACAACGATTCCCTATGGCGCAATCGTGGGCAATATGTGCGTTAACCATTAACAGGTTATCGTTACCCACTTTGGTCAAGCCACCGCCCTGAACGGTACCACGATGAATGGTGACGCTCTCACGAATATTGTTGCGATCGCCGACTTCAACGCGTGTTGGTTCGCCCGCATATTTCAGATCCTGGTTAATTTCACCAATGGAGACGAACTGGAAAATGCGGTTGTCGCGACCAACTTTGGTCACGCCATTAATAACAACGTGTGATTTAAGCTCAGTGCCTTCTCCGATTTCCACCTGGGAACCGACATAACAGAAAGGACCGATATGAACACCGGCACCGATAACGGCACCGTCCTCAACAATAGCGCTTGGATGAATAAAGGCGGTTTTGTCTATCACTTATTAAGCCTCCCGGCGGCGGGCGCACATCATTGATGCCTCGCAAGCAATCTCACCATCTACTTTAGCGACACCTTTAAAACGAGCAACACCACGACGCTCTTTAATAAATTCAACTTCAAGAATCATCTGGTCACCCGGCAGTACCGGACGTTTAAATCGAGCATCATCAATGGCTGCAAAATAGTACAGCTCGCCCGGCTCTAATTTTCCTACGCTTTTGAACGCTAAGATACCGGTGGCCTGCGCCATCGCTTCAAGAATCAATACGCCGGGGAAAATAGGTTTACCCGGAAAATGGCCCTGGAAGAACGGTTCGTTAAAAGAAACGTTTTTCACTGCGCGTAAAAACTTCCCTTTTTCAAAATCCAGCACCCGGTCAACCAATAAGAACGGGTAACGGTGTGGCAGCAGATCCAATATCTCTTCAATACGCAGAGTATGAGTGTCAGTTGTCAAAATACTCTTCCTGTCTAAAAACTGATGGCATCAATAACACGGCCTGCTTGATCCCCAAAGAGGGTCATTAGGCAGGCCGCAAATAGAAACATGTGCAGCCAGAGTTGGCGTACAGCCAGGGCTCCAGCACACGATAGTCGGTAACTTAGTCTTCTTCGATTTTACGCTCGACAGCTTTCAAGCGCTTATTCATCTCATCGATATTCATTACCAACGCAGCGGTTTTACGCCACACTTTATTCGGCTGTAACGGAATACCGGAGGAGTATACCCCAGGTTCAGTGATTGGTCGCATCACCATTCCCATTCCTGTCACCACGGCCTTATCACAAATCTCCATGTGACCGTTGATAACACTGGCTCCGCCTATCTGGCAGTAGCGTCCAATTTTCAGACTACCAGCCATAATGACACCGCCTGCAACCGCCGTATTGTCTCCAATCACGACGTTGTGCGCAATCTGACATTGGTTATCGATGATGACGCCGTTGCCGATGAGGGTATCGTCGAGTGCACCGCGATCGATGGTGGTACAGGCACCAATTTCAACACGATCACCAATTAAAACCGTGCCGAGCTGTGGAATTTTAATCCAATTACCACGATCATTGGCATAACCAAAACCGTCGGCACCGATGACCGTACCGGATTGAACAAGGCAATCTTCACCAATTTCAACACGATGATAAATAGAAACATTCGCCCAGATGCGGGTTCCTGCCCCTAATTTTGCATTCTTACCGATGAAACAGCCAGCGCCGATAACCACGTTATCGCCAAGAACAACGCCAGACTCAATCACCGCATTCGCGCCTACCGAGACATTCTTACCTAAGGTTGCGCTGTCAGAAATGACCGCACTCGCGGCGATATCCTGCGCAGGAGCGGGCGTAGTGTCGAGCAGCTGCGCCATGCGGGCGTAAGTCAGGTAAGGGTTTTTAACCACTAATGCCGCTGTTTGGCAAAATGGCAGATCCGCTTCCGTCAACACTACAGCCCCTGCGGCGCAGGTCGCTAACTGTTCACGGTAACGGCTGTTTGATAAAAACGTGATTTGCTCAGAGTGTGCGGAATGCATTGAGGCAATGCCGGTGATGGCGAGATCGCCATCACCGTGCAATTGTGCATCCAACTGCTGTGCGAGATCAGCCAGTCGAATTGAAGACATGTTATTTAACCTGTTTCAGCACATCAGCAGTGATGTCTTTGTCACTGCCAGCATAAGCTACAGCGTTAGCATCGATTACAACATCGTAACCTTGTTTGCTCGCAACAGCTTTAACAGCATCCTGGATACGGCTCAGGATTTTATTACGTTCTTCAGCCTGGCGGCGACGGTTATCCTGTTCAAAAGCCTGAGCTTTTGTAGAGAAATCTTCGCGTTGAGCCATAACGTCTTTTTCAAGTTTGCTGCGATCGCTGGCTTTCATGGTAGAACCATCACGCTGCAATTTCTGCATTTTAGTTTGCAGATCACGTTCTTGGGTCTGCAACTGAGTTGCACGGCCTTTGAACTCAGTTTCCAACTGTTTTGCTACAGCATCACGTGCTGGCATTTGCTGGAAAATGCTTTGTACGTTAACAACAGCAATTTTGTCAGCAGCTTGAACGCTTGCTGATGAAGCCATAACTAAACCGAGGCCGGCGGCATATAACCACTTTTTCACTATAAACTCCTTTCATCACCCGTTTGTGCCATCTTGGCACGATAAGTACACAATAAGCATGAGTTGAAAAACAATTCACGGGCGATATACCCGTGAAATGAGGCAAGCTCAAACCTTTGCGATTCCTGCGTAAAGGCTTATATCATTCAACGTGTTACCACGTTTTACCGATGTTAAATTGGAACTGTTCCGCTTTATCACCGTCGTATTTCTTAACTGGTTGTGCGTAAGAGAAGACCAAAGGTCCCAGTGGAGACATCCACTGCAGCGCAACACCTGAAGAAACACGGAAGTTGTCTGGCTTACTGTAATCAGGTACACCAGCAGCTTCAGTTTCTGCTGTATTCTTCCACGATGTATCCCATACGGTACCTCCGTCAACAAACAGTGAGGTACGTACCGAGTTAGCATATTTATCGCTTATGAACGGTGTAGGAACGATCAGTTCAGCACTCAAAATAGCCATCGCATTACCACCGACAGCATCGTCCGAGTTATTCACCGCACAGTTGCTGTAAGAAGTACTTCCCGCAGCGCAGTTATAATATGCCGCCTTAGGACCAATGGTATTCGACTGGAAACCACGAACGCTGCTTGAACCACCGGCATAGAAGTTGTCGTAGAACGGCACTTCTTTACCGCCTAAGCCATCTGCGTAACCTGCGCGCGCGCGGCCCATCAGTACCCAGTTGCGGCTTTCGCTCAACGGCATATAGCTGGTTGAGTCGAACGTGATTTTGTAATACTCGTTATCAGAACCTGGGACTGTCACTTTACCATTCAAGCTGGCTTTAGTACCAGACGTCGGGAAGTAACCGCGATCCAGATTGTTGTAACCCCAACCCAGGTTGGCAAAGAAGTCGTTCGCGCTGAAGTTGGAATCGGACGTTGTATCGGTACCCACCGTGATAGGCGGGTTGATCCCTACAGAGTTCAAATATCTGAACATACTGACCTGAGGTTCCATATTGGACAGATCGTTATGTACATAATCCAAACCCAGTCGCAATGAGTTATTTTCATTGATTGGGAAGCCCAACGTACTGCCTATACCGTAACTTTTATTGGTATAGTCAGACAGATCCGCATTATCAGCTTTAAAGTCATTATAGAAGATACGGCCGCCCAGACTCACACCATCGACGGTGAAGTAAGGGTCAGTGATCGTAAATTCTGCATAGGTCTGATAATCGTTTTTGGTTCCGCTGATACCCACAGAGTTACCGGTACCCAACCAGTTGTCCTGTTGGACGCCCGCCTGGAAACTGACGCCACTTTCAGTACCGTAGCCCACACCAAAGTTGAAAGTACCGGTGTTACGTTCTTTCACTTTATAGACTACGTCTACCTGATCAGGAGTGCCTGGTACACGTTGTGTATCAACGTCAACGGTATCGAAATACCCTAACCGGTTAAGACGCTCTTTCCCTTTGTCGACCAGATCGTTGCCCAACCAGGCACCTTCCATCTGGCGCATTTCGCGGCGCAGAACACTGTCTTTACTTGTGTCATTACCTTCAAAACGCACATGACGAACGTAGAACCGGTTACCGGCATCAACACTGACATGCAGTTTAACGGTTTTATCAGCATCATTAATTTCAGGCTGAGTTTGCACGCGCGGATAAGCGTAACCATAACGACCCAGCATTTGCTTGATGTCGTTTTCCATCTTGGTCACTTTAGCGCCGTTATACAGCTCGCCTTTGTCAATCTTAGTCAGGCTTTCCACTTCTGCGGAGTGCCCGGCCATGCTGCCATTGACTTCAACACCGGAAAGCTTGTACTGATCGCCTTCAGTAATGTTGAGGGTAATGTAAATGCCTTTTTTGTCCGGCGTCAGGCTGACCTGTGTCGAATCAATGTTGAAACGGGCATAACCGCGATCCAAATAGAAGCTGCGCAAGGTTTCAAGGTCACCTGCCAGTTTCTGTTTCTGGTATTTACGATCGCCAACCACGTTCCACCAAGGCACTTCATCACGTAACTGGAAGCGTGAAATCAGTTCGTCGGTACTGAAAGCATGGTTACCGACGATGTTGATTTGCTGTATTTTCGCAGACACACCTTCGGTGAAGACCAGCTTCAGATCGACACGGTTACGCGGTAAAGGCGTAACCACGGCTTTTACAGACGCGCTGTATTTACCGACGCTGTAGTAGAAATCTTCAAGACCTTTTTCAATGCTGGTGAGTGTGGTCCGGTCCAGCGCTTCGCCAACCCGGACGCCAGAGGCTTCCAGGTTTTCTTTGAGCATGTCATCTTTCACCGACTTATTGCCGGAGAAAGTGATGCTGGCGATTGTAGGGCGCTCTTTGACCTGAACAATCAAAGTATTACCATCGCGTAGGACGCGAACGTCCTCAAAGTTGCCAGTGGCAAACAATGCACGAATAGTATTACTGATGTCGTCGTCGGTGATGGTATCACCTACGCGAACCGGCATATTGAGTAACGCCGCACCGACGGCAACTCGCTGCAGGCCTTCGAAATGAATATCTTTCACTACGAAACCGTCTGCACCGTATACGGTGGCGCTGCCAAACAGCAGCGACGCTATGAGCAACTTTTTGATCGCCATCGTTGTTATGCGTTCTTCCTAACCTAATCCCCAGCCTTAAAGACGGGAGAAATCATTGAAAAGTGCAAGCCCCATTACCAGGAACAGCAATACAGCACCGACCTGATAACTGAAGTTTTGAACTCGCTCGGAAACTGGACCACCTTTTAGCTTCTCTATTGCCAGAAAAACCAAGTGTCCACCATCTAATATCGGTAATGGGAACAGGTTTACGATACCGAGATTGACGCTGATAAGCGCCAAAAACGTCAGGTACGACACTAAACCATACTCTGCTGACACTCCTGCGCCCTGTGCGATGGAAATTGGGCCACTCAGATTGTTCAGCTTCACATCACCGGTAAACAATTTGCCCAGCATGTTGACTGTAAGCTTCATCAGTTGCCAGGTTTTATCACCCGCCTCATATAAAGCGACAAACGGACCATACTGACGAACTGTCTTGTACTCTTCAGGCAACGGTATGACTTTGGGAACCACCCCGGCAAAACCTTGTACAATACCTTTACCTAACGTCCGACTTTCCGGTGTCAGGGTCAATGCCAGAGCCTCGCCATTACGCTCAATGTCTAACGCAATGGGCTTACCCGGATTATCGCGAACCTGCAACGTAAAATCACGCCAGCTCGCCAAAACCTGACCGTCAACTTTAACGATCCGATCGCCCGCTTGCAAACCTGCCTTTTGAGCGGCGGAGGCTGATTGCACCTCAGATAATACGGGTTCTGCCTGCGGACCACGCGGAATAATCCCCAACGCGACCACCGGATCTTGCGTTTCAGGATCAAACGTCCATTCACGCAAATCGACAACTTTTTCAATTATCGTTGATGAGCCTAACTCGGCTACCCCGAGCGTCATTTGGCTGTTGCCAATTTCACCCATCAACGACATTCGAATTGAATCCCAATCAGGCGTTTCGATACCGCCAATAGACTTAAGTTCCATTCCTGGCAAAACTTTGGCTTGCGCGGCAATGGATTGAGGCATGATTTCGGCCACCACAGGTCGTACTGTTGGTACACCAACAATAAAAATGACCCAGTAAGCAAAAACTGCAAAGATAAAGTTGGCTAACGGACCCGCGCTGATAATTGCCGCACGCTGCCAGACAGTTTTGCTATTGAAAGTAAGATTCTTTAGCTCAGGCGGTACGGTTTCTAAACGCTCATCGAGCATTTTCACGTAACCACCGAGGGGGATGATAGCAAGGACATATTCAGTGCCGTGGCGATCGGTTCGACGCCAAAGCGCGCGACCGAAACCTACGGAAAACCGCTGAACGCGCACGCCACAGCGACGAGCAACCCAGAAATGGCCGAACTCGTGCACGGTGATAAGCACCCCCAATGCAACGATAAAGGCGGCCAGGCTCCAGAGTATGTTCATCATATGTCCAACTATTCCTTAGAAAACTTCACCGTCAGCGACGGATTAATACACTAACAGCATCAGGCAGGCAAATACAGGAACCGCAGCAGTCAGGCTGTCGATACGGTCCAATATTCCGCCATGCCCTGGGATCATATGACCACTGTCTTTGATCCCGGCTTCGCGTTTAAACATACTCTCGGTCAGGTCGCCTAAAACTGAAGCCAGCGCAGCAACCACGGAACAAATCAATAATACAGACGGCTGCACGGTAAGCGGTGCATAGCGGCCAAACAGCCAGGCAATCAGCGCACATGTCAGTAACCCGCCGATGAACCCTTCCCAGGTTTTTCCCGGCGAAACTTTAGGTGCCAGCTTGTGCTTACCGAACAGCTTACCAAACAGGTATGCACCAGAATCAGCACCCCAGACGAGTAGCATCACATATAACAGCCACCATGCGCCAGTGTGAGGATTCTCGGCATAACCATATTGACGCAACGCGACCATACCCCAGAAAAACGGTACAATTGTCAGTACGCCAAACAAGATCCGCAGTACGCGCGAATGTCGCCAGAATGCGGCTGACGCCGGATACCCAACCACCAGCACCAGCGCCACACACCACCAGGCGAGTGCGGCCCATAGGGATCCACTTACCAGCGGCAACTGCGCGCTCTGATGATAGGCAGGAATGCTTAGCATCATGGCGGCCAGCAGGAAACCACAGAGGATGGCGAGCCATATTCTCTGGTTACGGCTTCCGAGACCCGCTAATTGTCCCCACTCCCACGCCGCCAACATGCACACGATTAACGTGACAATGGCAAAACCGACTGGCGGTAGTAAAAAGAGTGCAGCAATAACAATCGGTATTAAAATCAGGGCTGTGATAATGCGATACTTCAGCAAATGTTCTCCCTAGGACGCATTGGCGCCGATAGGTGTAGTCCCCCCGAAGCGGCGCTCGCGTTGTGCAAAAGCATCCAGCGCATCTTCAAAGGTATTTTCATCAAAATCAGGCCAGAGGACATCCGTAAAGTAAAACTCCGCATAGGCAATTTGCCACAGCAGGAAGTTACTGATTCGATGTTCCCCACCGGTTCTGATCACCAAATCGACTGGTGCCAGTTCGCTCATACAGACGGCTGAATCCAGCATGTCTTCTGTTATTTGCTCTGCCCGCAGGGTACCAGCTTCAACCTGACCCGCCAGCGTCTTAACGCCCTGAATAATATCCCATCGGCCACCATAATTCGCAGCAATGTTCAGCGTAAGACCGTCGTTATTTTCTGTAAGTGTTTCTGAACGACGAATGCGTTCCTGCAGACGAGCACTAAAGCGACTGACATCGCCAATGATCCGCAGCCTGACATTATGTTTATGCAGGCTTTTGACTTCACTGTCGAGTGCACGTACGAACAGCTCCATCAATGCGGCGACTTCCTGAGCCGGGCGATTCCAGTTTTCACTACTAAAGGCATAAAGCGTAAGGGCATCAAGTTGATGGTTGGCTGCAAAACTCACGGCTTTACGCACTGATTTTACGCCCGCTTTATGACCAAAGACCCTCATTTTACCCTGACGTTTTGCCCAACGTCCGTTGCCGTCCATAATAATGGCGACATGGCGCGGCTGAGCGCAGGACGTATCAGACATCTGTTGATTTTCGAGGGACATAACGCGTACTCATTTCCTTTTATCAGAACACGACGGCTTTTTAGCTGGCGTTGCAGTTCAAACGCAGGCGCAATAACACGCGCAAAAAAGCCGTGTCTCCCTTGCGGGCACGGCTACTCTGACAGCTTACCGATTCCACATGTCAGATCCAGAGACTAAAAACCTGAATCTACTGTCAGCGTGGCGCAGACTATACCATTTCAATGTGATGCTAACAAACTGCTGCATAAGCAGTAAACTTAGCGTCAGGCCGCAAATGTGCGAAGTTTTTGTTGAGCCGATGCCCGCGATTGTCTGTCAATTTCCAGCACTGCATCCACAGACTCCGGTTCAGCGCTCACCAGCTCGTCCATTACCTGACGGTTAATCGAAGCAATATCGGTGAAACGAATCTCACCATTGAGGAATGCCGCCACGGAAATTTCGTTCGCTGCATTCAGCGCCGTCGTCGCTGCCTGCCCGGTGTTGCTGGCTTCGATAGCCAGTTGAAGGCAAGGATACCGCGCATAATCCGGCTCAGAGAAAGAGAGTGCGCCCATTTTACAGAAGTCTAATGCTTCGACGCCAGCAGCGACACGGCGTGGATACGCCATCGCATGTGCAATAGGCGTACGCATGTCCGGCGACCCCAACTGCGCCAGTACGCTGCCGTCACGATAACGTACCATCGAGTGGATAACCGACTGGGGATGGATGATCACTTCCATTTCGGCCGCAGACGCATTAAACAACCAGCGGGCTTCGATGTACTCCAGGCCTTTGTTCATCATCGTGGCGGAATCGACAGAAATTTTACGCCCCATTGACCAGTTAGGATGCGCGCACGCCTGATCCGGTGTGACATCGTTAAAGTGGTTTAACGGTAACTCGCGAAAAGGTCCGCCGGAGCCGGTTAAAACAATGCGGGAAATCCCGTTTTCTTCAAGTGAAGCATAGCCCAGTTGCTGCTGAACGGACTCAGGCAAACTCTGGAAAATCGCATTATGTTCACTGTCGATAGGAAGGAGTTGAGACTGGTTTTCACGGACCGCATCCATGAAGATACGACCACAGGTGACCAGAGACTCTTTATTCGCCAGAAGGATCTGTTTACCTGCACGCACGGCAGCGAGCGTCGGTAAAAGGCCCGCAGCGCCCACAATGGCTGACATCACTTGATCGACATCATCCAGTGCAGCCAGTTCGATTGCGGCGTTTTCGCCGGAGAGCACCTCAGTTTTCACACCCTGCTCGGCCAGAATAGTTCGCAGAGCCCGGGCTGAAGTCTCATCGGCCATGGACGCATAGGCCGGACGAAACTCGATACATTGCTGCGCCATCACGTCAACATTGTGTCCTGCAATCAGGGCTTTGACTGCGAAAGCGTCGGGATTGGACCGGACAACGGAAAGCGTACTGGTGCCGACAGACCCTGTCGAACCAAGAATAGTCATTTGTTTCATGAAAATGCCCGGGATAACGCCATCAATTCAGAATAGTGCACAGTCTGAAACCTCTTATCCGGCTTGTCCATGAGATTGTGGCAGCAGAGAAAAGATTTGAGACCCGTAAAAAAATAAAGCGCCGCATTTGCGACGCTTTATTTGAGAACAAACGAGTCTGATTAGAACTCCATCAGCTCAGCTTCTTTCTCAGTCAAAGCTACATCGATTTTCTTGATGAAGATATCTGTCAGCTTCTGAATATCGTCCTGAGAACGACGATCTTCATCTTCACTGATTTCTTTATCTTTCAGCAGTGCTTTGGTTTTGTCGTTAGCGTCACGACGGACGTTACGCACAGAAACACGGCCCTGCTCTGCTTCGCCACGCACGACTTTGATCAGGTCTTTACGACGCTCTTCAGTCAATGCAGGCAATGGTACGCGGATAGTCGCGCCCGCTGAAGATGGGTTCAGACCCAAATCGGAGGTCATGATCGCTTTTTCAACGGCAGCGCTGATTGAGCGGTCAAATACAGAAATAGCCAGAGTACGGGAGTCTTCCACCGTCACCTGAGCCAGCTGACGCAGTGGCGTCGCAGAACCATAGTATTCCACCATGATGCCGTCGAGAATGCCGGGAGAAGCGCGGCCTGTACGGATTTTGCTGATATGAGTTTTAAATGCTTCTACGCATTTTTCCATACGAATTTCAGCGTCTTTTTTGATTTCGTTAATCACGTTGTGAACCCTTGAGAGCTGGTTACCTGGCAGACCATACCATCAGTATAGTCCGTGAATACTTATGCCAGCACTGGCTGGCTGAACGCAATGTTTATAGCGAAGGATCACTCAGCGTTAGAAATCAGCGTCCCTTCGTTTTCACCCATCACCACGCGGCGCAGTGCACCGGGTTTGTTCATGTTGAAAACACGAATCGGAAGATTGTGATCGCGGGCTAATGTAAATGCCGCCAGATCCATCACTTTCAATTCCTGCTCCAGCACTTCCTGATAGGTCAATGTTTCGTACAGCGTTGCTTCCGGATTTTTGACCGGGTCAGCGGAATAGACGCCGTCGACTTTGGTGGCTTTTAATACCACATCGGCTTCAATTTCGATACCACGCAGACAGGCTGCAGAATCTGTAGTAAAGAAAGGATTACCGGTACCGGCGGAAAAAATGACCACGCGGTTATGACGCAGCAGGCTAATGGCTTCAGCCCAGCTGTAATTATCACAAACACCGTTCAAAGGAATTGCAGACATCAGACGCGCGTTAACATAGGCACGGTGTAATGCGTCACGCATTGCCAGGCCGTTCATGACAGTCGCCAGCATACCCATATGGTCGCCTACAACACGATTCATGCCCGCCTGCGCCAGACCCGCGCCACGGAATAAGTTACCGCCGCCGATCACAACGCCTACCTGAATGCCGAGTTCGACCAGCTCTTTGACTTCCTGAGCCATACGATCTAATACACTCGCGTCGATACCAAAACCTTCACTGCCCTGCAGGGCTTCGCCACTGAGTTTGAGCAGGATACGCTGATAAACGGGTTTCGCATTGGTAGCCATGGTGTCTGTCCTAGAAGCAATGTGTCTTAATGAGAATTCAATCTTTACATCATAGCGTTGTTGCCGGGTGTTACTACAGCACATCGCACAATGTCATTGGAATTTGGGGCTGGATAAAACGGAACCGCCAACGTGCAGCGGTTCCATTTTATGGTGCATCAGTTACTGATTAAGACTGTTTGGACATCGCTGCAACTTCTGCAGCAAAGTCAGTCTCAACTTTAACGATGCCTTCACCCACTTCGAAGCGGATGAAGTTGATAACGTCGGCGTTATGCTCTTTCAGAATCTGACCAACAGTTTTGCTTGGGTCGATAACGAAAGGCTGGCCAGTCAGAGAAACTTCGCCGGTGAATTTCTTCATGCGGCCTTCAACCATTTTCTCTGCGATTTCTTTCGGCTTGCCAGATTGCATCGCGATGTCCAACTGAACCTGGTACTCTTTTTCTACCACTTCAGCAGACACATCTTCTGGTTTAACGAACTCAGGCTTGCTTGCAGCAACGTGCATAGCAATCTGCTTAACCAGTTCTTCGTCAGCGCCTTTAGCAGCGATCAGAACACCGATGCGTGCACCGTGCAGGTAGCTACCCAACACTTCGCCTTCCAGGGAAGAAACGCGACGGATGTTGATGTTCTCACCGATTTTAGCAACCAGTTGCACACGTTCTTCTTCGAACTGTGTTTTCAGAACTTCAACGTCAGTGATTTTGCCTGCAACAGCAGCATCCAGCACTTTGTCAGCGAATGCCTGGAAACCGGCATCTTTAGCAACGAAGTCAGTCTGGCAGTTAACTTCCAGAATCACGCCGTAGTTGCCTTCAATCTTGGTTTTGATCACGCCGTCAGCAGCTACGTTGCCTGCTTTTTTCGCCGCTTTGATCGCGCCAGATTTACGCATGTTTTCAATGGACAGCTCGATGTCGCCGTTAGCTTCAACCAGAGCTTTCTTACAATCCATCATGCCAGCGCCAGTACGTTCGCGCAGTTCTTTTACCAGGGCAGCGGTAATATCAGCCATTGTATTTTCCTCGATTATCTCAGTGCAAAAAGGGTTTTTGCGGTGAGATATTTCTCGCATTTAAGATAAGCAAAGGGG
>Ga0209848_1000258_pt1 | contig 25370 bp, 20 predicted proteins | sample OrgsoiDNA_201062_FD_185810 | JGI IMG/M metagenome (GOLD analysis project Ga0209848, IMG submission 185810) | Permafrost soil microbial communities from the Arctic, to analyse light accelerated degradation of dissolved organic matter (DOM) -... | ecosystem: Environmental > Terrestrial > Soil >...
AGACGTGCGACTGGCGGCCGCCGTGGAACAGCTGCACGAAGATGCGGCCGCCCTTGGCGTGCACCGCCTCGGTGACTTTTTTCCAGCCGGCGACCTGCTCTTCGGTGTAGATGGCCGGTGCGCCCAGGTAGGAGCGGCCACTCTGCGACACGGCCGTGCCTTCGGCGATCAGCAAGCCGCCTTGCGAGGCGCGCTGGCCGTAGTGGACGGCCATCATGTCGGACGCGGCGTCGCTCGGCTGCACGGAGCGCAGGCGGGTCAACGGTGCCAGCACGACGCGGTGCGACAGTTCATAAGGACCTACTTTGACGGACGAATAAAGACGATGTTCCATGATGTTCACCTCCGGGTTGGATTGATGTCGAAACCGATGTAGCGATTGTATTGGTATCTAATCGGAAGATAATCCATAAAATACCAACAGGAGTATTCGAAGCGGAACAACAATTGTGGCGTCGAGTGGCGCCATCCATTCTAAAACAGAATGAAAGATATGCAAAAACTCGCCTTCCTCAAGCAATCAGGAATGAATATCGTATCGCTCAACGACTAGCGCCAGCGCTGTCGGACACGCACCCTAACTTTTTCAGGAAGATATTTATGGCCATCCATACCCATCAAACCGCGCCCACCCAGTACGTCGAAGCCGGCGGCGTCCGCTACGCCTACCGCCGCTTCGGCCAGACCGGCGGGATACCGCTGATCTTCAACCAGCACTACACCGGCAGCATGGATTACTGGGACCCTGCCGTCACCGATGGCCTGGCGCAGACCCGCGAAGTGATTTTATTCAACAATGCCGGCGTCTCCAGCAGCTCCGGCGTGGTACCGGAATCGATCCCGGAAATGGGCGCCAACGCCATCGCCTTCATCCGCGCGCTGGGCCTGCACAAGGTCGACGTGCTCGGCTTCTCGATCGGCGGCATGGTGGCCCAGGAAATCGCCGTGCAGGCACCGGAACTGGTGCGCCGCCTGATACTGCTCGGTACCGGCCAGCGCGGTGGCGTCGGCATCGCGCCGATGACCGAGGCGGCGGCGGCCATCTTCGGCGCCAGCTACAACCCGCCGGAACACCTGTGGCTGTCGGTACACTTCACGCCGTCGCCGGCCAGCCAGGCGGCCGGGCTGGCCTTCCTCAAGCGCAAACATTTACGCCAGGAAAACCGCGATCCCGAAGTCAGCGAGCAAGTCGGCCCGGCGCAGATCGCCGCACTCGGCAAATACGGCGTGCAGTACGACGGTGTGTTTGACTACCTGAAGACCATCATCCAGCCGACGCTGATCGTACAGGGCCATAATGACGTGATCGCGCCGACGATCAACTCCTATACCATGCAGCAGAACATGCCGAACGCCCAGCTAATCCTGTACCCGGACGCCAACCACGGTTCGTTCTATCAATATCCCGAGCTGTTCGTCCAGCATGCGTTGCTGTTCCTGAACGCCTGACGCGGCATGCCGCCCGCTGCCGGTGATGGCTACGGCGTCGGGCGGAAAAGCCAGCGCCGGCGCCGGCCCGCGGCCGGCTGACTCGGCGGCCGCGATTCGGTTATGATGGCGCCCTCCGCACCCACCCTAGATTGAAAATGGACCGCCTGAACGCCATCCGCGTCTTCGTCCGCGTCGTCGAGACCGGATCGTTGACGGCCGCCGCCCGCCATGAGCGCATCAGCCAGCCTTCCGCATCGAAGGCCATCGCCCAGCTGGAGGAATGGACCGGCGCACAGCTGCTGCTGCGCTCGACGCGCATGATGACGATGACCGAGGCCGGCCACAATTTCATGGCGCGCGCGCAGCGCATACTGGAAGAGTCCGACGAGGCACTGCGCGAGGCGCGGGGCAGCGATGCCGGCCTGTCGGGCTGCCTGCGGGTTTCTGCTTCGGTGTGCTTCGCGCGCCTGCACATCGTGCCGCGCCTGCCGGAATTCATGGATACCCATCCCGACCTTGATGTCGAACTGGCGCTCGACGACCGCTACATCGATTTGATCGAGGGTGGCATCGACGTCGCGCTGCGCATGGGTGAGCTGGCCGACTCGGGCATGACCGCCCGGCCTATTGCGCAGGCGCGCAGGCTGGTGGTCGCCACGCCCGCTTATTTCCAGCGCCATGGCACGCCGCAAACGCCGGCCGACCTGCTCGATCACCGGGCCGTGCTGTACACGCACGGCGGCAACGGCACCGCTTGGACCTTCCGAAACGGCGCAATGGAGCAGCCGGTGGTGATCAACGGCCGCTTGCGCGTCAACGCCGCCGACGGCCTGCGTGCGGCCGTCATGGCCGACATGGGCCTGGCCGTGGTGTCGGAATGGGCGTTCACGCCGGAATTGCAGTCCGGCGCCATGGTGGCCGTCCTGCAAGACTGGACGCTGCCGCCGGTGAACCTGTCAGCCGTGTTCCCCAGCGGCCGGCAGATCAGCCGCAAGGCGCGCGAATTCGTCGCCTTCGTCGACAGCATACTGGCCTGATTTAAGCCGCCGCGATATTGTCCGCCGAGAATGGCATCCGACGCACCCGCTTGCCGGTCAGCGCAAAGATGGCGTTCGCCACCGCCGGACCGACCAGCGCCGTGACGGGTTCGCCGATGCCACCGGGTGTCTCGACGTTCTTGACGATGATGACGTCGACCTTGGGCATCTGCGACATGCGCAGCACCGGATAGCTGTCGAAGTTGGCTTGCTGGACCCGGCCGTTCTCCAGCGTGATTTCACTGCCCAGCGCGGCCGACAGGCCGTAGGCGATGCTCGACTGGACCTGCGCCTCGACGGTGTCCGGATTGATCATCTGGCCCACGTCGGCCGCCACCACCACGTGATGCACAGTGATCTCGCCGTCCCGGCGCGAAATCTCCACCACTTGCGCCAGGTAGCTGCCATACGCCTCCAGCACGGCGATGCCGCGTGCCCGCCCCTTGGCCGGCGGCTTGCCCCAGTTGGCCTTTTGCGCCGCCAGCCCCATCACCCTGGCCAGGCGCGGTTGTTTGCTCAACAGCGCCTGACGGTAGATATACGGATCCTTGCCGGCCGCGTGCGCCAGTTCGTCGAAGAAGGATTCGTTGGCAAACGCGTTCAGCGCGTTGCTGACCGAGCGCCAGTAGCCGACGCGTAGGCCTGCATCGTGGGAGATCACGTCCTGCCTGCTGTGCGGAATATCGTAGCTGACCACCGCGCCTTCGACCATGTACGGGTCCATCTTGTCCTTCGGCAGGCCGAACAGGCGCTGCGTCGGCGACTGCGACGTGACCTCGAACGTGGCGCCGACCGGCGTGCCGGCCGCGTCGAGGCCGGCCGCCAGGCGGTGGTAGGCTTGCGGGCGATAGAAATCGTGGCGGGTGTCGTCCTCGCGGGTCCAGACCAGCTTGACCGGCTTGCCGACCGCCTGCGAAATTTGCGCCGCCTGCACTGCCACGTCGCTTTCCACGCGGCGGCCGAAACCGCCGCCCAGGAAGGTGGTTTCGACGCTCACGTCTTCGGGCTTGAAGCCCAGCGCGGCGGCCACGTCGCCAACCACGCCGGCCTGGTACTGGGTCGGCCCGATCATGCGGCACTTGCCATTGGCGACATCGGCGGTGAAGTTCTGCGGTTCCATCGTCGCGTGCGCCAGCAATGGCGAGCGGTATTCGGCCGTCAGCGTGCGCGCCGCGCCCTGCAGCGCCATGGCGGCATCGCCGGTGCTGGCGATGTTGATCCGCACATCGTTGGGGGTCATGTTGGCGGCGGTGCCGATGATGGCCTCCATCATCGTTTTGTCGCTCAGCGCCGCACCGGGGCCTTCGTCCCAGTCTATCTTCAGCGTCTGGCGCGCCTTGAACGCACGCCAGTAGGACGTGGCCACCACCGCGACGCCGTCGCGCACCTGCACCACGTCAATCACACCGGGCATGGCTTTGGCCGCGGCCGCGTCGAAGCCGCGCACCTTGCCGCCGATGACAGGGCACTGCTCCAGCGACGCGTAGACCATGCCGGGCAGCGTGACGTCGATGCCGAAGCGCGCGCTGCCGTTGACCTTGGCCGGCGTATCGAGGCGCTTGGTGGGCTTGCCGATCTGGGTATAGTCCCTGGCGTCCTTGAGCGCCACGGCGGCAGGCACCGGCAGCTGCGACGCCGCCTGCGCCAGTTGGCCGTAGCTGGCGGACTGTCCGGCCGGGCCGACCACCTTGCCGTTTTCAGCGCGGCACTGCGCGGCATCGACCTGCCAGCGCTGCGCGGCGGCCGCGACCAGCATCATGCGCGCCTGCGCGCCGCCGGTACGCAGCGTGACCCAGGCGTCGCGCACCGAACTGGAGCCGCCGGTACACTGCGCGCCCAGCAGCGCGTTGATGTAGGCCGGCGCGGCCGGCGCGATCTCGACCTTCAGGCTGCGCACGTCGACGTTCAATTCCTCGGCCAGCAACATCGGCAGCGCCGTGTAGACACCCTGGCCCATTTCGGAACGGGCGCAGACCACGGTCATGCTGTTGTCCTCGGCGATGCGCAGCCAGACGTTGGAGACGTGCTCGGCGCCGGCCAGCTTCGCCTCGGCGCGCGACAGCGGCACATACAGTCCCAGCACCATGCCGGCGCCCAGCGCGGCGGTCGATTTCAGGAAATTACGGCGACTAGTCATTTGCTGGCTCCCTTGCCGCCGTTGCGGCGCAGTTCCGTGGCGGCGCTGTGGATGGCGGCGCGGATGCGCACATAGGTGCCGCAGCGGCAGATATTGCCGCTCATGGCGTTGTCGATGTCGGCGTCGCTGGGGTTGTGGTTGGTCGACAGCAACGCGGCGGCGCTCATCAACTGGCCGGACTGGCAGTAACCGCACTGCGGCACGTCGTGCGCGATCCAGGCGCGCTGCAGCACGTGGCTGTTGTCGTGCGACAGCGATTCGATGGTGGCCACCTTCTTGCCGGCCACGTCGGACAGCTTGAGCAGGCAGGAGCGCGTGGCCGCGCCGTCCAGGTGGACGGTGCAGGCGCCGCACAGGCCCGCGCCGCAACCGAACTTGGTGCCGGACAGGCCCAGTTCATCGCGTATCACCCACAACAGGGGCGTGTCGGCTTCGGCCGTGGCACTGACCTGCTTGCCGTTCAAATTAAAACTGATACTCATCTCGCTACTCCTCGGTGTTGAGAAACTTCCATTAAGAATTCAATGCCGGGACGCGGCCATTACGCACGGCGGTCATCTGGGCCAGCGCGGAAATGGCGATCTCGCCCGGCGTCTTGCTGCCGATCGGCAGGCCGATCGGGCCATACAGGCGCGTCAGCTGGCCCGGGCTGACATCGAGCTGCAGCAGCCGTTCGCGGCGACGCGCGTTGTTGACGCGCGAGCCGATGGCGCCGACATAAAAAGCATCGGACTTCAGCGCTTCCATCAACGCCATATCGTCGAGTTTCGGATCGTGGGTCAGCGCGACCACGGCCGTGCGGGCGTCCGGCCGCATCGCCAGCACCACATCGTCCGGCATCGCGTGCGACAGTTCCACCCCGTCCAGCCGCCAGCCGTCGCGGTACTCTGCGCGCGGATCGCAGACGGTCACACGGTAGTCCAGGCCAACGGCGACCTGCGCCAGGAAGCGCGACAACTGGCCGGCGCCGATGATCAGCAGCCGCCAGCGCGGGCCGTGGATGGTGGTCAGCGACCCCGCGTCGCGCTCCAGCACCGCGCCGGCGCCGGCCTCGGCCAAGCTCACCGCGCCGCTGCGCAAATCGACGCGGCGCGCCACCAGCTGCTGCCGCTCAAGCCGGCGCAGCAGTTCCGCGATGGCGCTGGCGGCGTGCAGCGGCTCGATCAGTAGTTCGATGGTGCCGCCGCACGGCAGGCCGAAACGGTGGGCCTGCTCGGCGCTGACGCCGTAGCTGACCAGCTCCGGCAGCGCACGCCGCACGCCGTGCTCGCGCACGCTGGCGATCAGATCGTCCTCGATGCAGCCGCCGGAGACCGAGCCAACCACGCGGCCGTCGTCGCGGATGGCCATCATGGCGCCCTGCGGGCGCGGGCTCGATCCCCAGGTCCGGATGACAGTGACCAGTTCGCAGCGCCGCCCCTCAGCTTGCCAGGCGGCGCAGCTTTTGAGTACTTCCAGGTCCAGGCTATCCATGCCGGCCCCCTGTTGCGGTGCGCGCCGGATGGTGCAGCGGAAGGGCGCGGGCTTGTGGCCTCGGCCCGCGATAATGCTTGCTCATTTGGATTTCTTCAGATCGGTGTGACTTACGAAACCGAAATATAGCGCCGAAGACACATGCGCGGTCAGGACTTATCCACCCAACTCTTCGGAAAAAATATCCTGAATTAAATTAATTCCGCCAAGCATATTGCTTTTTAATACGCTCATACATATTATTTGCAGGTCATTGCATGACTCCCCCACATCACTTGCACGAGGTCTGTATGTCCCAGCTTTTTACACCGACTAAAGTCGGCCCTTATTCCCTGAAACACCGCGTCGCCATGGCGCCGCTGACACGCATGCGCGCCGATGCCGGCGACCAGCCCAGCGCATTGATGGCGGAATATTACGGCCAGCGCGCCTCCGAAGGCGGCCTGATCGTCAGCGAAGCGAGTTTTGTCGCCAAGGGCGGCAACGGCTACCTGGGCGCACCCGGCATCTACGCCGATAGCCAGATCCCGGCCTGGAAAAAAATCACCGATGCGGTCCACGCCAAGGGCGGCCGTATCTTCCTGCAACTGTGGCACGTCGGCCGCCAGTCGCATACCGAATTCCAGGAAAACGGCGCCGCCCCCGGCGCGCCGTCGGCCTTGCCGTTTGAAGGCGTGGTCCACACCAGTCAGGGCTGGGTGCCGACGTCACCGGCGCGCGCGCTCGAAACGGGCGAAATCGAAGCGCTGATCGGCGCCTACCGCGACGCCACCGCGCGCGCGCTGGCGGCCGGCTTCGATGGCGTCGAAGTCCATGCGGCCAATGGCTACCTGCTCGACCAATTCCTGCAGGATGGCAGCAACCAGCGTACCGACGCCTACGGCGGCAGCGTGGAAAACCGCAGCCGCTTCCTGTTGGCGGCTGTGCGCGCGGCCGGCGAGGTGATCGGCATGGATCGCGTGGCGGTGCGCATCGGCCCGAGCGGCAGCTTCGGCGGCATGCACGACAGCAATCCCGAAGCGCTGTTCGGCTACCTGGCCGCGCAGCTGAACGCGCTCAAGCTCGCTTATCTGCATGTGATCGAGCCGCGCGTCAAAGGCAGCGACATCGATGCCAGCCAGGATCAAAATCCGGTGGCCGCGCAATTCATCCGCAAACACTACCAGGGCACCATCATGGCGGCGGGCGGCTTTACGCCGGCTTCGGCAGAGGCCATCGTGGCCGCGGGCGACGCCGACATCGTCGCTTTCGGCCGTGACTTTATCGCCAACCCGGACTTGCCGGCCCGCATACAGGGCCATCGCCCGCTGACGCCGTATAACCGCGACACGTTCTACGGCGGCAACGCGGCCGGTTATACCGACTACCCGTTCTACGCCCAAGCGCAGGCCGCATAACAAGGCTGGCGCCGCAGACGCCGCGACCGGCGCCGGCGGCGACCAGCCGGAACGATTCCGCCTCATTATCAAATCGATAATGACCGATCAGATAGGCCGTGACGTTCGTCCTCGGACGATTCGACGTACTCTACTTGAAAGCTATCTGCTTTCTGATCGACGCCATTTTGGTCCGCGTCCGCTGCTCATTTCGCCTACCCGCTAAGGTATCGGCACCTGGATGAGACGAGGGAAAAACGATGATATCTGACTCAAGTAAGCTACATTGCTTGTGACGCAAGCGCAATGGCAGCTAGCCTCTTGGCGCGCTCTAAACATGATTGGCTTAGGCTTAGGAGCGCGCTACGTCGACACCCGGCCGCCGGGGGCATCGCAATAGAAATTGTCAAACGGCGGGGGCCTCACCACGACGCACCGTTATTTATCCGGCTGGACAGCATGCCGGCACGTCAACGATTCTTGGAAGAGCAAAATGCGGTACTGTTTAACGTTCACCTTCCACTACTACAGCTCGAATCCGTCAGGTCGCGCTGGTGTGAGCCGGCGCCCTTCGCGGTAGTAGAGAAGGGCCAGGTCATTACGTGTCGCGCGGGAGGCCTATGCCGCAGGCGTGCATATACCCCATGCTCGGATTATGGGCAATCTAAACTGGGCACAACAGCTATTGCTGGGTCACTTTTTCGGTCGCGCCAACAAATTAATGACGTTTTCGGCCGCTAGCCCCGCTTTGGCAACACTGAGCGCAACTGTTTGTCCAGCTCAATGAAGTCCAGCGGCTTGGTGAAGTGAAGGTCGAAGCCGGCGTCCCTGGCCGCCCGCTTGTCCGACTCCTGGCCCCAGCCGGTGGCGGCGACCAGCACCATAGCCGCGCCCCAGGGCTCGCCGCGGATCATCTGCGCCAACTGGTAACCGTTCAGGTCGGGCAGACCGATATCGAGCACGGCCGCTTGTGGCGCCGACGCCGCCATAAGGCGGAAGGCATCGAGCGCGCTGTGGGCCACGGTGACCCGGTAACCCAGCATCTCCATCGCCATCCCTAGCACCTCGGCGGCGTCGGCGTTGTCGTCAACAATCACCACCGTCGCGCCGCTTTCGCCCAAACCAAGCAGTGTTGGAACGGTTTCCCGCGCGACGGATGGGGGCGGTGCGATCAGCGGCAGCCGAACCGTGAAGCGACTTCCCTTGCCTGTCCCTTCGCTGTGCGCCTCCACCGTTCCGCCGTGCAACGCGACCAAGCCTTTCACTAGCGCCAGCCCTATCCCCAGCCCGCCCTGCGAGCGCTCCAGCGCCGGTGTCAATTGCGAGAACATATTGAAAATCTGCGTCAGCTGATCGGGCGGGATGCCGATGCCGGTGTCGCTGACCTCGATGACGACCGCACCGTCGGCCGCCGTCGCACGCAGGACGATGTGCGCACCGGGCAGGCTGTACTTGACGGAATTGTTTAGCAGGTTGGCGACGACTTGCGTCAGCCGCGCGCGGTCGATATTGGCCCACAGCGGCGCGGCGGGTAGCTCGGTCCGTATGGTCAGGCCAGCGGCCTGGGCACTGGGAAAGGCCTCCTCCGCTACGTATTTTAGCAGCGGCGCCAGGTCGGCCGGCTCCAAGCGCAGATCGATGCGCCCCAGGCTGATGCGCGAGATGTTCATCAGGTCGTCGACCAGGCGCGCCATTTGCGCTACTTGGCGCGATAGCACCTGCAACTCGCGCTCCGACAACCGGGCATCACCGCCGCGCAGCCTGATTACCTCGACCAAGTTCGACAGCGGCGCGAGCGGATTGCGCAGCTCATGAGCCAGGGTCGCCAGAAATTCATCTTTGCGGCGCTGTTCGGCGAACAGGGCATCGTTGGACTGGCGCAGTTTGAGTTGAGCCTGTTCGAGGTCGATGGCGACCGCCTCCGACTTGGCACGCGCAGCCAATAGCTCGCGCTCGTACAGTTTGCGGTCGGTGGCAATCAACACAGCGATCTCGTCCTGCATACGTCCGTCGCGCTCGCGCCGTATCGCATTCAGTATCATCGGCACACGATGGCCCTGCCGATGCAGCAGGTCCAGTTGCACTTCCGACACGGAGCCTTGTATCTGCAGCAACGGCGTCCAGTGCGTCTGCAGGAACACGCGCGCGCCCATCGGCATCAGCTCGGGGAATTTCCTAACGCCGACCAGCTCCGCCGGCGCGTACCCGAGCCAGCGGCACATGGTGGCGTTGGCGCGTAGCACCATGCCGTCGGTCCCGGCGACAAGCAGCCCACACGGTGCTTGCTCCCAGAGGTCTGCGGCGGCCGCGCGCCAGGCGTCTGTCATTCAAGGCGACCCGGCAAGGAACTCCCGCATGGCGGCAATACTTGCGTCGGGCGCACTGAGATGGGGGCAGTGGCCAGTGTTGTCAATCAGTACCAGCTTGCTGCCAGTGATGGCCCGCTGGATAAACTCTCCGACCTCCCGCGGCGCGATCAGGTCGTCCGTGCACTGCATGACCAAGGTGGGAATGGTGCAATGGGCCAAGTCGGCGCGGTGGTCGGACAGGAAGGTGACGCGCGCGAAATGCTTGGCGATGTCAGGATCGGTCCGGCAAAAGCTGTTGGTCAGTTCCACGCTGAGCTCCGGCTGGTCGGCCGCGCCCATGATGGCCGGCGCCATGGTACTGGACCAGCCCAGGTAGTTGCCGGCCATAGTATCAAGAAGGTCCTCGATGTCTGCACGAGAGAAGCCGCCACGATAGCTTTCATCGTCGATATAACAAGCCGACGGCCCGACCATGATCTGGGCGGCGAACCTGGCCGGCGCGGCGTTCGCGGCCAGCAAGCCGATCATGGCGCTGACCGAATGCGCCACCAGCACGACTGGGCCGTCGGCATAGTGGTCGAGAATCTCGAGCAGGTCTTGCGCATAGCCGTGGAGAGTTCCATACTTGGTCTGGTCGTAGGCGCTCAGGTCAGACCCACCGCTGCCGACCAGGTCAAACACGATGATGCGGTGGCTGTCTTGGAAAGCCGGCACCATGTGGCGCCACATGCTTTGGTCGCAGCCGAAGCCATGGACCAGAACCATGGTGGCCTGGCCGGCGCCATGGATATTGATGTTGTTACGGCGTTGCAGGGACATTTTCTCTTGCAGTCAATAGTGGATAGAAGTACGGCTTTTTGCGTAGCGAAGTCGCGCGGGCTTTGGGGCCTGATATTCGTTTAATCCAGGCGTACCGATATCAAGAATAGCAAGATGACATTGGTTTACCGTGGCTCTTTCAAGAGCCGGAACACTGCCTAGCACGCCTCCACGCAGCCGCCCGACTATGCAAATACAGACCTATCCCAGCTTAGGTCGGGTCGCAGAAGGGGCAACTTGCGAAATAGAATGATATGACGTGTGAATCTCCGTATTGTAGCGCATGCGTAGTCTCCCCCCAGTTACGGTAAATCGATCGCGCTGCGGCGTTCAGCCCCACGGGAACAGGAGGAAAATCGGTCCGTGGAGGGTGGAATGACTCAATCGGGAAACGCATCCCTTTGAAATTTAGCATGTCGATTCGCCCAGTGTTCGGGCGTCGCAGTTTCCCCGATCACCCTGCTGTCTGCTAACCCGACACAACCCGGCGGTCCATATCCAGTAACAGCGCGCGCTTTGTGAAGTAATGCACCGAACAGATTTCTGGCTCGGGGTAAGTTGGTGAACCAACAAACCCACTTTCGCACCTACTCCATGGACACTCCTTATCCTCAAAATCAGGACACTGGCGTCAGCGCTGTCGCTGGACAGAAAACTCGTTCAACCTTGTCCCTCAGCTTGCGAGTCAACGGCCATGTCCGCGCGCTGCGCGTGGAGCCCTGTGTAACCCTGCTCGACCTGCTGCGCGAGCAGCTGCGCCTGACCGGCCCTAAAAAAGGCTGCGACCACGGCCAGTGCGGCGCCTGCACCGTGCTGGTGGACGGCAAGCGCATTAACAGTTGCCTGAAGCTGGCGGTCACGCTGGACGGCACCAGCATCACCACTATCGAAGGAATCGGCGCCGACGGCGCGCTGGATCCCTTGCAGCAGGCATTTATCGAGCGCGACGCTTTTCAGTGCGGCTACTGTACGCCGGGCCAGATCTGCTCGGCCAAGGCGCTGCTCAACGAGAACGTCGCCCGCACGCGTGACGAAGTGCGCGAATGGATGAGCGGTAACCTGTGCCGCTGCGGCGCCTACGGCAACATCACCGACGCGGTGATGGATGTGCTGCAATCGAACCCGGGAGCGCAGCCATGACCCCGTTCGACTTTGCCCGCGCAGACACGCCGGCGCAAGCGGCGCAACTGGCGATGGCGGCCGGCGCCTCCGCGAAGACGCGCGTTGCCCATCCAAGCCGTTTCCTGGCCGGCGGCACCAATCTGGTCGACCTGATGAAGGACGACGTCGAGCGTCCCGAGCTGGTGATCGACATCAACCGCCTCGCGCTGTCGGCGATAGAAGAACTGCCGGACGGCGGCCTGCGGCTCGGCGCGCTGGCCACCAATGCTGACACCGCGCGCCACGCGCTGGTCGCCGAACGCTACCCGCTGCTGGCGTCGGCGATCTTGGCCGGCGCCAGTCCGCAACTGCGCAACGCCGCCACCAATGGCGGCAATCTCAACCAGCGCACCCGCTGCTATTATTTTTACGATACGGCCGCCGCCTGCAACAAGCGCGAGCCGGGTTCCGGCTGCGGCGCCATCGGCGGCGTCACGCGCATCCACGCCATCCTCGGTGCCACCGAGCAGTGCATCGCCACCCACCCTTCCGACATGTGCGTGGCGCTCGCGGCGCTCGACGCGCAAGTCCACGTCACCGGCCCGCAAGGCAGCCGCGTGATACCGTTTGCCGACTACCACCGCCTGCCCGGCGACGAGCCGCAACGCGACAACACGCTGCACGTGGCGGAGCTGGTGACCGCCATCGACGTGCCGCCGGCCGATTTCGGCCGCCACACCACCTATCTGAAACTGCGCGACCGGCTGTCGTATGCGTTCGCGCTGGTCTCCGTGGCGGCGGCGATGCGCGTCGACGCGAACGGCGTCATCAGCGATGCGCGCGTGGCGCTGGGCGGCGTGGCCCCCAAGCCGTGGCGCGTGCCGGCCGCCGAAGCGCTGCTGGAACAGGCGACCGCGTCGCGCGAGCTGTTCAGTCGCGTCGCCGAGCGGCTGCTGCAAGGCGCCGTCAGCCAAGGCGACAACGGCTTCAAGATCGAGCTCGCGCGGCGCGCCATCGTGCGCGCGCTGACGCAGGCCGCCGAGGGCCGTCCGCAATCGCAATCCGACAAACGCATCGCCTGAGGCTACCACCATGACCCACATTCCTAAAGTCGGCCAGGCGCTCAGCCGCATCGACGGCGTCGACAAAATCACCGGCAAGGCGCGCTACGCGGCCGAGCACTTTCCGCCCGACATGCTGTACGGCTGGATCGTCTCCAGCCCTATCGCCAAGGGCAAGATCGTCGCGATCGACGACGCGGCCGCGCGCGCCCATGCCGGCGTCGTCGAAATCATCAGCCACCTGAACCGGCCGCACCTTGCGCTGCTGGACCACAGCTACAAGGACGACGTGGCGGTGCCCGGCTCGCCCTTCCGTCCCCTGCACGACGAGCATATCGCCTTCAGCGCGCAGCCGGTGGCGCTGGTGGTGGCCGACACGCTGGAGGCGGCGCGCGACGCCGCCAGCCTGCTCGCCATCCGCTACGAGGCGACGCCGCACAATACCGACTTCGACGTCGCGCTGGGCGAAAAATTCGAACCCAAACGCAAGCGCAGCGGCTTCCAGGCGCCCAAGCCGCGCGGCGACGCCGACAGCGCGCTGGCCGCCGCGCCGGTGCGCAACAGCGCCACCTACCGGCTCGGCACGCACCACCACAATCCGATGGAAATGCACGGCGCCACCGTGCACTGGCATGGCGACGGCAAGATCACCGTGTACGATAAAACCCAGGGCGCGCAGAACGTGCAGGCCTATCTGGCGGCGGTCTTCGGCTTCGCCAAGGACGACGTGCGGGTGCAAAATCCCTACGTCGGCGGCGCGTTCGGCTCCGGCCTGCGACCGCAATACCACGTGTTCCTCGCCACGCTGGCGGCGAAAATGCTGCAACGCTCGGTGCGCGTGACTATGACGCGCGAACAGATGTTCAGCCACGTCCACCGGCCGCAGGCAATCCAGCACGTCAGCCTGGGCAGCGACGAGACAGCGGCACTGCTGGCCATCATCAACGACGCCACCACCGTCACCTCGCGCTTCGAGCACTACATGGAAGCGGTCTGCAACTGGGGACTGATGAACTACAAGTGCGACAACGCCAAGGCCGACTACACGCTGGCGCCGGTCGACACCTACACGCCGGGCGATATGCGCGCACCCGGCGCCGCCACCGGCATGACGCTGTTCGAAATCGCGATGGACGAACTGGCCTATGCTGCCGGCGTCGATCCGCTGGCGCTGCGGCTGACCAATTATTCCGACAAGGACGCGATGGGCGACAAGCCCTACACCTCCAAGGCGCTGCGCGCTGCCTACGCCGAGGCGGCCGAGCGTTTCGGCTGGAGCCGCCGCACAGCCGCGCCGCGCTCGATGCGCGACGGCGGGGAGCTGGTCGGCTGGGGCATGGCGACCGGCATCTGGGACGCGATGTTCATGAAGACTTCGGCCAGCGCCAAGCTCGATGCGGAAGGCGGCCTGGAAGTCTCGTGCGCCACGGCTGACATCGGCACCGGCAGCTACACGGTGATGGCGCAGCTGGCCGGCGAAACGCTGGGCATCGCGCTCGAACAGATCACCGTCAAGCTGGGCGACAGCGATTTGCCGGCCGCGCCGGTCGAAGGCGGCTCATGGGGCGCGGCGTCCACCGGCGCGGCCGTCCAGCTGGCCTGCCAGGCGCTGGGCGACCAGCTGTATGAAGCGGCGCGCAAGATGCCGGGCAGCCCGCTGGCCGACTACAAACGCGAGCAAGTCAAGTTCGACGAAGGCTACCTGGTGGCGATTCCCTCGCCCGATCTGCGCCTGCGGCTAATCGATGCGATGCGCGCCACCGGCAAACCGTCGCTGAAGGCGGAGGAAACCGCCAAGCCGGGCATAGGCGGCATGCTGAGCATGACGCAAAAGGCGCGCAACACCCACAGCGCCATCTTTGCCGAGGTGAAGGTCGACGAGGAGCTGGGCGTGGTGCGCGTGACGCGCGTGGTCATCGCCGTCGCCGCCGGCAAGATCATCAATCCGAAAACCGCGCGCAGCCAGATCCTCGGCGGCGTGGTGATGGGCATCGGCATGGCGCTGCACGAAGAGACGATGATGGACCATCGGCTGGGCCGCTTCATGAACCACAGCCTGGCCGAATACCATATCCCGGTCAACGCCGACATCGACGACATCGAGGTGATCTTCGTCCACGAGCCGGACCCGGAAGTGACGCCCCTCGGCGTCAAGGGCCTCGGCGAAATCGGCATCGTCGGCACGGCGGCGGCGGTGGCCAACGCGATCTTCCACGCGACCGGCAAGCGCGTGCGCGACTTGCCGGTCACCATAGACAAGCTGCTATAGGCATGGCCGAATAGCGGTCGGGCGCGCGCATGATGCAGAACCTGTGGAGCTGGCTCTGGCCATGGGAGCCATCGCTGCTGGTGGCGCTGGCCCTGGCCGCGATGGGCGCGTGGGCCTGGCGTGCGCGCCACCGGCTCGGCGCGGCGCAACGCGGCCTGTTGGCGGCCGGCGTAGCGCTGGCCTATATCGTGCTGCACACGCGCTTCGACTACTACTCGGAACATGAGTTCTTCATCCACCGCTTGCAGCATCTGGTGCTGCACCACCTCGCGCCCTTCCTGATCGCGCTGGCGTGGCCCGAGTCTACGCTGGCGCGCTGGCCGCACTGCCTGTCGCGGCTGGGATGGATCGGCCGTCCGCTGCGCGAGGCCTGCGCACCGTCGCTGACGGCGCTGCTGTTCAACGGCCTCGTGCTGCTGTGGCTGATACCAGCCGTGCACTTCCCCGCCATGCTGGACTGGCGCCTCTACCGCGTCATGAACTGGAGCATGCTGGTCAACGGCCTGCTGTTCTGGACGCTGGCCCTGCGCGGCGCGGCGCCCGGCCATGCGCGCCTGTCCACGACGCGGCAGATCACCATGATGCTGGCCGTGACGCCGGCCCAGATCGCGCTCGGCGCGCTGATTTTCCTTGCGCCGCAGGAGCTGTATCCTCTGTACACGCTGTGCGGCCGCGCCGTCCACGGCATCGACGCGATGGCCGACCAGCAGATCGGCGGCCTGATCCTGTGGATACCGGGCGCGATGATGAGCGTGGCCGGCATCCTGCTGGTGTTCGCGCGACGCCTGCGCGGCAAGCGGCACGCCGCGCATGACGCCGGCCTGTGCGACGCCATTGCTCCGGCGTCGGTCCGCGAAGAGCTGCCGCTTGCCAGCTGATGTCAGCGCTTGCGCGCCGTTGCGGCATTGGCCGAAATCAACGCACCCTGCCCGCTCAGCGCCGTGCGCATCGCGCCGACGGCCGTTGCGCTGACGGGTGTGGCGACGTTGCCCCAGCGCTGGCGCACGAAGGTCAGCACGTCGGCGATATCGCGGTCCGATAGCTGCGGCGCGAACGCCGGCATGTGCTCGGCCGCCGTCACGCCGGGACCGGGCCGCGCGCCGCCGCTCAGCACAATGTGGATCAGCGACGCCGGATCGGCCGCCAGCACCGAAGGATTGCCGGCCAGGCGCGGGAAGCGCGCATCCTTGCCCGCGCCGTCGGCGCCGTGGCATTTCAGGCAGTAGCCGCCATACACGCCGGCGCCGGGCGCCTCGTGCGCGGCCGTCACCATCGCATAGGCGTTGGCCGGCGCGGCCGGCCGGTACGAGGCGCGCTCGCCGCCGGCCGGCAGCGACTTCAGATAGCCGGCGATGGCCGCCACGTCGGCGTCGCTGAGGTAGCGCATGCTGTCGTTGACGACATCGTTCATCGCGCCGAACACCGCATCTCCGCCGCCGTGACCGTTGCGCAGCAGCTCGATCAGCTCCGCTTCGCTGACGCGTCCCAACCCGCTGGCGCGGTCGCCCCGCAGGTTGATGGCGTGCCAGTTGTCGAGCGTCGCGCCGCCGAGGTAGCGTGACGCCGTCTCATCGTAGCCGCGCTCTTCATAGGCCGGGCCGCGCGGCGTGTGGCAGGCGCCGCAATGTCCCAGCGTCTGCACCAGATAGGCGCCGCGGTTCCACTCGGCGCTGCGGTCGGGACGCGGCTGGAACGGCGCGTGGCGCACGAAGGCCGCGTCCCAGAAGTACATGGTCCAGCGCTGATTGAACGGGAACGGCAGCCGCGTGGCGCGCGGCGCCGCGTGGACCGGTTGGACCTCCTTCATGAAGTAGGCGTACAGCTCCGCCACGTCGGCGTCACTCAGCGCCGCGAATGACGCATACGGCATGGCCGGATACAAGCGGCTGCCGTCGCGGCGCTGGCCGTCGCGCAGCGCGTGCGCGAACTGCGCCTCGGAATACTGGCCGATGCCGTACTCGGGATCGGGCGAGATATTGGTGCTGTAGATGGTGCCGAACGGCGAATGCATCGGCAGCCCGCCGCCGAACGCCGGCGCGCTGGGTGCCGCCGTGTGGCAGGCCGCGCAATCGCCGGCGGCAGCGAGATAGGCGCCGCGCGATAGCGTCATCGGCGTCGGCGTGGCTCCGGCAACCTTGACCGCTGGCGCAGCCCATGCCTGCACGGCGGGTATCAGCGACACGCCCACTGCGCCAACTAGCAACGCCGCCAGCGCCACTATCAGCGCGCGTCCCTGCCGCGTTGGCGGGCGGCGCCCGCGATGGTCCGCGCTCATCGCGTACTCCCGCAAGCGTCGATCAGCGCCGCGCCCAGCGTCGAAAACAATATCGCGGCGACGAACATCGCGCTGCTCATCACGCCCAGCAGCGCGAGGAAGCGCGTGCGTCCGCTGCCGCGGTGGACCGCGTTGCGCCAGTTGGACGTGGCCTCGTGCCGCGTGCCGCGCCAGGCCCGCCACGCGACCAGCGCCGATGCGCATCCCGCCAGCAAACACACCGCGCTGATAGCCCACAGCAGCGCATGCGCGGACGTCAACGCCGGCGATGCCAGCGGACGGCTGGCCGGATAGCAGGCCTGCGCCGACAGCGGCTCGGAAAGCGACATCTGCGCCACCCACGCCAGCGGCGCGCCGCACAGCCCGACCAGCAGCCGCAGGCCGTGGACCTGCCCGCGCACCGGCGCTGGATGCGCCGGTCCCGGACTGCGACCTTGGTTCACGATAAGCCTCCGAAAAGATAGGGCGTCAGATACAGCGACGTGAACACGGCGAGCCACACCGCGTCGACAAAGTGCCAGTACATCACGCCGATGGTGAACGCGGCGTGGCGCCGCTGCTCGATATAGCCGAACGCGATCCACGCCATCAGCAGCAACAGGATGGCCAGGCCAACCAGCACGTGCGCCAGATGGAACCCGGTGATTGTGAAATACAGCGAGCCGTAGACGTGCGACGTCAGGTCGTAGGTCTTCTTGTGCCACTCGCCGAGCTGGATCAGCGCGAACAGCGTGCCGACGATGAAGGCCGTACCGGTCCACACCAGCGCCGCCGTGCGCCGTCCGCCTTTGACGGCGCGTTCGGCCAGCCACGCCAGCACGCTGCTACCGAGCAGCAGCGCGGTGTTGATGACGGGGATGCGCAAATCGGGCAGGCCGTCCGGCGGCCACGCGGCGCGGTTCTGCGCGTACAGATAAAAATAGGCGAACAGCAGATAGCCGAACAGCGCGGCCTCGGTGACGATCAGCGCGATCAGGCCGAACCAGCCGCTGGATAATTTGCCGGCGCTGCCGACCGGCAGCGGCCTATCGAGCGCGCTGTCATCCCGCGCGGCGGCGTCGTCGGCGACGTTGAGTGCGGCGGTATCGTTCATGCGCCTCCCGCTTCAGTGTCGGCCACCATCGGCATGCGCTGCAACAGCGTCGCCGATGGCCACATCCAGCACAGCAGCGAGGCCGCGCAGGCCAGCGTCATCGCCGCCGCCAGCCACCACGCGTGCAGCAGCAGACCGACCAGCGCGCCGGTCAAGAACAGCGCCAGAAAGAACGGTGAATAGGCCTCGCCCGGCATTTTCAAAATCACGTCGGGAATCGCGTCGAGCGCCGTGCTGCCGATGGTTTCGCGGCCCTGCGTCAGCAACAGGCCCTCTTCCAACTGCGAGCGCTGCGGCGTCTCGTCGAGCATATCCTCCCACAGAGGATAGCGGCTTTCGATGGACGGGATGACGGCGAAGTTGTACGCCGGCGGCGGCGATGGAATAGACCACTCCAGTGTCGGCGCCTGCCATGGATTGTCGCCGGCGACCGCGCCGCGCCGCCAGCTCCACAGCACGTTCGCGATGAACATCAGGATGCCGAGGGCGAACACGAAGGAGCCGACCGTCGTCACCAGGTTGGCGCTGCTCCAGCCGCTGTCGGCGGCGTAGGTGTAGATGCGGCGCGGCATGCCGAGCAGGCCGGAGATATGCATAGGGAAGAAGCCGATGTTAAAGCCGATGAACATCACCCAGAAGCTCCACGCACCGAGGCGCTCGTTCATCATGCGGCCGGAGAATTTCGGGAACCAGTAGTGGATGCCGCCGATCACGGGGAACACGTTAATCCCCAACAGCACGTAGTGCAGGTGCGCGACGACGAAATAGGTTTCGTTGAGCTGCCAGTCGAGCGGCACGGCGGCCGTCATCACGCCGGACACGCCGCCCATCACGAACAGCAGCACGAAGCCGGCGAAGAACAGCAACGGCGCCTTGAACACCGGCTTGCCCAGCCAGATGGTGGCGATCCACGCGAACACCGCCACCGCGCTGGGGATCGAGATCACCATGCTGGCCGCGCCGAAGAACGACAGCGCCAGATTCGGCAAGCCGGTCGCGAACATATGGTGTATCCACACTTCGAAGCCGAGCAGCATGGTGGCCATGGTCGACAGCGCGACGGCCGAGTAGCCGACCAGCGGACGCCGGCAAAACGTCGGCAGGCCGTCGGAGACGATGCCCATCGCCGGCAGCACGACGGCGTAGACCCACGGGTGGCCGAAGATCCAGAACAGGTGCTGCCACAGCAGCGGCTTGCCGCCGGCCGCCACGTCGAAGAAGTGGGTGCCGACCTGGCGGTCCATCCACAGCAGCAGGAAGGCCAGGCTGACGGCGGGTATCGCCAGCAGGTTGGCCACCGACGCCGTCAGCGTGCCCCACACGAGGATGGGCACGCGGTTGATCGACATGCCCGGCGCGCGCATGCGGAACAGCGTGACGATGAAGTTGACCGAGCCGACCGTCGTCGAGACGCCCAGCAGCAGCATGCCCATCGCGTAGACGTCGACGTTGGGACCGGGGCTGAACTCGCGGCCGGAATACGGCACGTAGTTGAACCAGCCCGCATCGGGACCGGCGCCCAGCGAAAAACTGGCGTACAGCAGCAGGCCGGCGAACAGGAAGATCCAGTAGGACAGTGCGTTCAGGCGCGGGAAGGCCATGTCGCGCGAACCGATCAGCAGCGGCCACAGATAATTCGAAAAGCCTGACAGCATCGGCAGCGAGTACAGGAAGATCATCGTCACGCCGTGCATGGTGAACAGCTGGTTGTACTGCTCGGGCGTGAGCAGCGTGCCGTTCGGGCCGGCCAGCTGCACGCGCATCAGCAGCGCCTCGACGCCGCCCAGCAACAGGAAGACAAACGCCGTCACCAGATAGCGCAGGCCGATGGTCTTGTGGTCGACCGTCGACAGCAAGCCGCGCCAGCCGGGCGGCGCTTCCCAGATCGCTTGCAGGCGGCGCTTGAGGGCCGCGTCGGCGCGGCCGCGCTCGGGGACGCGCATCAATGCGGGCGCGCTGCGGTCGGCGGAGGGGGATGTCGGCATGGGCGGGTTCATTGCAAGGTATCGAGATAGGCGCCGAGGTCGGCGCGTTCGGCGCCGCTCAGGGCGATGTCGGGCATGCGCGCGCCGGGCTTGTAGCGTTGCACCCGCGTGACCCAGTCGATGCGGTGCGCCGCCGTGTTGGTCAGCAGGCCGGCGCCGAGCATGCGCCGGTCCAGCAGATGCGTGAGGTCGGGACCGTGCTCGCCGCGCGCTTCGCTGCCGCGCACCGTGTGGCAGCCGGCGCAGCGGTCCATGAACAGCGCCGGGCCCGCGATGGATACAGGCCGCGGCGCGCCGGCATCGGCCGGCTGCGACATGGCGGCGCCGGATGGCGCGGGCCGCGCTGCGATGGCCGGCGGTGGCGGCGCCGCGCCCTGCTGCTGACGCGCGCGCCACGCCGCAAAATCGGCCGGCGATTGGGCGATCACGTCGAAGCTCATGTGCGCATGCTGGGCGCCGCAGAATTGCGTGCACTCGCCGCGATACAGGCCGGGCGCGTCGGCCTGCAGCCACTGCTCGTTGCTCACGCCGGGGATCATCTGCGTCTTGCCGGCCAGCTGCGGCACCCAGAATGCGTGGATCACGTCGGCGCTGTCGAGGCGCACGCGCACCGGCACGCCGACCGGGATGTGCAATTCGTTGGCGGTGCTGAAGCGCTGCGCGCCGTCGCCGTAGTCGATGCGCCACCACCAGTCGTAGCCGGTGACGGCGACGGTCAGCGCCGCAGCGCGCGGCGGCGCGCCGACTTCGGCCAGCACCACCAGCGCATAGGCGGCCAGGCCAAACAGCACCACCGTCGACAGGGCCGTGCCGATGCCGACCCAGCGCAGGCTGCGTCGCGGATCGCCGATCACGTCGCGCTCCGCAGCCGCGCGCCGGCGCCAGATGGCATAGGCCAGCAATCCTGCGACCAGCAGGCAGACGGCGGCGCAGACAGCGGCCAGCACCCAGCCCAGATACAGCGTCGGCGTGCTGGCCGGTCCGTGGCTGTGCAAAAAATAATTGAACGGCGCCGAGTCGCCGGCATCGGGCGGACTCGCTGCGATCTTCAGCGCCAGCGGCATCGGTCTGTGCTCCTATCAGTGGCTACATCAATGGCTGCGTCGTCGGGACCGCGCCGGCCCGTAGCCGTGGTCAGCGCTATGAAGTCCGATTATTGCGTAGCCGCCGCGCGGGCGTCGCCACGTTGCCGCGCCTCGAACGATGAGCGAAAATCCTATACCGACAGGAGCTTGCGGCCGACGCCAGCGCCGCGCCCCTGCATCTAACATGGGCATGCGTTCCCACCCCATCTCAGGAGACAGACATGACCAACAGCATCGGCAATAAACACGTGGCCCAGCAACGCAGCAAAGCCGAGCGCAAGCGCATCAAAGAGTCGAACATCGTCATGGAAGCCGGCAAAAAAGCGCTGGCCAAGGCGAATTACCGCAATGAAGTCAAAGGCCGCATCTCGGCGGCGCAAGCGGCACAGGCCTTCTAAACCCGTCGCCGCCATGAACGACAAAGTCACGGTCGAAAAGGCCGACATCCCCGCCGGCGGCTGGGGTTCGGCCAAGGAAGTCGGCACCATCCTGCTGCATGAGCGCGTGATGCTCAAAGGCGGCGCGCTGCTGGCCAGGCAGAACAAGCCCGAGGGCTTTGCCTGCGTCAGCTGTTCGTGGGCCAAGCCGGCCAACCCGCATCCCTTCGAATTTTGCGAGAGCGGCGCCAAGGCCACCGCATGGGAAATCACGCCGAAAAAACCGGACACGGATTTTTTCGACCGGCATACCGTCAGCGAACTCGAACAATGGAGCGACCATGAGCTCGAAGACCTGGGCCGCCTGACCGTGCCGATGCGCTGGGATGCGGCCAACGACAAATATGTGGAGACCAGCTGGGACGCCGCCTACGCGGAAATCGGCGCCGAGCTGCGCCGCCTCGATCCCAGGAGCGTGGTGTTCTACAGTTCCGGCCGCGCCTCGCTGGAAACGTCGTATATGTACCAACTGCTGGCGCGCATGTACGGCAACAACAACCTGCCCGACAGCTCGAATATGTGCCATGAAAGCACCTCGGTGGCGCTGCCCAAAACCATCGGCGTGGCCTGCGGCACCGTCGTGCTCGACGATTTCGAGAAGACTGACTGCATCTTCTTTTTTGGCCAGAACGTCGGTGTCAACAGCCCGCGCATGCTGCACCAGCTGCAGGAGGCGCGCCAGCGCGGCGTCGAGATCATCACCTTCAATCCGCTGCGCGAACGCGGCCTGGTCAGCTTCGTCAACCCGCAATCGCCGACCGAAATGCTGACGGGGAAGGAAACCGTCATCAGCACCCAATACCACCAGGTCAAGGCCGGCGGCGACACGGCGGCCATCATGGGCTTGTGCAAGGCGGTGCTGGCGGCCGACGACGCGGCCAGCGCCACTGGCAAGCCGCGCGTGCTCGACACCGCCTTCCTCGACCAGCACACTCACGGCTTCGATGCGTTCGCCGCGTCGGTGCGCGCCTGCGGCTGGGAGCAGATCGAAAGCACGTCCGGCCTGCGGCGCGCCGACCTCGAAGCGGCCGCCGCCGTCTACGTCAAGGCGCGTGCGGTGATCGGCATCTACGGCATGGGCCTGACGCAGCACCGCAACGGCGTGCAGAATGTCGAGATGGTCAGCAACTTCCTGCTCATGCGCGGCAATATGGGCAAGCCCGGCGCCGGCATCTGCCCGGTGCGCGGCCACTCGAATGTGCAGGGCCAGCGCACCGTCGGCATCACGGAAAAACCGGAGCTGGCGCCGCGCGACAAGGGCATGAACACGGTCGAGGCCTGCGAAGGCATCCTGGCGCGCAGCGTGCACGGCTTCGTCAGCCTGGGCGGCAATTTCGTGCGCGCGATTCCCGAGACGGTGCTGATGGAACAGGCCTGGCGCGAGCTGCGCCTGACGGTGCAGATTTCGACCAAGCTCAATCGCAGCCACCTGATCCACGGCGAAGTCGCCTACATCCTGCCCTGCCTGGGCCGCATCGAGATCGACCGCCAGAACGGCATCGAGCAATCGGTGTCGGTCGAGGACAGCACCGGCTGCATGCACGGCTCGCGCGGCCGGGCCGAGCCGGCCGGACCGCAGCTGCGCTCGGAACCGGCCATCGTCGCCGGCATCGCCAAGGCGGCGCTGACGCCCAATCCGCGCGTCGACTGGGACGGCTGGTGCGCCGACTACGCGCGCGTGCGCGATGCCATCGAGCAGACGTATCCGGAAATCTTCGGCCGGTTCAATGCGCGCATGTGGACGCCGGGCGGCTTCCGCAAGCCGGTGCCGGCCGCCGAACGGATCTGGAAGACGCCGACCGGCAAGGCCAACTTCATCGCGCTGGCATCGCTGGACGAAGATCCCGACCTGCAGGCCGCCGGGCCGCAGACGCTGCGCCTGTTCACGGTGCGCAGCGACGGCCAGTTCAACACCACCATCTACAGCAACGACGACCGCTTCCGCGGCGTCAAGGGCAGCCGCAAGGTGCTGCTGATGGCGCGCGCCGACATGGACCGTCTCGGCCTGGCCGAAGCCGACCTGGTGACGGCGCGCACGCCCAGCCAGGACGGCGTCGAGCGCCACGTCGACAATCTGCGCATCGCCGAATACGACATCCCGCAGGGCTGTATCGCCGGCTACTACCCGGAGTGCAATCCGCTGATCCCCTTGTGGCACCACGCGAAAGAAAGCAAGGTGCCGGCGGCCAAGTCCATCGACGTGGTGCTGCAGCGCACCGGCTCGGCGCTGCTCGCGCACTGACAGGGTGTGCTGACGCGGCGGGCGTCCGCGCGTGTCGTCCCTTGTTAGCAAAGCGGATGTTCCGGGCACGGCCGCGGCAAGTCGGCATCGGCTTGCGACAGCGTGCCAGCGCAGCGAGCAAACGGTGCCAACGCAACCGCTTGTCAGCGGAGCAGCACCGACACCTGCCGAGGCAAGTACACGTTGTGAGGGTTCCTTCGTTTCATACGCCCGCCCGGGATGCTCCACAACGCGTGCTCAAAGTCGATCTCCGACCATGTCGCATCGGGGGTACGCGCCGGGGAAATACCCTCGCCAACGGCCTTACGCGCCCCAGCCAGCGCTTCGCGCGCCTCGTGCAGAGTCATGCCGCCCACGCCATACCGCCCCAGCACAACTGTCTCCTGTCGGCCGTTGAGCCGGTAGTTATATCGGAAGGAAATCCCCCCCACGGCGCTTAGCTGAGCATACAGCCCGTCGCGGTCCGCTATCTTGAACGGTCGCCCGGTTGCCTTGAGATTTTTCAGTTTCGGATCGGTCAGCATTGCAGCTCCCTTTACCATACCATCAAGATCAAACAAACTCCATAATAATCAGCTGTTTAAATTAGACCAATCACACCTGCCGATGGTTCAAAAGACGAAAACTCAGGCAAAAAACATCATCAGCTTCCCGCAGCTTTTTTATGACAAAATCCTATTAAAAACAATAACTTATCATCTAAAATACCATCACGTACACCACTATCTGTACGAGGGTAGCTGATGGTATTGCCGACGCACAACCGGCCCTCATCACCGCGATACCATCTTGCGTACCATCAAACCAGCCTGCTGCTACCTGCATGAACCTGCCTGACCATGCAGGCTAAAAAAGAAAAAGCCCCTGAAAAATCAGGGGCTTAATCTCATCCATTTACCCGGCTATGTCAGAGGCTGCCGGACCAGGAATCATTCCCACTCAATGGTTGCCGGCGGCTTGCCACTGATGTCGTACACCACGCGGTTGATGCCGCGCACTTCGTTGATGATGCGGTTGGACACCTTGCCCAGCAGCGCGTGCGGCAGGTGCGCCCAGTGCGCCGTCATGAAGTCCTGGGTCTGCACGGCGCGCAAGGCCACCACGTATTCGTAGGTGCGGCCGTCGCCCATCACGCCCACCGACTTCACCGGCAGGAACACGGCAAACGCCTGCGACGTCGCCTCGTACCAGTTCTTCGGCAGCTGCTCGTGGTCGACGGCCTGGCCGGCGACGAATTCAT
>Ga0209848_1000266_pt1 | contig 24986 bp, 24 predicted proteins | sample OrgsoiDNA_201062_FD_185810 | JGI IMG/M metagenome (GOLD analysis project Ga0209848, IMG submission 185810) | Permafrost soil microbial communities from the Arctic, to analyse light accelerated degradation of dissolved organic matter (DOM) -... | ecosystem: Environmental > Terrestrial > Soil >...
GCTGCGGGCGGAGATGGCACTCATTGCACACGCAAGTGGACTGAGTCAAGAACGATAGACATTCCGGGCCTATGATTCAAGAAATTGGGTCTGTCGAAATCAAGAAAACAGCAAGCGAAGCCGCTCATACCTATGTCTCAAAAACCATTGGAGGGTCGACCGGGATTACGGTTTTTTTCGCAGAAACGCAGATAACCTCATGAATATACGGGGAAAATCCCAATCTCGCATAACGACATCTAAGTCGTGAATTCCTTAAGCTTCAACCTGAAGCGAACTCCATTTCCACCGTGCGAATGATAGAGAGCGACGAACAGATGGCCGTCACGGATCATTTCCACAAGATCGTCGCCTTGAAGTGCCATTCCTATCCATTGCGCGCCGGCCTCAAATCGAAATGGCAACATCTGAGCTGGCGACGGCGTTGTAATGATGAATGCCTTTGCTGGGCTGCCTCGTCGGACCATGGCGCCTAGCCATGAGTCGTAGTACAGAAATCCGAGGTTGGTTATCGTCGTTGCGCGATCACCAAGGTTGACTGCAGTTACCGACACCTATGTATTAGGATCGATTTGAGCACCCCCTACCTGTAGCGACCTGCGTTTGAAACTGGCCAGACCAGCATTCCAGCCGATTCTCAGCCAGGAATAACTGCAACTGACGGCCTCATCGAACCAGCATTAGCTGCAAGTGAACCTGCATTTGATGGGCCCGACCTGAATTCCATCAGCGCGAACCTGAAATAACTGCAACTGAAAATGTTCCAGGAACTCATCGAGCGGCCTTGTTCATGGAACAAATTTGGTGGACTGCGTTTGTGGACTTCGAGCACTGGGCATCCCGGCCACAGCGTGCATGCGTCATCGTCCGTCCAGAAAACCTACGTTTTGTGGAAGTCAAACTGACTTCTAAAATTGCAATGATTGCAATACTTCCAAAGTAAGATTATTTTGGGCTTCAATCATTCGGGCATCTCGCCTAAAGTTCAACCCGGAGCCATAACATGCCAAAAGAACCATCTGGACGAATTTATCGAAATGCTCTTGAGTTCTATCACCTTGCAGCTCCTGCGTTCGATGACAACGCAATTCTCATTGCCAGCCCCCATGCTGTCGTTTGCAACCTAGCCCTATGCATTGAATTACTTCTGAAATGCAGCGATTCCGGCGTGAAGGCTCCGTTGCACGGTGCTGGACGATCCGTTCCGTCCAGGTCGCAATGGTCTATACGGCCTGGAGCAGCGGATAGAATGCCATTCGCCGCTGGCACTGGTAATCCTGATGTTTGGGAGCAACGACTTTCAGGCTATGCACGAGCATTCTGCCGAACATACGGCGCAGGGAATGGCGATGCTGATCTCCGCTGTGCGCAACGCGCCGATCGAACCCGGCTTGCCGGCGCCGACGGTGCTGGTGGTGGCCCCGCCGCCGATCAGCACCCCGCAGGGAACGATGGCGTCCAAGTTCGCCGGCGGGGCGGAAAAATGTGCGGGACTGACGGCGGCCTACCAGCAAGTGTGCGCTGCCATGGACTGCCACTTTTTCGATGCCGCCAGCGTGGTCACGGCTAGCGTCGTCGATGGCGTCCATCTCGACCTGGACCAGCATGCGACGCTGGCCGACGCCCTGGTCGGCTGTGGTCGCGGCGCTGCTGGCTACAAGCTCGCCAAGCTTTTGAACTGCGCCGCGCGCCGGCGCGACACTTCCACCGCCAGCTGATCTTCCAGCAGTAGATCGAGGCCACCACCATCGGTTGGCGTCACTTGCTGCACGAAGCCGAGGTTGACGATGTGGCGCCGGCTGGCGCGGAAGAAACGCTGCGGGTCGAGCCGCTCTTCCAGCTGGTTCAGTGAGCGCAGCAGCAGCGGTTTGTACCCATCGAAGTAAACGCGGGTGTAATTGCCGTCGGATTCGAACAGCCGGATATTGCTCAGATTGACGAACCAGCAGCGCTCCCCATCCTTGATGAAAATTTTCTGCGCGCCACTGGCGGTTGGCGTTTTCTCGCGTGCCACGCGCAAGCCGGCGCGCGCCAGCGCCGCCGTCAGGCGCTGCGCCTGGATTGGTTTTTGCAGATAGTCCAGCGCATTGACCTCGAACGCCTGCAAGGCATAGCGGTCGAAGGCGGTGGTGAAAATCACCTCCGGGGCCTGGTCCAGCGCGGCCAGCAAATCGAAGCCGCTACCGCCCGGCATTTGCACGTCGAGGAACACCAGGTCCGGCTTGAGCGTGGCGATCTGTTGCAGCGCATCGGACGCGTTGGCCGCTTCGCCGACGATCTCCACGGTTGGTTGCGCGGCTAGCAGGCGGCGCAGCTCGGCCCGCGCCAAGCGCTCATCGTCGACCAGCAAGGCGCGCATCATGCGGCCTCCGGCAAGGTCAGCGTGGCTTTGACCCAGCCGCTGTGTTCGCTCAAGTCCAGGCTGGCCTGCACGCCCAACGACAGTTGCAGGCGCTTGCGCGCGTTGTGCAAGCCGATCCGGGTCGAGTTGGAGAACGGCACAATCGTGCCGACGTTGGCGATCTCGATCGCGATCATATTGCCGTGGCGGCGCGCGCTGATGCGGATGTCGCTGCCGTTCGGACTTTGCTCGACGCCATATTTGACCGCGTTCTCCACGAGCGTTTGCAGCGACATCGGCGGAATCCGCACCAGTTCCAGCCCCGGTTCGATGTGCAGGCTGACGCGTATGCGTTCCTCGAAGCGGATTTTTTCGATCGTAAGATAGGCGTTGACCGCTTCCAGTTCCTGCGCCAGCGGCACGGTTTCGGCCTGGCCCGATTGCAGCGTATAGCGCATCAGGCTGGCCAGCTGGTCTATCAACTGCGCGGCCGCATCATGGTCTTCATAAATCAGGGCGCGTACACTGTTCAGGCTATTAAAGTAAAAATGCGGATTGACCTGTGCCTGCAGTGCGCGCAGCTCAGCGTCCTTGGCGTGGATTTCCAGCCGCATCGCCTCCGCCTCAAATTGGTTGGCGCGGCGCAGCGATATCACCGCCATGTAGAACACGGTCCACAACAGGAACAGCGTGAACCAGAACAGCAGGGCACCTGGTAGCCATGTCAAATCGCGCATCAGGCCGAACGGCTGGAAGATGGCGAAGGCCAGCGTCGCCGCAGCCGTCTGCATCACGGTCAGCAGCAGCAGGCCGGGTACGACATGACCCCAGCTTGGCCGGGGGGCTATCCATTGCGGACGGCGCTTCAGTACCCGATGCCAGCCGTCGGACAGTAGCATCGCGCTGATGCCGAAGAGCCAGCAGGTCGCGACGTAGCTGCGCGGTATGGCATCGTGCTCGAATTTCAGGTTGGCCAGGATGACGACGTGCCAGCCGACCAGCTGGATCGGCCAATACCAGTTCAGACGCGCCAGCGCGGGACGAGGTGGGTTCATGGAGTTGTCATTTTAGGAATTGTTCGATGCGAGCATACAACCAATCCGGATCGTCGTACATGATGAAATGACGCGCGCTATCGCTCATCGCGATGGTCACGCCGGCCAGGTTCCGATATTGGCGTTGATAGAGGGCCTCGGAGACGGTCTTGGGAACATACTGGCGATAGGCGATCCAGGTGCCAAGAACCAACGTCGGCGCCGTGATGCGGGCCAGCTCCGGGCGCAGATCGGTGGCCGTCATCTCAAACATCGCGTTGGCGCAGGTTGCGCGGTCGGAACGCAGCGCGATCTCGAGCTCGCGTTCGACGTCAGCCTGTTTGCTGATCTTGCTGGAGAGGCCGCGCTGCATGGCGGCCGCGTAGGCTGCGCTGTCCGCGCTATTCATTTTGTCGCGCAGTTGGTTCGCCATCTCCAGGCTTTGCTGTTGGGTGACATCGTCCTCCTGAATCGCAGCATACGCAGGCAAGGCATCGACGATAATCAGGCGGCCGACCTGCTGCGGATGGTCGGCCGCCAGTTTGATGCCGAGGTAGCCGCCCAGACTGTGGCCGATCACGGTCGGATGATCAAGGTGAAGATCGGCGATGTAATCGGACAGCTGTTGTTCGACCGCCGGCAACAGCTGTCCATCGATAGGTGCCATGCCGGCGAAGCCCGCCAGCGTCAGCACGTGGCACTGGTGCTGGCCGCAGAAGCGTGCGACGGTGCCGTCCCACGCGGCGCCGGACGAGGCCAGGCCGGGTATCAGGATGATGGGCTGACCTTCGCCGCTGATATCGACCCGAAAGGCGGGATGCTCGGCGGCGCGGGCCGGAACGTGGGCCAGTATCAGGCCGGCGGCGAAAACACAGACGCTGTTGAAGATGGATCGTTGCATGGAGGGCTCCTTGGTTGATGACGCCATGCTAGCCGGCCACGCCGGTGCGTACCATTGCGATGGGATGGCTGGCGTATAACGAGGATGAGTGGCACGCGCATTGCCGGTAATGACACCAAGAAGGGGAGTTGCTTGCAAATGCCGAGATTTTCTCCAATCTAAAGGGTGGCGGACATGACCTTGAGAAAATGTTCAACAAAATGGACAAAGAAATCGCCGGGCAACTATGTGTTTTGTACCACGAGTGTACCGGTGGGGATTTGCAAGTCGAATTGACCAAGTGTAAGGATTACTTCGTCCATGCTCGATACGCTTACGAACTCGACAGCGCTCACGAGTACAGCGTGCCTGCTATAAAACAACTTGCAGACGGACTGATAAAAACCCTTTTGAAGGGCTGGGGACCGAGCGAGCCAGCATAAATTTGGTTGTTTAGCTCAGTTGCAGTTATTGCTGGCCGGCGCTGCTGGAATGCAGGTCGGCCCAATCAAATGCAGGTTCATTTGCAGCTAATGCTGGTTTAATGGAGCCATCAGTCGCAGTTAATTCTGGTCGAGAATTGCGTCAAATGCAGGTCGGATCGTTTTCGATTGCAGGTCGTTACACCTACCATTTTCATGCCTGTGCTCGCCGTCAGGCGCACCTTCGGCCCTGAATTCAGCCATTTATAGGCATCCCAACCAAGTACGAAAGTTGAGATGAAGGCCGCGTAACCGGCGATACCTATTGTCCAGAGTTCATTGGTGGTCATTTCTTGGATTCTAGCCCGCTTTGGCGTCCTGGGTTGAAAGATGGGCACGTAACTCGGCGACAAGCTCCCGCTGCGCCTCAAGAGTGGCCTGCGTGGCGGCCATCGCGAGTTCAAGTTCACGGATACGGCTGCTGGCAAGCTCAAGATTTCCCGTCTCGGCCACCATCCGCTCCTTTAGCGTTATCACCTGCGCATCCCTGTCAGCCAGCTGGACGGCAATCACTTGAGCTGACTGGGCGGCGCTCTGCAGCGCAGCCAGCTGCCGGGTCAACTGTCGGCCGTGCGATTGTTCATCGTACAGCGCCTTCTGGGCGTGAGACAGGTCCGCCACCAACCGGACGCCCTCTTGGTTCAAGCGAGTGGCCTCGTCCTGCTTGGCGATTAAACTCTGCTGTAGTTGGCGTATCTCAGCCTGAAACTGCTGGACTTGCTGTTCGTGCCGACGCTGGTCCTGATCGCGTTGTTCCTTGACCGATTGCCGGTAGTGCTCCATGCCTTCGCGTGCGTGGGAATGTTTCTCATCGAGCGACCTTCGGTGCGCCTCGTTTTCGTCCAGCCGTTCCTTCAGGTCTATCACCTGCTGTTCTGCTGTATGGCGCAGGATGGTTTCGCTTTCCAGTCTGGCGCGCGTTTGCGCGTGACCATGCTCCTCCCGCTCAACATCACCTCTCGCCAGGCGCAACTGGTCCTTGACGGCGAGGAGCTGCTGTTCCAGATCGCGGACCGATCCGGCGTGCTGCCGCGCCTGCTCGGCGCTCACGGCTTCGATCGCCACCACGCGTTCGTCGGCCTCCTCCTGCAGCCTGGCAGCCAACCGCTCGACTAAATCCTGGAGTGCCTCGCTGATCGACGCTTTGCGGCCGCCGGCGCCGCCGTCCTCGGCGTCGAGCTCCTTCAGGTACTTGTGGATGGTTGTCTTGGAGCCGGTATTACCCAGTGCCACACGCACGGCATCAACGGAAGGATGTCGCCCTTGCGCTAACAGTGCGTCGCGCGCTTTTCTGACGTCGGAAAGATAGAGTCCGGTACGGGCCATGGCGCCTCCACGAAATAAGATAATATATTACATACCATGTAATTACATACCAATTTAATTAAAAAATCAATACATATTCTTCTTGAAATTCATACCGGATAACATACAATTATCCGATGTGATGTCCCATCCAACTGCCTCTTGGGCCGTTTTTATTACGTTTTGCCTTTCTGTAAGGCCCATATGTCACTCCTCCAAGACATCATCGGTGAAGCCACCGCAAAATCAGGTGATGTGCCCAGAATGCTCCGACTGTGCTTGGTCTTGGCCAAGCGTCTCCAGCACCAGCCCCTCGAAGAATGGGTGCGGTATGAATTGGAGGGCTATCCGGTTGATGTGGGGCTGCCCGCCTATCGCCGGTTTCGTTGCCGCAATCGTGGCGTGTTTGAAAATAACGGCAAACGCATGACATTGGATATTGCCATGTCGGTGTTGCCCGAAGCGCTGCACCCGTATTATCAGAAAGCAGATGTGCATGATGGCGTCGGCGAGCTGGTGGACTTGCTGGCACGCACCACGGCTAACGGCGATGGCGCCCTGCAGATTCACTGGCCCGTGGAACTGGCAGTGCACTACGGCAGCGAAATGACCGAAAATGCTCAGTGTGTTAAGGCTTGGAAGGAGATCTCGGCGGCGGCCTTGGCTGGAATGATCGACCAGGTCAAGACCCGTGTGCTCGATTTTGCGCTGGAAATCGAAGCCGTCGCTCCAACGGCCGGCGACATCGCCGGCACTGACCCATCCGTCAAGGAAGAAAAGATGACCCAGATATTTAACACCACCATCGCGGGGCCGGTGCAAAACATCGCCAACGGCAACACCAACGTGACCCAACATGCCCGCTTCGATGTCGCGCCGGGCGACCTCGATGGCCTGTTGCGCGCCTTGCGCGGCGCCAACATGGGGAACGACGACATCGACCGTCTGAAGGAAGCCATCGAACAGGACCAGGCGGAGCCAGCGACGGACTCCATGGGGGCGAAAGTGAAAGAGTGGCTGGGCGACGTCACCGTGCGCGCGGCCACCGGTGCGGCCGGTATCGGTCTCGACAAGCTCGGTGCCGTTGTCGTGCCGGCCATCAAGCACTATCTAGGCATGGATAGCTGAAGGCGGGACCATGAGCGAGGTGGACAAATACCTGCGGGCCAGCACCCGGGACAATACGCGCAGCAGCTATCAGTCCGCCGTGCGCCACTTCGAAATCGACTGGGGCGGCTTCCTGCCGGCGACCGCCGACAGCGTGGCACGCTACCTGGCCGAACACGCCGAGTCGTTGTCGATCAACACCTTGCGTCAGCGGCTGGCCGCGTTGGCGCAATGGCACGCCGATCAGGGTTTTCCCGACCCAACAAAGGCCCCGGTCGTGCGGAAGGTATTCCGCGGCATCCAGACGTTGCACCCCGTCCAGGAGAAGCGCGCAAAGCCGCTCCAGATCGATCAACTCAGCCGCATCGATCAATGGCTGACAGCGGCCGTCGAAGCGACCCACGCTCGGCAGGACGCCGCTGGCGAGCTACGCCACCGGCGTGACAAGGCTTTGTTCCTGATCGGATTCTGGCGCGGCTTTCGCGGCGATGAATTGACCCGTCTTCAGGTCGATCACGTGGAAATCACGCCGGGCGAAGGCATGACCTGCTTCCTGCCCCGCACAAAGAACGACCGGCAGTTGAAAGGGACCGTCTTCAAGGTACCCATGCTGCTGCGTCTTTGCCCTGTGGCCGCCTACCAGGATTGGGTTGCGGTGGCTCGGCTCGACGCCGGACCGGTATTTCGCGCCGTCGACCGCTGGGGTAACCTGCGCCAGGATGGACTGCACATCGACAGTCTGGTCCCGCTGCTGCGCAACATCCTGCGCGACGCCGGCGTCGAGGCGAGCGAGCTGTACAGCGCCCATTCGCTACGGCGGGGCTTCGCCAACTGGGCGTCCGCCAATGGGTGGGAATTGAAAACGTTGATGGAACACGTCGGCTGGAAGAGCGCCCAGTCGGCCATGCGCTATATCGACAACGACGATCCGTTCAACCGACGACGGATTGGGCAGGCCCTTCCATTAGTTTTCGACGCTAGAATAGGAAATTCTGATGACTAATTCCTCAAACGAGTTTCGCGACCAAGCAAGACGGCACGATGTTTTGTTTGATGAAGCGATGGCCGACGGCGACGAGATTGGCGCTGCATGGCACGCGTCGGATGCGATTAAAGCTGAAGACCAAGCCGAAGAACTCTTTCATATTGAGCATCCGGAGGTTCGTCGACTTGACGAAATCAATGCCGCCCTCGCGACATGCGCTGAAAGGCTGGTGACGATTGTAAAATTGCTTACAGCGATCTTTGTAGTGCTCTGCGTAATAGCCTACAGACAGCATTAAATAAGGAAAATTGGAACCGAAGAGATTATCGCTCAAAGGCAACTCAATTGCTGCCTTGCCTGGCTTCCGAGGTGGAATAGCCCACCAGCGACTGTCGGTCAAGCAAACAAATCAAGTGCGAGACTAATTGACACAATGGACCTTTATCAAAAAATTCTTGACATGGTTGCGCCCTCAACAGCGTTCCGCCGGCGTTCAAAGACGGATCCTTGGTTCAAGACAATGACCATTTGCGTGCATTTGAATTTATATGGCACAACAGATGATGCCGAGTGTGCCAATTTTCAGGCGATGTTTGACGACAGCGCCCGAAGTGCGATGGCTGACTACTTTGTCGACAAGATTACGCAAGTTGCCAAAAGTCCTGACCGGCGGCTGGCATGCCGGCTGTGGGTCATCAACGAGGCACGGTGCTACGCGCCCCTGCGATCAGTCTTTACGGCTCAGGACAGTTATCGGCTTGAAGTCCTTTCCGGCCTTCGACATCCATGTACATTCGGGCTATTTGAGGAGATTGATCGAGTTATCGAAGCAACTTTTCCGCACGAAGTAGAAAAGCTTGGCACAATCGCCGCAGTCAGGGAGAATCTTCGCAAGGAAAGTGTGTGGGCTAGCAAGCGGCTTGAACTCGCCAATACCGGGAGAACTGCGCTAGAGGACATTGACCAGACCGAAAACACAAATTGGCTCAGGACTTACGTTAACGCTTTGGTCGCCGTCGCGGAGACCGACACCAGGACGGCGATTGACTGGCCCGTGAGTTGTTCAAGTGGCTCCCTTAAAGCTGAAGTGGAACTTATTGAGAAGTGCCTGCTGGAAGGAAAGGCTGATCCACTTGAGTATTGGTTGAATCGTGACCAGAGCGGGGATAGCACCGAGTCCAGCCCCACTTAGCTAATCTTCATTTTTTTTGAAATTACGAATGGCACCTCTGTGGTTTGGCTTAAGTAAATTTGGCCGCCATCACCTACGGTCAATCCCAGCTGGCGAAGCATTGGCGCCACAATTAAGTTGAAAACCGCCGTCGCGGTGGCGATGCCAGCGTGAGTTTGCTCCTCGGAGGCGGATGCGCCCGCATGAACAATCCGGTTACGCAGCCCGCGCTGCGCATCGCACTCCACCAGCAGCGTGGCGGTCGACTCGGGACGTCGCAGCGAATGGATGTCAATGCCGACAAACTCTGTGAACAGGCGGGCAAGCAGCTTCGCATAACGCGTATAGCCCGGTCCCGACAGCGTATTTTCCACCACCACGTCAGCCAGGCTCTCGATATGGACCAGACCGTGCATCACCGGTGTGAGGATCGCTGCCTTGAGCAGCAGTTCGGTGCAGGAAACCGCGAAGACCACGGCGGCAGCGGCATGGCCATTGTCCTGGAGCCGCTGTGCCTCCAGCAACGCATCGACCGCCGGCCGCATGACGCAGGGATTGTCCACGTAGAACGAGCGCAGCCGGTCGGCGGTGAACTCGCCAATGGCCTGGCTCTTGTGCTCCGGGTAAAGCTCATCCGAAATCCGCTCGTACATGTCGTCCATTGCGGAGTCGTGCGCATCGTAGCTCATGTTGATTCCCTGTCGTGGTTGTTGGTGCCCGTCGGCCCGCGAAGCGATGTCCAATCGTCATCATATCGCTTGATAGAAAACTTGCAAATGATGCACCATTTCCGGCAATTCCTTCACAGGGCGGTTGCCGACCGAATGCGATGACGAATGTCCATGAAACCGCTTATCCGCGTCTGAAGCTCGAATTCACCGAGCAGGAACTCATGGCCATTTATACGCCGTCGCGCGCGGAAATCGAACACGTCTTCACACAATACCGCCAGGCATCGCATCGCACCTTGTTTTTGATTCAGCTCAAGCTGCTCCAGCGGTTGGGTTATTTCGTCCCGCTGGCCAGCGTGCCCGTTGTCGTTATCCGGCATATTTGCGAGCACAGCGGCCTGCGCGTTCCGGCCAAGCGGGCGCTGGCGCAGTACGACCAGTCCGGTAGCAAGACCATCCACCAGCGGCGCCTGCGCATCCACGTGGGCATCCGAGTGATGGCCGCCGTCGACGAACAGTGGCTGGAAGGATTGGCGCGGCAGACGGCCTATACCAAGCAGGAGCTGCCCGACATCATCAACGTGCTGATCGAGGAGCTCGTCCAGCGCCGGCTGGAACTGCCGGGCTTTACGTACTTGTTCAGGCTCGCCCGCCAGTCGCGTGCGACGGTCAACGACCAGATCTACCGCCAAGTGGCCGGCAGCCTGCAGGATGCCGTCATCGAACGTTTCGAGCAGATGCTCACGTCAGGCGTAAACCAGAGCCTATGGGACGGATTGAAGCGCGAGCCGAAACAGCCCAATGTTCGCGAGGTGACGGACTTCCTGGCCCACATCGACAGTATGATCGCGCTGGCCGACGGACTGCCGGACACGGCGGCCATCGCGGCGACAAAGCGTGAACAGCTGGTACTGGAGGCCCGCGCCCTCGACGTTGCGGAGATGCGCCGCCTCAAGCCGCTCAAGCGCTACACCCTGATCGTGCTGCTGATCCAAAGTCAGCTTCAGAAGGCGATGGACGATATCGCCGAGATCTTCATCAAGACCATCCGCAACCTGCACAATGTCGCCGAGGAACGGTTGCGGCAATACCACCTGCAGCACGCCGAGCAGATCGAAAGGCTGATCGGCCAGTTCCGCGAGGTACTGACGGTCCTCAACGAGGACGGCAGCGAGGCCGAGCGCGTGGCGCGGGTCGAGCAATCCCTCGACGGCGACCTGGAGGCGTGGATCACCGAGTGCGACGAGCACATGGCCTACGCCGGCAACAACTACTATCCGTTCATGCTCGCCGGTTACGTGGGCAAGCGCAGCTTGCTCTTTAAATGCCTGGAGGCGCTAAGCCTCAAATCGAGCTCGCAGGACGACAGCCTGCTTGCGGCGATCGCCATTATTCAGAAGCATCGCTCCAGCCACAAAGAGCAGCTGCCGACGGTCGACGGCGAACTGCCGGAACTGGCGCTCGACTGGATGTCCGATAAATGGCGCAAGCTTGTCTTCGGTCGCGGCACGGCCGGGGCGCCCGTCAGCGCGCACCGCAAATATTTCGAGCTGGCCGTGATGACCGAGGTTATGGACGAACTGAAGTCCGGCGACCTGTACGTCGAGCACAGCGGTGATTACGACGACTATCGCAACCACCTGGTCGACTGGGATGAGTACGAGCGAGACGTGGGCACCTACGGCGAACTGGTCGGTCTGCCGGTGGAGGCGAAGGCGTTCGTGGCACAGCTGCGTGAAAAACTGAGCAGCCTGGCCCGTGACGTGGACAAGCGTTTCCCGGAGAACGGCCACGTCGACATCGACCAAAGCGGCATCGTCATCCGGCGCATGGAGCGCCCCAAGCCACCGCCGGAGTTGGAGGCGGTCGAGCAGATGGTCACCAATGAAATGGATCCAGTGAGCATCCTTGACGTGCTAACCGAGACTGAAAAATGGCTCGACCTGCACAAGCTTTTCGGGCCGCTGTCCGGCTTTGAGGCCAAGGTCGACGATCCGCGCAAGCGCTTCATCACCACGCTGTTCTGCTATGGCTGCAACCTGGGCGCCACCCAGACCGCACGCTCGGTCAAAGGGCTGAGTCGCAAGCAGGTGGCTTGGCTAAATCTGAAGCACGTCACGGAACAGCGGCTGGACAAGGCGATCGTCAAAGTGATCAACGCGTACAATCGTTTCGCCTTGCCGCGCTACTGGAGGTCCGGCAAGAGCGCCTCGGCCGACGGCACGAAATGGAACATCTACGAGGCGAACCTGCTGTCCGAGTACCACATCAGGTACGGCGGGTATGGCGGCATTGGCTACTACCACGTGTCGGACAAGTACATCGCGCTGTTCAGCCACTTCATCCCATGCGGGGTGTACGAGGCGGTCTACATCCTGGACGGCCTGATCAACAACCAGTCGGACATCCAGCCAGACACGCTGCACGGCGATACCCAAGCCCAAAGCACACCGGTGTTCGGCCTGGCGTCGTTGTTAGGGATCGACCTGATGCCGCGCATCCGCAACATCAAGGACCTGGTGTTCTTCAAGGCGGACAAAGCCGAGCAGTATGACCACATCGGCAGCCTGTTCCGTGGCTCGATCGACTGGGAATTGATCGGGCGGCATCTGAAGGACATGCTGCGCGTGGTCATTTCCATCAAGGCGGGCAAGATCGCGCCGTCGACCATTCTGCGGCGCCTGGGCACCGCCAGCCGCAAGAACAAACTCTACTATGCGTTCCGGGAACTGGGGAGGGTACAGCGGACCATGTTCCTGCTCAAGTACATCAACGATGCGGAGCTGCGGCGCACCATTCACGCGGCCACCAACAAGAGCGAGGAGTTCAACGACTTCATCAAGTGGTTGTTCTTCGGCGGCGACGGCATCATCGCGGAAAACGTCCGGCATGAGCAGCGCAAGGTGATCAAGTACAACCAGCTCGTGGCGAACATGGTCATCCTGCATAACGTCCATGAGATGACTAAGCTGCTGAAGGGGATTCAGGCGAAGGGCTATGTACTGACGGAGGAGGTGTTGCGTGGGCTGGCGCCTTACCGCAAGGGGCACATCAACAGATTCGGAGAATACATGCTGGACTTGGAGCGCGAAGTGACACCGATGAACTACAAAGTCGAATTCTCCAAGTAAATCAGTCTTTCAGCCGCTTCCGGCCTGGGCGGGGTCTGGCTTGGCGGTCGTCTAACGTGGAAACGTGAGGAGTCGCGCGAAAGCGATCGCATCAAAAAAGAATCAGGCTACCTTGCTATCCTGGTGGTTGCTCACCTTGACCCGTTTATCAACGGTTGTGTAGACGTTTCATTCGATGACGGAACCAGCGAGGGACGCCCCGCAGGACAGGACGGATATCACCAGTCCTCTTTCAACACTCCCGAGTTTGATCCGCTCGCATTGGACGTCGAGTGGAAGGTGCTGCCTGCCGATCTGATGTACGGCATTCTGAACCTATCGTACCAGACGGAGCAGCTGGAGAACGACATCGCCAATACGTGGGAATATGATGATCCACCCGATTATGCTGAAACGTTTTGGACACGGCAGCATGGGTTCGCCGTGCTGGGCCTGGAGGTATCCGACCTAGCACGGAGGCTCCGTCTGCATGCCGGCCTGCCAGTCGATATACCGGCGGATAGCGGGCGGAACCGCGATGATTTGCTTCTAGAGCAGCGCGACAAATTCGTGGCCGCACGGGCGGCCTATGAATTGCGCCGTGCCGCCACTCATAGCGGTTTTGGCCAGGCTTCGCTTATATGAGCGGCACCAACACGCTTGCCGCAGCCGTCTGGAGCCAGGTGCAATGCGGAAATGTGGTCAGACTGGAGATCGCCAACACCGAGATAACCCAAATCTACCTGGAACGCGAATGCCACCGCAATGTCGGCAGGTGGGTGCAGGAACATCCTGGGCATCGCGCCGTAGCCGGGTGGCTTGTAACTGGGGTCGGAATCCTTGTTTTGCATTCCGTGGTCGACACCGGCTTGGCGTTGCTGGACATTACGCCACGGCCCGGCACAGATGGGCACCGATTTCTCGACTTCATACCTTGGCCAGGTCCTATCGAGGGCTTGCCGCCACAACTGATCTGGGCAGGGTAAAGGACATGCAGTGCAGCTTGTCCATTGGAGTGCCTGAAAATCAACTACAGAACGCATAATAAGTCGATTCCTTATTGCTTTTAGGCTTATGTGTCATTTCTGGCCTTATCCCGGCTGACCCTCAAGTATGCCGGACACACCTCAGCATTGCAGCGATCACCTGCCATCGGGGCGTGCGGTCGATGGAGCGCGCTCGTAGCTGGTACCTGACGACAGCCATGACGGCCGGTGCGTTGTGTACGATATCTTGACCATCAACACCATGGGATACGGCGGGCGGGCGCCCCTAGCCCGCGATGGCCTCGGCGTGTTTGGTCAAGCCGGCCAGCGGGTCGCCGATCTTTGTACGCCTGTCTTCGCGTTCATGCTCGGCAACCAGGCTGATCCGGGGCTTCATCATCATGGGTACCCGCTGGACGTGGGGAATGCCGGAGTTTTACCGGCTCAGGCCAGAAGGCGGCCGGTTTTTAGAGGTCGCCTTGAGCTAGCCGGGCAAATACGCGAGCCCACAATCCTGCAGAGTAATGTGTTGCGTTTGCAAGGCTAAACGATCGTCTCAGCGAGGAAAAAATCATTTGGAGCCAGGAACGCTCCCAATTGGAAGCAATGCTGCGTCAGGAGGAGGGCGCTGGAGGGTGACGCTCCACAACGACGCGCAGTTAAAATTCCGCAATCAGAACCATGAATCGGTGATAATATCAGGACCGCCGTTCATCTACCTTAAAAGTGTTTCGAACAATCGATTGGTATAGTTTCGATTTTAAGTACCGGTTCGACGTTTTCAATTGGCGTTGGCGGATTTGTAGTGGTCATCATAGTTTTTACCACTTTAATACCTATTTTTCGCGAGGTTGTTTTAAAGCAGCCGCTTGCTAATCTCACCCATTGAACACCAACTTCGTAGCGTACAAGATCATTCTTCATGTTCGTGATGCCGCCATCCTTGTTTTCAGTGTATCGGCGAAAAAAACTACTTTGAGCCTTTTTTTCTGAGGGCGTGCCTGCAGGATAGGTGGGAAAGACGAACTCGGATGGCCCGGCTACGTCAGGCGTCGAAATAATCTGATGCGCGCATCCAGCAAGGGCATATGTAGTAATAATGGCGGCGAAAAGAAACGGTTTTTTCATGATGAGACCAGTTACATCGAAAAGATGGACGGCGAAGAACGTTATTCTAGCACTACCCAAAGAAATGCACCGGGTATTTTCTTGACGGCCGGTGACAAAGCGATCAATCTCTCTTTCGATATGTGGCCTCCTAAAAACCTGTCATTCGGGCTCATTGAATTATTAAAGAAATTTAGAGCCTATTTATCAAGATTGGTCAGAACAGTACTGGCGCTATACGATTGACCTTGACCTACACACGATGAATCCTAGTACCGCTTTAAAACTTATTTCCATTCCGGGATGGCAACTTCTGGCAAGACATTGCGAAAGGATCTAAACTGATGGCCACCGGCGGTCAAGCACGGAATCACCACTGGATTCCGCAATGTTACCTCAAGGGTTTTTCGAAAAACCGCAGTAAGAATGCCAAACTATTTGTCGTCGACACGATCGGTCGGAAGACGTTCGAGACCATTCCGCGCAACGTTGCCTCAGCACGCGACTTCAATAGGTTTGATGCGCCTGGCGTAGCTCCCGATCATTTCGAATCTGAATATTCCCGTTTTGAAGGCCTTGCGGACAAGGCGCTTGAGCGTCTTTGCACAACCCATCATTTCGGTAATGACGAAGACCATAATTTAATTCTCAATCTCATCGCACTTCTTGTGGCGCGGAATCCGCTTATGCGTGAAAATTCACGCCAGTTTCAAGAACGGGCCCTAAAGCTGATGATGAGTATAACCTTGGCCACCAAGGACCGATATGAAGCAAGCCTCACACAGGCAGTGCGCGCAGGGGCTGTTGAGCGCGATAGCGATGTGACATACGAGTCGATGCGGGAATTTGTGAATGGAGAGCGCTACACTATCGAAATCCCGACTACGCGCCACGTCGAGTTGGAACTTCAACTGAGTAGCACCGTCTTGCCATTACTGGGGCAACGAGATTGGCTGCTGATTCGAGCACCAACCCTAACAGGCGGATTTGTAACCTGTGATCATCCAGTTGTTCTGCAATGGAGTGAACAAAAGGACCGGGGTGCGTCCTGCTCCCCCGGGTTTGCTCTTCAAGGCACTGACGTGATCTTCACACTGTCCCACGAGCTCGCATTGCTAGGGACGTTCGGTGGCGAAAATGGTGAGATCGACGCAGTGCCTGATTTGGTAGCACTTATTAACGGCATAGTCATTTCACATGCACATCGGCAGATCTACGCCAAGGACAATCGGTTCCGCTATGCGACGGCGTCAGGTGTCGTTCGTAGAGGGGCTGACATAGTGCAAGATTTATCGGCACCACCATAAGCAGCGACCCAACATCTCCTCATCTCCTCAGCAGACGGTTTGCCGTCAAAATCAAAAAATCTTTCAGTTCAACGCCAAGCTCGGTGCAAATTCGTTCTAGCGTTTCAAAGCGAAGGATAGTGCTGGCCTCGTTCCAATCCGCTAAGCGACTTCGTATAGATACCGATTCGGCTGGTCAGCTTCTCTTGCGAAAGATCTTTCCGCTTAGAGGGGCAAAGCGATTGGCCGGGAACAACACCTCGCATGTGGTTACTATCGACACAAGTGTCCAGAAATATTCTGATGAGCGCTGCAAAGCAGCTATGGCCTCGGTCAGATTCCCGTACTGCTCATAAGCGTCCACAATAGGAGAGATGGTCCGATACGTCCCGTCCGGTCGAGTCTGAGCTACTACAGGGGGCATGACGGCGATAACTCGTCTGACAGTTTTTGTCAGACCTGAGCTAGCACACTTCAGCCTTGCCCGACAGCATCGGCGCGGTCGCACCGCTGATGGTCACTTCCATTTTGCGGTTGTAAATTCCCAGTGTGTTGACATTGCCCGGTTCCTGACCCAGCTCTGTTTTGGCCCAAGCTAAGGCGTTTTCTGAATTACCGCTTTCACTGCATCCACCATCTTGAGCAATGCCGAATAGTCTGCCTTGCTAGCGGTGCGCACTAGAAAGTTTCTCATCTCATCAGCTGAAGGGCTGCCGTCGAAGTCAAAAAAGTCCTTCAATTTGACATCTAACTCGGCGCGAATTCGTTCCAATGTCTCAAGTGACGGGTAATGCTGGCCGCGCTCCAATCTGCTGAGCGACTTCGTGTCGATTCCAATTCGGCTAGCCAAATCCTCTTGCGATAGTTCTTTCTGCTTGCGCAGAATCTGAATGCGTTCGCCGACTAGGTGCCGAACATCCTCCATGTAAACCTCCAAAGTTGATTACCACCAGTAAATCAACTTCGGAGGCTTTTTAAAACTTCCCACAACGCCTATAATTTGCAAAAGTAGACGTGCAAGGCTTACTTTTATGCGCTGTCGGCAAGGCAGGTATGCATTGATGCTTAGCCAGCGGTAACTTCAATGCTAATTTAGCAATTATGTTAATTTATCAAAAAGAGGAATTAATGAACAAGCAGGTAGTTTACGTAGGAATTTTAGGCACCTTTATCTTGGCTGGTTGCGGTAGCAAGCAGGATGCTAACGAAAAGAATTTTAGTGCAGCTATCAGCCAGTATCTCGACAAGAAAGGCGAACTTTGTTTGGGAGTCAAGAAGTGGCCAGTCGATGTAACTGAGACGGACTTAAGTTTTCAAAAAATCATCCCCAATGGAACGGCAGGGCAGATGGCAGCTCTAGCCGCAGTTGGTTTGGTGTCTAGTACAGATATCGATGTGAATCAATCGGGTACTTTTAGCAGTAAAATGCCAGGGCGCATATTCAAAGTTAAGCGTTATACTCTGACCGATGCGGGCAAGAGGTTTTACCGAGAGAAGGAAGTTGAGCAGTTCGGCCTTAGCGGCATGAGTAGGGTTATGCAAGGCGATATTTGCTATGGCAAAAAATCGGTCGATAAGATTGTGAAATGGGACGTGCCACAAAATCTTGGCGGAGCATCAGAGACTAGCGTGCAATATTTGTATAAAATTGATGGATTGGCGGACTGGGCTAAAAGTGTCGATTTTCAAACAGGCTTCCCCTATGTTGCGCAGATCATCGGCGATGCAGGAAAACGAGAACAGATCCATGGCGTTAAATTGACGAATCAAGGCTGGGAAGCACTTGGGCTGGATAACTGAACTGGTTCAGCTGCCTGCGCCCCACAAACTACTACACTGCATTCTGGCAAATTGCAGTCTAACCGGCGGCTGTGCCACTAGACTAGGGGTTGCGTCAGCGGACGGTAGGTTTAGGTTACGGGTCGTTTTTAGGTTGCTTACGTACCGAAATCTCGGCCCAGGGGCGAGAAGAAACTGCTGGGCCTAGGCATTGGAAACGAAGAGAACGGCATCCGTGCCAGCTTGACCAGCCCAATCAACGCAACATCATTCAGATCACATTGAATGCCTAGCGTGTAGGAAGACCGAGCAAGTGCATTCGGCGGTATTCGGCCTGTCAGATGTTTCGGAATGCCAACCTAGGAGCTGGGAACAAGCTTACTTTGAAGTTGGGAACAAATTTAGTTAAACCAGCGCCTGGTAAGTTGTCGGAGTACCACGCGCCGCTCGGCACGTCACAATACTACGCCGCTTTCTGCCGAATTGGAGAATGACAGACGATTGTGTCGCTAGGCGAGGGACTATTGTGTCGGCGTACTGCTGCGACTCTAAACTCTGAAAACGCGTTTGTAGCAGAAATTCCAAGCCAGTATTCGAAATAGGGGGGGGCTGGCTGGATCACTGGCTACTACATGGGACTAACTACGTGAGTTTTAGCTGAAATCGACATAATTGTTATGACGCTGGGAACATGTAATTCCTGTCTACATAAACGTTATGACATTGAGCAGAGAGCCCCGTTTGCGCCCAAAGCTCCCCAATGTCATCAACTTTATGTTGGAGCGCTCCGATACTGTCCGGGCTGACTTGCGGTTCCTACGACGTTTTACATAATATAAATTATGCGAAGTTCGTCGCCGTCGTCGGACAATGCTGGCAAAGCTCAAAAGGATGCTTATGGGCGCTGCACCGGAGCCGGCAGCAAGCTAAGAAATCCAATAATTCACGCCTTGATACGCCTGCCATCAGCAGGCGTTTTTTTTGAGCCTGCACCATACGATACTGCTTACGAACACGAGCCTGTCCGAAGCGCCCACCGCGCAAGTTCCTGATGTACCAATAATGGTTCCTGATGCGCCGAAAGACGGCCTGCTTTTCAAGATCGTTCAACACGTCAAATGGAAAAAGTTCTAATTGCATAAGAGCAATAATAGCGTATCACCAGCATTGCAGTATTGTCCACTACATATTCGCTTGGCCTGCGACACATTTCAACTACACTGAACAAGGACAACAACCGGAGTGCAAGAATGACCAACAATGAACTGCGCGAAACATGCGAAAGCATTCTCAACGATCCTGCTTGGGAAGCTGATGCAATCAGATACCAAGTCCGTAAGCGAAAACGAGAGGAATACGAGGAAATGCGATTAAAAGGGATCGAACCAACGGACGAATTCCTCAAATCGCTTCAAACCGCGCATGACAATTGGTGTCTACGTTAAAACGGGCAATCAGGCACAAATCCCCGCGGTCGCGGCGCGGTGGATAGCCAGACGACGCCGAGACCGTTATTACACCAACTCTGTATCCCCTCAAGACCGTATTCCATCGCAATCGTAAACGCAGCCTGGACAGCACCGAGCATCGTCGTGCAATTCAGCCGCACGGTATGGACGTCAGGCAGGACAACGCCACGCGAAGCAGGTTGATCGTGGCCCGGGGTGTTTCGATCACCACCGGGCTTTTTTTTGCCTATTCAAAAGCCAGAAAATCAGAAAATCTTTACTGCCAGAAACGCCAACAAACTGTCTTGGGTATGTGGCTGTTCTTAAGTGTCCCTAATACAAGTTTAGCGGCGCTGCGCGCCGCCTTCGCTAGCTGCGCAACGCTTCAGGCGGCCCGAGCGCATTACAGACAGCGAGCGGTCGACCTGGAGGGTCGCCACGATACCGTGTGGTGTTCCCCTCAAGGGGGAACAGGCCGCTAAAGCGAAAGACCGGCCCGCTGGCGCGCCACACCCGGATAATCAACCGACCAGGACGGCGACCAACGATCAGCGTTTGCGCAGCAGCCTGTCCCTCAGGATGCGCTCAACCGCACTGCCCTTCGTCTCATCCTTAAACCTCAGAAAATCATCGAGCGCTTTAAGAACATCGAGCGACAACTCGACGGTCAACACGCCCCTGCCCTCTTTCGCCAACCTAGCCCGACGTAACGCCTGACGCTGAGCGGCAGACAAGCCGGGCACATGACCAACTGGACGGCCACGACCGCGTTTGAATGGATCGAGCATATCGAGCGTACGGTCATCATCTGATTGCTTCATATTGGCACCACGAATTAGCGTGACAAGTCGCATAAATTAACCGCTCTAAGCGCTTGCCATGGCGCGCGGCGGTGCCACTGAGAGCAAAATTGCGCCCGGCCAAGTTGAGTGCACTTGACTTGGCCAAGCCTGACCACATAGCCAAAAAGAAAAAATAGCGATGTAAATTGGCTGTTTCCCACTTGGCGACTCATCTTGACCACGAAAAATCGCCTTAACCGCGTTTTCCGTTCCACTGCCCCTCAGCCCCCCTGAGACGCGCCCCCGAGACTGTCGGATTTTTTTACACTATCAAAATAATAGTTACTTGCAGCAACTTTATTTCACCTATGAAATCAGCGTTATAAATTGATCTGGTACAATTTTTGCTTGGTAGGAAAGTACGCCAAGCCGGCGGACATGGGTGGGGTGCTCGCAAACGTACTTTATTAGCCCCTCCCCAAAATAAAATGAATAAAGGAAGCCCCATCATGTTCAAGAAAATCATCCTGGCGATTCTGGCCATCGCAAGCTTGGTCTCGATGCAAGCACAAGCAACCGTCCTGACCTTCGACGACCTGCCAGGCGACGGCACCCCCGTGCCTGACGGCTATGGCGGCTTTAACTGGCAAAACAATGTCACCTGGGGCGTGTTGAACGGCATTGCCTACGGCTCCGGCTATGGCACCGGCACCGTGTCGGCGCCCAACGTCGTGTACAATTATTACGGCATTTCAGGCGGCTCCGTCAAAACCAGCGACGCTTCGCAATTCATCTATAACGGCGCCAATTTCAGCTCCGCCTGGGGGCCTCAGAACCTCACCTTCGTAGGTTTGCTCAGCGGCGCCACCGTCTATACGAGCGGATCGTACTCCATCGACACCACCTCCAATCAGTTCATCGCGCTAAACTGGTCGGGTATCGATGAACTGCGTATTTACAACAGCGGTACGCAATGGGCGATGGATAATTTCACGTTCGATCAGAGCAGCAGCAACGTTCCAGAGCCTGCCAGCTTGGCACTGCTGGGCCTGGGCTTGGTCGGCTTGGCCGCCGCACGCCGCCGCAAGACCAACTAATCGAATCGACCGGACCGGCACGCGGCCTGCGGGCCGCACGCGCTGTCTGTACGCCACCTCCGGGTGGCGTTGTTGTCGGGGTTCCAGGTACAACGGAACGTAAAACCGGGTTGGGGTTCTGCGCCCAGCGCCGCGAAATTTTTCTGCCATGGTTCGAGGGCATTCTCATAACTCGGCGAAGCCAGCGAGACGTATCAAGAATGTTTTTTGAGAGCGTCGCACAGCATGTTTCCGCTAGTTCCGCATAAATTCTCAGTTTCCGTGCTCACAAACGATCGTTTGTGAGCACGCCAGCCATGCCGACCGTCTTAACGTACTTTAAATTCCGTTTTCTGAGACGACCCCAAGTCCAGAAACCCTCCGTTTGTTGGAATGGCGCCAGCGTCCCGACGGCGTCGCCCGGCACCGTCCGGTCAGTTGCAGTTATTGCTGGTTCATGTCGATGGAATGCAGGTCGGCGCAGGTAAATGCAGGTTCATTTGCAGCCAATGCTGGTTTGAGGGGGCCGTCAGTTGCAGCTATTGCTGGCCGAGAATCGCGTCAAATGCAGGTCGGACCGGTGAGATGCACTGTCAATAGCGGACACTCTTGTTTCAAGCCTCCCTTGGCTGTTTGCTGAATTTTTCAGCGAACAATGCGGGCGGAATATTGCCGAGGCGAGAGTGGCGCCGCTGGCGGTTGTAGAAGCTTTCGATGTATTCCTGTATTGCTGCTTTCGCATCAGCCGTAAGCGTCTTCCCAGCGCCGTCTGGACGTAAGCCTTCGGTGAAGCACGTCTTGCGGACCGAGCGCCGGTGTGGTCGGCGCGCAGGATTCCCGAAGATTGAATGCTCAGTCTGAGCGAGCGGGAGTGATCGCCAATTCTTGCGCGACGTTCCAAGGAAGCAGCTCAGCGATGCGGTTGATGGGGTGGTCTGCTATGTGTATCAGCACGTGGCGCAAGTAGGCGAACGGATCAAGTCCGCTCATTTTCGCTGAGCCTATCAGACTATACATCGCCGCTGCACGCTCGCCGCCGGTGTCCGAGCCGCAGTGCAGCCAATTTTTTCTACCGAGGGCGACTGTTCTTAACGCCCGCTCAGCAATATTGTTGTCGACCTCGATCCGTCCATCATCGACATAGCATGTAAGCGCTCGCCAGCGCTCAAGCATGTAGCGGATTGCCTTGGTGGTTTCCGATTTCACCGAGAGCTTGCCGAGGGATTCATGGAGCCATTCGTGCATGGCATTGAGCAGCGGCTTGGCTTGCTCTTGCCGAATGGCGCGGCGTACGTTTGGTGGCTTGCCGCGTATCTCGCCTTCGATCACATACAGTTCCGCGATCCTGCGCAATGCTTCGGTCGTGATAGGCGAGGCATGGTCAACATGCAGGTCATGGAACTTGCGTCTCGCGTGAGCCATGCATGCAGCCTCAATGATTTCGCCGGACTGGTACAGCGGAGCGTAGCCGGCGAAGGCATCGGCCTGCAGGATGCCCTTGAAGTTCTTCAAGTGAGTTTGCGGATGGGAGCCTTTGCGATCCGGCGAGTAGGCAAACCACACCGCTGGCGCCGCCATATCGCCGGCGGGGTGGTTGTCGCGCACGTAGACCCACAACCGGCCAGTCTTGGTACTGCCTTTGCCGGGAGAGAGAACGGGGACGGGAACATCATCGCCATGTAACTTTCCTGGGACAAGCACGTAGCGACGCAGGGCGTCGACCAAGGGGGAGAGCAAGGCGCTGATGCCTCCGATCGCATCAGACATGGTTGAACCTTCAAGCTCAACTCCCTCGTGGGCATACATCTGCGCTTGACGGTAGAGCGGCAAGTGATACGCGTACTTGGCCACCGCTAGCTGCGCTAGCATGCCGGGTGCCAGGATGCCGCGCTCGATCGGACGCGACGGCGCACTGGCCTGGACGACGTGAGAGCAGCACGCGCAGCTGTATTTCGGGCGCACATGACGAATGACTTTGAAGTGGCCCGGTACATAATCTAGCGTCTCGGAGACATCTTCGCCCAAGTAACGGAGCTTGCCTTGGCACTGTGGACAGTCCTGCGCTTGCGGGGCATGGGTTTGGGTCTCGCGCGGGAGATGCTCTGGCAGCGGCCGGCGTACCGGCTTCTTTCGGCCTGGTGGCTCGGACGTCAATGGCTGTGCTGCCGCGCACGCTTGCTCGGTCCGATCCGCTTGCGCATCCTCTAGCTCTAATTCGAGTTGCTCGATTTGCTGGTGCAGCTTCTCCGACGAGCGGCCAAACGTCATACGGCGCAGCTTGGCCAGCATTCGCTCTAGACGCTCGATGTGACCATCGCGCGCATCGAGTTTTTGCTCCAGCTCCGCTGACCGGGCGCGCTCGGCGAGCAGCAATGCCTGCAGCGCCTGCATATCCAGGTTCTCGAATTCTGCGGTCACGGAAAAGGCATTGGGCATGTCCCCAGTATGCCGAACCGATGGAATGTTTACAACTGATTTGTGTGCGAGCCTCTATACGATCATCATACGTTCCGCAGTTCGTCGTGGCGCTCGCCAATCGATGCCCTCCAGGAGCATCGACATCTGCGCCCTTGTCAGCGATACCGTGCCATCGGGTGCCTGTGGCCAGACAAAACGCCCACGCTCAAGGCGCTTGGTGAATAAACACATGCCGTCACCATCGAACCACAGCACCTTAATCATGTCTCCGCAGCGGCCACGAAAGATGAATACCTGGCCAGAGAAAGGATCCTCGGCCAGCGCCGTCTGTACCAACGCGGCCAAACCGTTGATGCCCTTGCGCATGCTGGTGAACCCGGCCACGATCCAGATGCGTGTTCCAGTCGGAGGACCGATCATCCTCGCACCGCAGAAAGCACGGCGCGCAAGCGCACTACATCAACCTCACCTTCAACTCGGATAATGACGTCCGCAATCCGCACTTCGATGATGCTCGGCGCAGGCGTGGTCGCAGGCGCATTGCCGAATCGGGTGACCGGGCTTGGAAATTCGACCAAAGGCCCCTCTGATGCTTCCGTCAGACTTACCGGCAACAATGCCGGTGCCAGGTCCACCGGCGCGCGCAAGGCTCCCTTCCGATAGTCACGGCGCCAGCGGAACAGCAGATTTGTGTTCAGATCGTGCTCGCGCGCTAGCTTGGACACCGACACACCTGGCTCGCATGCCAGCGCTGCGACTTTCGCTTTGAAGTCCAGCGGGAAATTCGGTCGCCGGCCAGACTTCATCGACGCTATTGTTGCCATCTTAGTCCCCACAAAAAAATCGTGGGGACTAATGTCGCTTTCCGACGCTATTTCGTCTAGACGGTACTCACCGAACTATTACGTCTGGACTGCCTGACCAGCGTCATCCATGATCGAATTTCGGCACAATATTTGTGCCCACAATTCTCGATTATGGACACAAATTTTCAACCGATCATTTCCACGCATGCACG
>Ga0209848_1000268_pt1 | contig 24885 bp, 24 predicted proteins | sample OrgsoiDNA_201062_FD_185810 | JGI IMG/M metagenome (GOLD analysis project Ga0209848, IMG submission 185810) | Permafrost soil microbial communities from the Arctic, to analyse light accelerated degradation of dissolved organic matter (DOM) -... | ecosystem: Environmental > Terrestrial > Soil >...
ATGAATTTATCCAGGTCGCCATCCAAAACGGCCTGCGTATTTCGTGTCTCAACACCAGTGCGCAGATCTTTGATACGTGCGTCATCGAGCACGTATGAACGGATCTGGCTGCCCCAGCCGATATCAGACTTGTTGTCTTCCAGCTGTTGCTTATCAGCATTTTTCTTTTGCATCTCATACTCATAAAGCTTGGCTTTCATCTGCTTCATGGCCTGATCTTTGTTTTTATGCTGTGAGCGGTCGTTCTGGCATTGGGTCACAATGTTGGTCGGAAGGTGGGTAATACGTACCGCAGATTCCGTTTTGTTGACGTGCTGACCACCTGCACCTGATGCGCGGTATACGTCGATACGCAGATCGGCAGGATTGATTTCGATAGCAATATCGTCGTCCACTTCCGGATACACAAACGCGGAGCTGAACGAAGTGTGGCGCCGGCCGCCGGAGTCAAATGGACTTTTACGCACCAGGCGGTGGACGCCGGTTTCCGTACGCAGCCAGCCGAAAGCGTAGTCGCCAATAATTTTAATGGTCGCGGATTTCAAGCCAGCGACTTCACCGTCAGACTCTTCAATCACTTCCGTTTTGAAGCCTTTGGCTTCGGCCCAGCGCAGATACATACGCAGCAGCATGCTGGCCCAGTCCTGTGCTTCTGTCCCGCCGGAACCGGCCTGAATATCCAGATAGCAGCTGGCGCTGTCATATTCCCCGGAGAACATACGGCGGAATTCGAGCTGTTCAAGTTTTTCGGTCAGAACATCGAGTTCTGCCACAGCTTCATTGAAAGTCTCTTCGTCTTCAGCTTCAACCGCCAGTTCCAGCAAGCCTGACACATCGTCACGGCCCTGAGTCAGCTGGTCGATGGTTTCAACGATGGCTTCCAGCGCGGAACGTTCTTTACCTAAGGCTTGCGCACGTTCAGGCTCGTTCCAGACATCCGGCTGTTCAAGCTCGGCGTTTACTTCTTCGAGGCGTTCTTTCTTGGCATCATAGTCAAAGATACCCCCTGAGGACGTTAGTCCGCTCAGTCAGGTCTTGAATGCGGTTTTTTACCGGATTAATTTCAAACATATTTTTTCGCGTCTTACGTTGATTCGGAGTTGGCCCAATGCCATTCGAACCGCCAATTCTAACGGAATTAGCGGCGGGTTTATAGCAAGTTGCCGTTTTTTTAGCGCCGTTTATTCAACCATGCTGCTGGCGAAAACAGGGCTTATTTCGGCCATAAATGCTGAATGATTAACTGAACGCTGCGGTTGCCGCGGTATTCGTTTATATCCAGTCGGTACGCCAGTTCAACTTCACGCACACTACTGTCCGGCCAGAAGGTCGGATCGATATTAAACGCGATCCCGTCGAGCAACGGTCCGCCGCCAATGGGTTCGATCATCAGCTTCAGATGGCGCTCTTTGAGCAGTTTTTGTTGCAGTATACGAAAACGGCCATCAAAGGTGGGCTCAGGGAAGGCCTGCCCCCAGGGGCCACCGTCGCGCAGCATTTCGGCGGTGTCGATAGTCAGCTCCTGGCCGGCCAGTTCACCATCAGACCAGATGACGCCTTCCAAATGCGAAGGGTCCAGCCATTCCCCCACCAACTCAGCAAAGCGGGCGCGGAATTCGTCAAATTTGGCCTCTTCCAGCGAGAGCCCGGCCGCCATGGCGTGTCCACCAAACTTCATCATCAGGCCAGGATTAAGCGTATCAATACGCTCCAGGGCATCGCGCATATGTAATCCGGCAATCGAACGGCCCGATCCTTTGAGAATGCCCTCTCCAGCAGGGGCAAAAGCGATCACCGGCCGGTTAAAACGCTCTTTCAGGCGCGAAGCCAAAATCCCAACCACGCCCTGATGCCACTCAGGATGGTACATTGCCAGCCCATAGGGCAGTGCGTCGCTGCTGCTTTCCAGCTTGTCACACAAAGCCAGTGCTTCGACCTGCATCCCCTGCTCGATTTCTCGGCGAGTTTGGTTCAGTGCATCCAAATCGCTGGCCAGCGCGCGGGCCTGCGCGATGTCATCACTGAGCAGTAATGCGACGCCGATAGACATATCGTCCAGCCGACCGGCAGCATTCAAACGCGGACCAAGCGCAAAGCCTAAATCACTGGCGCCCAGCGTCCGGGCTTCACGGTTAGCAACTTCCAGCAACGCACGGATACCCGGGCGGCATTTCCCCGCACGAATGCGGTTCAATCCCTGATAGACCAGAATTCGGTTATTGGCGTCCAGCGGCACGACGTCGGCTACGGTGCCGAGCGCTACTAAATCCAGCCATTCGGCCAGATTGGGAATAGGCAGGCCTTTCTCTTCGAACCAACCGCATTTATGCAGCGCAGCACGCAGCGCCAGCATCAGATAGAACGCCACGCCCACGCCTGCCAGAGACTTGGAGGGAAACTCGCAACCGTGCAGGTTCGGGTTGATGATGGCTTCGGCTGCGGGAAGCGTCTCCCCCGGCAGGTGGTGGTCAGTGACCAATACCTGGATACCTTTCTGATGAGCCAGATCGACACCGGCATGCGAGGAAATCCCGTTATCCACGGTCAAGATCAGCTCGGCACCCCGGGCAGCTGCCTGTTCGACTACCTCTGGGCTGAGGCCATAACCATCGTCAAAACGGTTCGGCACCAGATAATTAATTTCGCTGCATCCCATGCTGCGCAGGGAGAGAACGGTCAGCGCGGTACTGGTCGCGCCGTCAGCATCGAAGTCACCGACCACCATAATCCGCAGACGGTCCCGCAGCGCTTTTTGCAAGAGTTCGACCGCAGTATGAATGCCATCAAGCTGCTCATAACCCAGCAGCCCACGCACGCTGCGTTCCAGCTCTTGCGGGCCCTGAACACCGCGAGCCGCATAAAGCCGACGCAGTAAAGGTGAGAGTTCGGCCGGAAGAGAAGCGCCGTCAGCCGCTTTACGGCGGCGAAGTTGGGTCTGCAAAGTCACGTAAAATCAACCACCGGTTTTGTTGGAGACATCCTGAGCATCAAGCATCGCGGCCATCTCTTTCGGCGGCTGATAGCCTGGGATCATGGTGCCATTTTCCAGCACGATCGCGGGCGTACCGGTCACGCCAAACTGCACGCCCAGTTCAAAATGCTTGGCAATATCGGTTTTGCAACTGGCAGGGGAGATGTCGTCGCCACGCATGGCCGCATCAAACGACTGCTTACGGTTACCGGTACACCAGATGGACTGCATATCTTTTTCGGTTTTAGAATTCAGCCCCTGCCGAGGGAACGCCAGATAACGCACGGTAATACCGAGATCGTTATAGTCCTGCATCTGCTGGTGCAGCTTGTGGCAGTAGCCGCAGGTGATATCGGTAAACACGGTGATCACATGTTTTTCATTTTTAGCTTTGTAGATGATCATTTCGCTTTTCAGCGCATCAAGCTTAGTGATCAACATTTTGTTGGTGACGTTTACCGGCTGCGTGCCACTGACGTCATACATCGGGCCCTGCAATACATGCTTGCCATCTTCGGTGATATAAATGACACCGCTCTCCGTCGTCACAGCTTTCAGGCCAGCGACCGGAGAAGGCTGGACCTCAGCATTCTTCATGCCGAGTTTATTCAGGGTTCCCTGGAGCGCCGTATCGTCAGCCTGAACCGTGGAAGTCACACACGCGGCCAGTAACGTTAGCAGCATTAAACCTTTTTTCATCATTACGTCCTTTATCTCTCCGCGTTCAGGCGCGGGGATGATGTTGTTGATGCAGCACTTTGAGTCTTTCAGTCGCTACATGGGTATAAATTTGAGTGGTCGACAGGTCACTGTGACCTAATAACATTTGTACGACACGCAGGTCGGCCCCGTGGTTCAGTAAGTGGGTGGCGAAAGCGTGACGCAAGACGTGCGGGGAGAGCCGCTCCGCGTCAATATTGGCAAGGATCGCATAGTGTTTGATACGATGCCAGAAAGTCTGCCGGGTCATTTTCTGCGCCCGGCTGCTCGGAAACACGATATCCAGTGACACGCCATTAAGCAGCCACGGGCGTCCATGCTCAAAATAGTACTCGATCCAATACACGGCCTCTTCACCGAGCGGTACCAGACGTTCTTTATCGCCTTTACCGATAACCCGCACTACGCCCTGACGCAAACTAAGATCGCTCAGCGTGAGTCCGACCAGTTCAGAGACACGTAATCCGGTGGCATACAACAATTCGAGCATAGCTTTGTCACGCAGCTCCAGGGGAACATCAATGCTTGGCGATGCCAGAAGCGCATCGACTTGCGCCTCACTGAGATCCTTTGGTAATCGCTGCGGCAGTTTCGGCGAAGATAACAGTGCAGTAGGATCATCATGACGCAAAGACTCCCGATTCATATACTGAAAAAGGCGGCGCATGGCGCTCAGCAGGCGGGCGGAACTGGTGGCCTTGTAGCCGCCTTCCACTCTTTCTGCGAGAAAGGATTGCAGACCATCGGCCTGCACATGCATCAGGTCTGTTTCATGATGATGTAACCAACCCAACAGCGATTTTAAATCCAGGCGGTAGGATGCCAGCGTGTTTTCGGCGAGGTTTCGCTCGATCCATAGCGTATCCAGAAATTGCTCACACAGAGCCTGGTCATCATTGGCTTCGATCACGTTGCCTCCTTATTTCATTCAATCGCTGTTTCATTCGGTATACACTGCCCCCCATTCACATACTGATGACGTTACGGCAACAAGCATGAAAATTGGTCTCTTTTATGGCTCAAGCACCTGCTATACCGAGATGGCAGCGGAAAAAATCCGCGAGATACTCGGTGAAGAACTGGTCGATTTGCACAATTTAAAAGATGTCGACCCGGTCAAAATGGAAGAGTACGACATTTTGATCCTCGGCATCCCAACCTGGGATTTCGGCGAAATTCAGGAAGACTGGGAAGCGGTGTGGGACAAACTTCCGACTCTGAATCTGCGCGGAAAAATCATCGCTATGTATGGCATGGGCGATCAGCTGGGTTACGGCGAGTGGTTCCTCGATGCGCTTGGCATGCTGTATGACCGGTTACTGCCTCTTGGCGTTCAGTTTATCGGTTTCTGGCCCATTGAGGGCTTCGAATTTACCAGCCCTAAACCGCTGAGCCCGGACGGCAAACACTTTGTCGGCCTGGCACTGGATGAGGTTAACCAGTTTGATCTCAGCGAAGAACGTCTGCAGGAGTGGTGCGATCAAATACTGCTGGAGATGGACGCGCTGCTGGGCTAAACACTCTCAGCGCGTCTCTTTTTCCGGTTGAGTATTAAGCAATAATTGGCGTAAACGCCGCCACTCACTCTGGCTCATACTGTCAGATGCCAGCCACAGTTTTTGCCGCGAGCTGCGCATCGCCTGGCGCAGTCCGCCTTTACGCTTTTCGCGCTGCAATGACAGTAAGACACCGCTGTTAATCATCCAGACTGGCTTTTTGATCACCCACTCCTGCTGCTGCCAGATAAGCCGGTTACTGTCGAGCAGGCTTATCTCACCATGGCGTGAGGTGATCCGCCGCTGGCTGCGGATGCATTCAAATATCACCACCAGCAGCAGTGACATCCATACCGGCCAATAACCGGCGGGCCATGGCGCGAGCAGTATGACCAGCATAATCCCGCCGTGAATCCCCAGCGAAATAAGCTGACTGCGCCATGAAACCCGTAAATCACATTGCCACAGGGCCACGGTCTTTATTTCGCGTTTGGATGAGAGCCACCATACGTTGTAATTCTGCGTCCTGAGGCTCGCCGTGGTTCATCAGCCAGTTGAATAAATCGGGATCATCGCAGGTCAGCAGACGGGCGAAGAGTGCCTTGTCAGTGTCATCAAGACTGTCATATTCATATTCGAAGAACGGCATGATGGAGATATCCAGCTCACGCATACCGCGACGGCATGCCCAGTGAATGCGGGATTTATTATGAATGTCCAGTTGGGTTTTGCTTTCCATAAACTGACTCTTTTTTTAGGTACATTGATAATGTTTTATATCGGTCGGTGAGGATTCTAGCAGCCCACGCGCCCTGCGCGTAACTTTTACATGCCCTGACATTCACATCTCCATCAAGCCTCGCAAAAAGGCGTGGCATTTTCATGTAACGAAGAGGTTCGCTGCGAGGCATCCCGTAAATGGCATAAATTGAGTTTGCAAAGCGGGCGGGCTCTTTTACCATGAGGTTAACTGTTCATGTCTCTCAGCCCAGGATCGCATCATGGCGTACAAGTTTCCGTTTCCACCGCAAAAACCTTCAGCCTCTTCCCATCTGCCGCTGACGTTAATTTCACTCGAAGACTGGGCGATGGTCACCATGACCGGTGCCGACACAATGAAATACTTGCAGGGTCAGGTGACCGCCGATGTCGATGCGCTCGCGCCGGACCAGCACATTCTTTGCGCCCACTGTGATGCCAAAGGCAAAATGTGGAGCAACATGCGTCTGTTCAAGCGCGGCGACGGTATGGCGTTTATTGAACGCCGTAACCTGCGCACCCAGCAGATGACCGAAATGAAAAAGTACGCGGTGTTCTCAAAAGTGACCTTCACCGAAGATGACGACGTGGTGTTGCTGGGCGTGGCTGGTTTTCAGGCCAGCGCTGCGTTGAAAGATCTGTTCTCCACGCTGCCAACGGCAGATCAGCCGGTCGTGCAGCAAGACGAGAGCACGCTGCTGTACCTGCCGCTGCCCGCCGAGCGTTACCTGATTATCACCAGCCCCGAGAAAGCGCGGCAGATGGTGGAAGAGTTAGGTGAACAGGCGCAGGTCAATGACAGCCAACAGTGGCTGGCACTGGAGATTGAAGCTGGCTATCCAGTGATTGACACCACTACCAGCGTGCAGTTTATTCCACAGGCTACCAATATTCAGGCACTGGACGGTATCAGTTTTACCAAAGGTTGCTACGCCGGTCAGGAGATGGTTGCCCGAGCCAAATACCGGGGTGCCAATAAGCGCGCGCTCTACTGGCTGGCCGGTAAAGGCAGCAAAGTCCCTGCCGCGAACGATGACCTGGAGTTACAGCTAGGTGAGAATTGGCGCCGCACAGGTACCGTTCTGGCCGCCATTCAGCTTAATGATGGCAGTCTCTGGGTACAGGCCGTCCTGAATAATGATCTTGAAGCCGATGCTAAACTGCGTGTACGTGATGACGCCACCAGCCAATTGACTCTCCAGCCGTTGCCGTACTCGCTGGTTGAAGAGAAGTAATAGTTAATAATAAAAAAAGGATCCAACATGACACCTCGGATCCTTCAGTTCTCGGATTTATCACTGAGTCAGAGTCAGATATAGAAATAGACCGCAAAAAAGTGGCACGCGCATCCGCCCAACACGAATCCGTGCCAGATGGCATGGCCGAAGGGGATGCGCTTTGAGGCGTAGAAGATCACCCCCAGCGTATATAACAATCCTCCAACCGCCAGTAGCGCAACACCGCCCGCAGACAGTCGCACCGCCAGTTGGTAAATCACAATCAGCGACAGCCAGCCCATGGTCAGATAGGTGATGAGTGACAACACCTCGAAACGGTGCGCAAAAGCCATTTTGAAAATCACGCCAAATAGCGCCAGCCCCCAGATCACTGCCATCAGCCCTTTCGCCAGCGGCGAGTTCAGCCCGACCAGCAAGAATGGCGTATAGGTGCCTGCTATCAATATATAAATCGCGCAGTGATCGAGTTTTTTCAGCCAGTATTTGGCTTTCTCATGCGGAATAGCGTGATATAGCGTGGAAGCAAGAAACAGCAATATCATGCTGCCGCCGTACAGGCTGTAACTGGTTATCGCGATCAGATTGGCGTTTTCGGCCGTAGCCTGAACCAGCAACAGCACTAATCCTACGATACCCAACACCAACCCAACGCCGTGGCTGAGGCTGTTGGCTATCTCTTCAGGCCAGGGATAATCCTGGGGCACTCTTTTACTCATAAAATGACAATTCCTGAGGTAATGATGGAAAAAGACGCGTGATTAAAACGGTCAGATTTACCTGCCAAGCAGAGTAACTGAGAATAGTTCCAGTGTACAAGTGTACGCCAAAAATTAGCATTAAGTGATGTAACAAGCTCTTAGCACGGTAATGATCCCTCCTCTTCAGCTGCACTAAACCCTTAATTGTTAACTTTATTGATAATTTCATGACGTAACTGATAAACCGTACCGACAAGAAGGCATGCAAAAACATGATTTTTGTTCATCATCAGACTATCGTATAGCCACTTATCCGAAGATAACGTCAACAATGACTGAGGTTTGAATATGTCTGAAGCTTCTTCCGCGCTGAATTTCGGCTCTATGACCGAAGTTTTTCAGTTTTTGATGGAAATCGACAAACTGAAAAGCGTCCAACGCCGCACAAAAGTGCTGGGCACTCAGCGCCAGGAAAACTCTGCGGAACACAGCTGGCATTTCGCAGTAGCCGCCATGTCGCTTGCGCCGTATGCGTCAAAAGATGTCGATATTCAGAAAGTGATCCGCATGGCACTACTGCATGACATCGTGGAAATCGATGCCGGTGACGTTATGGTTTATGACCTCGCCGCCCGCGAAGCGGTGCACGAGCAGGAAGTCCTCGCCGCCGAACGCCTGTTTGGCATGTTACCTGCGCCGCTCAATCAGCAATTCCGTGATTTGTGGAATGAATATGAAGCCGGTGAGACGCCGGATGCCCGCTTTGCGCTGACGATCGACCGCGTGCTGCCGATCATCATGAACCTGCATAATCAGGGTCAGAGCTGGGTAGAAAACAATATTCGTCTGGAGCAGGTGCTGGCGCGCAATGCGTTTATCGGCGATATCAATCCGCAATTGTGGCAACACATCCGTGGCCATCTGGACAATGCCCACGCGCAAGGTTGGCTGAAGTAACCCCCTAACGCTTAACACAGGAATACCAAAGAGAGAGCCCCGAAGCGCTCAGCCCGGGGCTTTTTATCACGTTACTTCGGTACATTTAGCGCCGTGGAATCGACGTAAGGTTTCATGATGGCGTCAGCTTTTTGCTGCGCAGCGGCAGCGGCATCCTGTGGCGTCAACTTCGGATCATTGACCAGCGCTCCCAACTGATTTTCCATCGCCTGACGTACGGCAACGGTCTCATAGGTTGAGTACCACGGGTAGGCATATTTCAACTGGTCAAGCGCAATGGCCGCACGCGGATCTTTCGCCAGATACTCTTTCATTTCCGGTGTGTCATAAGAGGCAATGCGCGGTGAGAAATACCCGGTGAAGCGGCTCCATGCACCGTTGACTTTCGGGCTGACCAGATATTGCAGGAAGGTATACGCCGCCTTTTTCTGATCTTCCGAAATGCCTTTAAAACTCACCAGACTCGCCCCGCCAATACTTACGCCGTTGCGCACTTTCTGCGGCATCATCGCCACACCCAGCTCAAAATCTTTGGTGTTTTCGCGCATAAAGCCCAGCGCGCCGGTACTGAGCATGGTCATCCCCAGTTTACCGGAGAAAAACGCCGCGCTGATCTGTTTGGAGTTCAGCACGCCAGCCGGCATGACCTTGTCGCGGTAGACCAGATTCTGCCAGAACTGCAACGCCCCGACGGTCGACGCGGTGTTGTAATACACCTCGCCCGGATAGTCGGCATTGAAATACTGGCCGCCGTTGGCGCGGGTCAGTGCGGATAAGATCCAGCCGCCGTAGTCATCATTGGTAGACGGCAGCATGATGCCCCACTGTCCTTTGGACGAATCCGTCAGCTTTTTCGAATCTTCCAGCAATTCATCCCAGTCTTTCGGCGGCGCGGTAATGCCCGCTTTCGCAAACAGATCTTTGTTGTAATAGAGAATGGGCGTCGAGTTGTGGAACGGAATGGCGTACGTCACACCGTTCAACTGAGCGTTCTGGCGCATTGCTGGCCAGAAGTTTTGCGTCAAAAATGGCGTAGCTTTCTGATCACCGTATTTGAACAGTTCATCCATCGGCAGAATTTCATTTTTAATCGCCAGATCCGCCGTGAAGTTAGCGGACATGATCACCAACGCCGGAGGCTGACCGGATTTAGCGGCCGCTTCGGCTTTCACTTTAGTGGTGTCGTAGTTGCCGGTAAAAATTCCGCGCACTTCAACGTCGTTCTGAGACTGGTTGAACTCTTTGATAACGCGGGTCATTTCCATGGTCAGCTTACCGTCAACCGGTGCCGGGAACATGAAATCAATACTTTCTTTGGCGGACGCGGTGCCTGCGGCAATAAAACCGATGGCGAGCGCCAGCGCATGTACTTTACGCATGAGGGTGATTCTCCCGGTGACTGTGTTGTAAATTCAGCTGGTTTTGGCCTGAAAAAAGATGAAGGTCGTACAAAGAAAAATGCAACGTGATGCGGTCGCCGGGTTGTGGAATGTCCACGCTATTTTCCCGCGGCTGGTTTTTACGTACGTAGCGGATTCTCCCGAGCGCGGTGTCGGCATGACAAAGATATTCCGCGCCGAGCAGTTCGCGATACGTCAGCGTCGCCTGTAATTCCAAGTTTTCACCGTCCACCGGCCGGTCGCTTATGTGTTCGGGTCTGATGCCCAGATACACCTCATTCAGCGTCTGCGCATGTTGTGTTTGTGGCAGGTGCACCGGCTGATTTTCCACTGTCAGTACACCAGCGGCACACGGCAGAAGAAACAGATTCATCGACGGCGTGCCGATAAACCCGGCCACAAACAGGTTGGCCGGATGTGCGTACAGCGTTTCCGGCGCGCCAATTTGTTGCAGATGGCCTTTATCCAGCACCGCGATCCGGTCGGCCATGGTCATGGCTTCCATCTGGTCGTGCGTGACGTAAACAGTGCTGGTTTTTAGCTGCTGATGCAGCTGCATGATGCCGTCGCGCACTTCCGTACGCAGCCGCGCATCGAGATTCGACAGGGGTTCATCCATCAGAAACAGCTTTGGGTCGCGCACGATGGCACGCGCCATCGCCACCCGCTGCCGCTGGCCGCCGGAGAGTTTACCGGGTTTGCGTTTGAGCAGCGGTTCCAGCTGCAATAGTCCGGCCACGCGATCAACGCGCGCCTTGTGCTGCGCTTTCGGCTCATTGCGCATGCGCATGCCGAAGGTGATGTTCTGCTCAACGGTCATGTGCGGGAACAGCGCGTAGTTCTGAAAGATCATTGAAAAATTGCGTTCCCGCGGTTCCAGCGCGGTGATGTCATCACCGTCCTGCAAAATCCGCCCATCGCTGACATTTTCCAGCCCCGCCAGCAGGCGCAGCAAGGTACTTTTTCCGCAGCCTGACGGACCAACCAGCACCAGGAACTCGCCATCGGCGATCTCCAGAGACAGGTTATTCACCGCCGTACTGCCCTCAAACTGCTTGCTGATATTTTCCAGACGAATGGACGACATGGTTAATCATCCACCGGGCAACTGATGGCTGCGTCATACAGGTAGGGGCCCGGATATTGCGACAAGGGGTGCAGATAACTGACCAGCCCGGTGTTATCCACCAGCCGGTGCATAACGCAGGCGGCGGGTTCCAGGTTATAAAACGGCGCAGGGTTGTGATGGAGATAGGGAACCTGATGCACGGTGCCGGGAATAGTGGTGATGATCGCCTGCTGATACTGAGTGAAAATCAGCCGGTGCGTATGGCCGCAGAAGACGCGGACCAGCGACGGAAAACGGTCAATCAGCGCCAGCAGTTCGTCGCCGTTTTCGCAGGAAATGGCGTCCATCTGCGCCGACCCGACCTTCACCGGCGGATGATGCATAAACACCGCCGTCGGTTTATCTCCGCCCTGCTCCAGCTGGGCTTCCAGCCATGAGAGGGTTTCCAGCGTCAGAAAACCTTTGGATTCACCGGCAAGGCTGCTGTCGATAAACAGCAAACGCATATCAAAATCGTCCACGGCATAGCGCATGTTTTGCGGGTCATTACCCAGTTCCGGGCAAAGCGGATGCAGCGCTTCGAGGAACTGCGCCTTGTCGTCGTGGTTGCCAGGAATGATGTACAGCGGGTAATGCAGGTTTTGCAGCGTGCGTCGTGCCACCCGATACTCCTGCGGCAGACCGCAGTTGACGATGTCACCAGTGATCACCACGGCGTCAGGCTGTTCTTCCAGCGCATTCAGCTGATTAACCACTTCGGCGTTGCAGGCGTTAACGTCGATAAAGTCATACAGTTTGCGGCCTTCACTGCGAAAATGCATATCGGAAATTTGTGCGAGAAACATCGGTCACTCCTTTATTCAACGGCGGTTTATTTGATGCCTGAAAAGCCAAAGCTTTTAAGAAACTGTTTCTGAAAAAGTACGAACGCCAGCATCAGCGGCAGGCACACCATCAGCGTTCCAGCGGTGATTAGGCCCCACTGCCCGCCCGATTCAGCGCCCATGGCGAACGACACCAGCCCGACGGTCAGCACCTGTTTATCCGGATCATTCAGCACCATCAGCGGCCACAGATATTCATTCCAGTGATAAGTAATGCTGACGGTGGCGAAGGCCAGAATGGCGGGCCACGACATCGGGATCAGTACGCGAAACACCACCTGCCACCAACGGCAGCCCTCCATCAGCGCGGCCTCTTCAATTTCACGCGGAATACTGAGGAAGGCCTGACGCATCAGGAACACGCCAAACGCCGAGGCGAAGTACGGCATCATCACGCCGGTCAAAGTGTTGAGCAGCCCGAACTGTTTGAGGATCATCATGTTCGGTACCATCATGATCACCGGCATGATCATCAGCTGGATCAGCAGCAGGTAGAACAGCGTCTGTTTGCCGCGAAATTCGTGATAGGCGAAGACGTAACCGGCGGTGGTGATGGTCACCAACTGAACCAGAAACGTACCGAAGGAGAAGAAAATCGTGTTGGCGTAAAGCCTCAGCCAGTCGGCGCTCTCCCACGCATCGCGGAAGTTTTGCAATGTCAGCGGAAAACGCGGCAGCAAAGAGGCCATGCCCGGCCCGAAACTGCTGGCGCTGAAGGCAGCCGAGATCATCCAGATAAAGGGCGCGACCCACAGCAAGGCGGCACACACCAGTAACACCGGCAGCGTGGAACGGCGCGCTCCGCGCAGTAATAATGACGGCGCCCGGCTGCGCGGCTTGTCTGCTGTGATCCGCAGATTTTCTGACGTTTCAACGCTCATAGTGCGCCCCTCTTTCCAGCACACGCAGGTTCATCACCGAGAAACCAAACAACAGCACCAGCGTCAGAAACGTGGCCGCCGAGGCTTTACCTAAATCGTGCGTATCATTGGCGAGACTCTGGATGTAATAGAGCATCACGGTAGTCGCATTATTTGGTCCGCCCTGCGTCATCACCGGTACATGGTCGATTTGCGTAATAGCGTAAATCAGCGCGATGGTGACCACAAAACTGAGGGTCGGGCGCAGCAGCGGCAGCGTGACGTAGAAGAACGTCTGGGTACGCGATGCGCCTTCCATGATGGCGGCCTCGCGCGCCGACGCGGGTATAGACTGCAATCCGGCGAGGAAAAACAGCATGTAATACCCGGCAAATTTCCACACGCCGATGACGCTCAGGGCAATCAGTGCGCTGTCGCTCATCCCGAGGTAGTTGTTGTTCATCGGGCCGAAGAGTTTCGCCAGGTAATAATCCAGCAACCCCATGCCGGGCATGAAGATAAACAGCCACAGCGTCGCGGCGCTGACCAGCGGGATAATCATCGGGAAGAAAAATGCGGTGCGCAGCCAGCGGTTAAGCGAGGTGTTTTCCCACAGCGCGACGGCCAGCAGCAGCGCCAGCACAATGCCGGGGATCACGGTCATCAGGATGTAGGCGAGGTTATTGAGCAGCGCACGCCAGAAAACGTCGTCCGCCAGCAGGCGTGCATAATTCTGTACCCCGACAAACGGCGGGTTATCGGTGTTGAGTCGGCTATCAAACAGGCTGTCCGCCGCCGACTGCACCAGAGGGTAATAAGTGAACAAAAACAGAAAGATCAGGGTGGGCAGCAGCACCAGATAAGGAAACAACGAACGGCGCATCTCTTGTTACCGGTCAGTCAAACAAGCGCCTACCCTAATCCTTGTTCATGTCAGTAATGTGGCAGTGATGTGATGGTTTTTTGTATAAAAATCAGGCAAATGTTACTGAACAAAATGCGGAGTATAAAGTCACTTTGTTCCTTTCACCGGTTGGTAAAACTTCCGCCCGGTATCCGGTCAAAATCTTATTTGAGCTCAATCGCGTAATTGCTGATAAAAAATTTATTAAACAATAGCTGTATATTTGACTGCCCTTTAAAACGAGATAGGATGCATCGCTTTTATCTTTCGTTTAAAAAAAGGATTTTTACATGAATGCGAAGACCCGACTTGCCTTTATTTCACTGCTTTCCGCTGCTCTTTTTCCTGCCTATGCGCAAAATATGAATATCGATGTACTAAGTGCCACGGTAAAAGACCAAAAAATTGCTGGTGCCAGTGTCTTACTGCAACACAATGGTGGCCAGACATTGACAGCATCAACCAATATTAATGGCAATGCCAGCCTCAACAGTACCAGCGCAGATAACAACGAGAATTTACTGATTATCAAAAAAGACGGCTATTCAACTCTGGTCGTCAAATGCCCATGTGATGGCATGTCTTATGCTCTCAGCCCGGTAATGAAAGGGCTAGACAGTATCCGTGTCGTTCTGACATGGGGGGAATCGCCATCGGATCTCGACTCACACATGGTCTATCCGGGCAGCCATATCTTTTTCGCCCACAAAGAGGGGGTTGATGGGAATCTGGATGTAGACGATACCGACAGCTTCGGCCCTGAAACCGTGACTTTAAGTAAAAAGATCTATGGTGAAGACTACGTTTATGCCGTGCACGATTACTCCGACAAAAATGATTCAACCACCACTAACCTGTCAACCAGTCAGGCGAAAGTCTTCGTCTATGTCGGTGAGTCTTTGGTGAGAACCTACTATGTTCCGACAGGTAAAGAAGGGAATCTCTGGACCGTTTTCCGCATAACAAAAAACGGGGAAATTGAAGATATTAATGACTTCACAGGCGTAAATATTGAGCCAGATAATATTGCTCAGACATTACAACCCCTGCTGAATAACGGGCAGATTGCAGCACATCGTTCATTAAGCACCACAGATGCTCAAGCGGTTAAAAATCTAAACCTTCAAGGTGAGAAAGCCTATCAAGATAAGCAACTGGATCTGGCCATATCCCTGTTTAATCAGGTGATTAATATTGATGCAGAAAATGGTAAAGCCTACGGTAACTTAGGGCTGGTTTATCAGAAGGCTGGCCGCACAGCGGAAGCTATCTGGGCGAACCGCAAAGCTATCTCGCTGGCATCGGGTGCTAATGCCGCTAGCGTCCGCGCCGGTGCAAATTACAATATTGCACGCATCTATGAAGTCGCTGGCCAAAACGCCGATGCACTTCGTTACTACCAGTTGGCAAAAGCTGAAAAAGCCAACCCGGTGTACGACACAGCCATTGAACGTGTGAAAAATAAATAATTTTATCACGTTAATCACTCAGCCCCGTGCCCGTTGGCCGGGGCTTTTTGTTTTATACCTGAAGTCTATTTATACGATGCTAGCCTTCATCCTCTCCTGCGCCTCTTCATACGTCGGCATTGAGGCCGCGGCACCCGCACGCTCCACGCAAACAGAGGCATAGGCGGAAGCAAACTGCGCAGCATCGGCCAGTGTTACGCCGGCGGCGAGCTGGGAGGCCAGTGCGCCATTGAAGGCGTCACCGGCGCCGGTGGTGTCGATCGGCATCGCCGGAAACGCGGCCACCCGTTCCGTTTCACCGGCGACGGACAACAGCGCGCCCTGTGTGCCAAGCGTAATGATCAGCGCGCCGATGCCTTTTTCGTGCAGCACTTTTGCGGCCCGTTTGGCCGAAGGGACATCGTTAACTTCAATGCCGGTCAGCAGCGTGCACTCCGTGGCGTTGGGGGTAAGCAGATCCACCTGTGCCAGCAGGCCGTCAGAGACCGGCTGGAACGGCGCAGGGTTGAGAATAATGTAAGTGCCATTTTCTCTGGCAATACCAATCAGCTTTTCGATCGCCGGTAAGTTATTCTCCAGCTGGGTCAGCAGGATATCGGCCGCGGCAATAGCCGGACGGCACTGTTCCACTTCATCATCGGTGACCGTCAGGTTGGCTCCGGGATCAACGGCAATCATGTTTTCGGCATCGGCTCCGGCAACATAAATCAGCGCATTGCCGGTCGGACATTTGCTGGTGGAAAACAGCGTCACGGCATCAAAACCGGCGTTGTCGAGGTGGCGACGGGCGAACATGCCAAAATCATCGCGCCCGACTTTACCGATGTAATGCACCCGCGCACCGGCGCGCAGCGCAGCGACAGCCTGATTGGCCCCTTTGCCGCCTGCGCCCATCATGCTGTTGCGGGCGATCAGTGATTCGCCCGGCTGCGGGAAACGGCTCATTCCGGCGACAATATCCAGGTTGAACGATCCAAATACACATACCTTGCCCTTGTTCATGCCTCTCTCCTGAATGCTAAATGTCGCGCTGGTTGTGATATTGATTGCGCCGATGAGTCTTGTCGAAAACGCCGCTGCGCCGCCAGACAGGCCCCGCGGCAGCCGGTTTCATCAGAGACCCCGCTGATGGCGATGGTCAATCCGCTGGCCGGATACGGGCTGCGCAGATGCGCACGGATCAGGCGTTCCAGCTGACCCAGTGGAAAGCCCGCCATCGCCAGCACGCCACCGCCCAGTACCAGATATTGCGGGTCGAGAATGTTCATTTCGCTGGCGATAGTGCGCGCCAGCCGTTCCATAAATTCTTGCAGATCCGGATGATCCGCATGTTTGACGAACAGATCCGATATTGTCGTCCCCGGTACATGCAGTTTGGCCCACCCACTTAACCAGTTACCGGACGTCAGGGTTTCGACGCAGCCCGTTTTGCCGCAGGGGCAGAGCAGCGGATTGTCTTTGAGCGGAATGTGCCCAATCTCCCCTGCGCCCCCGTGCGCACCGTGGTAAAAGTCATGATTGAGCCACAGGCTGTTGCCAAAACCAGTGCCGAGATAAACCCCAACCGCCACGTCCGGCAGGACATCGAGGCGGGTTAAATCCCACCACATCAGATGGTTAACGTCTTTATCCATACACACCGGCAGGCCAAGGCGCACTGAAAGCTGCTGCGCCACCGGCTGGTTGTCGAGAGCCGGAATAAACGGCAGCGACAGCACGGTGTGGCGGTCACGCGACAGGATGCCCGGTAGCCCCAGCATCACGCCAGATACGGGTGCGGAAGTCCCTTGCAGGTAGGCGGCCAGCAGTTGTTCAAGTCCGCCAAGTGGGTCGGTTAACCCTGCCCAGCTGTGCGTCGGCACTTTCTGATAGTTCTGGAAAACTTGCTGGTCGTTCATCAGCATCAGCCGCGTGTTGGTACCGCCGATATCTACGCCGAGAAAATGCGCCATAACCTCTCCTGCCCTCAGGCTGCCTGACGCGCCTGACGCATCTGATCGAGCATTTTGTCCCAGGCGCTGTCCAGATCTTGGTCAAGATTGAACAGGCCGGAGCTGCCGACGATCAACACTTCCGCCCCGGCTCCCATCAGATCCTGATAGGTATTCACGTTGCAGGATCCGTCAATTTCGATCAGATAGCGGTAATTTTTCTGCTGCTTGAGGTCACGCAGCTGGGCGATTTTATGCAGCATCTCGGGAATGAACGGCTGCCCGGCATAGCCCGGATCGACGGTCATCACAGTGATTTTGTCCAGCAAATGAATGTAGTGCTGGATAAACTCTACCGGCGTCGCCGGGTTGAGGACCACGCCGACTTTTTTGCCGAGTGAGCGGATCAGGTTGATCACGCGGAAGGCATCACGGTTGATGGTTTCAGCATGGGGGCAGATGTAATCAGCCCCAGCGTTGGCAATCGGTTCAATAAAGTCGGTCGGGTTTTCCACCATCATATGCACGTCCAGCACAAGTGGCGTGTGCGGGCGGATCTGCTCGATAAAGAACGGCGACAGGGTGATATTTTTGACATAGTGCCCGTCCATGATGTCGATGTGCAGCATGTCAGCACGGCGGTTCAGTACCGCCAGCTGCTGTTTGATATCAATCAGGCTCATGCACATCAGCGACGGCGAAATTTTGTATTCCATGATGTTTTCCTAAAGTCAGAGGCAATGAAAATTATTGGGTTTATAGACGTACGCTAAGGAAGGGCCGCCCGCGCTTTGGCGGCGCTGATACGGCTGGCTCTCTTTTGCATAAAGCGCTGGCGGAAGAATTTCAGCGCCAGCACCACAATAAGTACTGCGCCCCACATCGCCAGACTGAAGTGCGGGCTGACGTTGAGCAGGTTCAGGCCGGTTGAAATCACCTGTAAAACAATCAGCGACAGCACAACGCCGGTGACGCGGCCAAAGCCGCCGAAAGGATCCGTGCCCCCTAAGATGATCGCTAACACGGTCAGCAACAGGTAGGAGTCGCCGTAGCCCATGCGCGCCGAGTTAAAGCGCGCCATCATCACCAGCCCGGCGATCACGCATAACATGCTGGAAAGGACGTAGATAGCGATCAGTACGCGGTGAGTATTCACGCCGCTGAAATGGGTGGCGTTGATGTTGCTGCCGCTCATGTAGATGTATTTGCCAAGGCGGGTACGCTCTAAAAACACGGCGATCAACACCGCCGTGGCGAGGAAAATGATCAGCGGCACCGGGATGCCCAGCAGGGTGTCCGAACCGATATAGCGCACGATGTCCGGCATGCCGCTGATGGCCGCGCCGCGTGATAAATAGATGCCGATGCCGTTCACCATGGTCATGGTCGCCAGTGTCACCAAAATGGGATGTGCGCCCACGTAGGCCACCAGCGCACCGGTCAGCATGCCGATGGCAATCGCCAGAATCATCGCGCCGACCAGCGCCACCGTCAGCCACACCGCCTGCAGCGCCAGACTGGCCTGCGGCGGCAGCCAGGTGAGAAACACCCAGGCCATCAGCAGGCTGGTCAGATTAGAGGTGGCGATAATGCACAAATTCAGGCCACCGCTGAGGATCGGAATAAACATCGCCAGCGTCAGCAGGCCGAGCTCCGGCAGCTGAAACGCGACGCTCATGAAGGTAGAATCCGTGAAGAAGCGGCCCGGCATCGCAATACTGAAACCGACGATCACCAGGACCAACAGCAGGCTCAAACTCAGCGTAGTGCTGTCGATGTTAAAACGCGGCCCGTTGCCGCCGGATTTGGAGGAGAGCGGTTTCATCTTCAGACTCTTGGTTTTGGTTAACATGGCAATTCCTCAGGCGAAGCCGACATCGGTTTCTTTGCGTTTTTTGTAGTGCGTAACGGTGATAGCCACCACGATCACGACGCCGATCACGATGTTCATGAAGTAGTTAGAGACGCCGATCAGGTTCAGCCCGTTTTTCAGCAGACCGATCAGGAAGACGCCCATCAGCGTGCCACCGACGCTGCCTTTGCCGCCGTTGAGGCTGGCACCACCGAGTACCGCCGCCGCCAGCACGTCAAGTTCACCGCCGACCAGCGCATTCGGCACCACTTCCCCGACGCGGTAGACCTGCACCAGCCCGCCGATGGCCGCCATGGCACCGAGATAGCCGTAGGCGAACAGGTGCAACACCCCCACGCGAATACCGATGCGCCGCGCCGATTCCTGATCACCCCCAACGGCAAACAGCTGGCGGCCCAGATGCGTTTTGTTCAGCAGCAGCCAGGTCAGCCCGGCTACCGCCAGCATCACCATCAGCGGCAGGCCAATCTGATAGTGCTGAGTCCCGACGTTAAACGGCAGCACCTGCAGCGGCGTCACCAGCCACTCCGGCAGGTCATACAGGCTGGTGCCGTTGGTCAGCCACATCAGCATGCCAAACAGCAGCGACTGCATACTGATGGTGACGATGATCGACACAATGCGCAGGCAGTAGATCAGAATGGCATTGATCATGCCGAATACAGCGCCGATCGCGATCGCCAGTAAAATAGTGCCGGTCGGGCTGGTAAGACCATAATGAATGGCCAGCGTGGCGATGGCGTACTGCACCACCGAGGCGACGGCAGCAAAGGAGATATCGATGCCGCCGGTCACCAGCACCACGAACAGACCGAGGGCAAAAATGCCGCTGACCGCGTAGCTTTCTGACAGATCCAACAGGTTTTGCAGGGTCAGGAACTGGTCGCTGAGCAGAGAAAACGTGACGATCACCACCACCAGAACCCAGGCCAGATAGCCTTCGTTGCTGGCCGGGCGTAACCGATTGAGATTAAGCATTCACCGCCTCCGCAAGTTGTTGTTGGGTGATGTTGCCAGGCAGGTATTCGCCCTTCACCGTGCCTTCGCTAAAGTGCAAAACGCGATCGCAGTTGAAGTAAACTTCCGGCACTTCGTCGGAGATCAGCAAGATCGAAATCCCCTCTTTGGCCAGTTGATGGATCAGCTGATAGATACTGGCTTTGGCACCGACATCCACGCCGACGGTTGGTGAGTCCAGGATCAGGATCTTCGGCTGGGTCAGCACCCATTTCGCCAGCACGATTTTTTGCTGATTGCCGCCCGAGAGCGTAGAGATCGCCTGATGCGGATTGGCGACTTTGACGCCCAGTTTTTCGATCCACTGCTGGATGATTTTGTTTTTGCGGTATTCATCGATCAGATGAAAACGGCTGCGCAGCTGATCCATGATTGCCAGTACAGTGTTATCCCCGACCGACTGCTGCTGAATAAGCCCGAGCGTTAGCCGGTCTTCCGAGACATAACCGATGCCGGATTTGATTGCGTCTTCATGGCCGCGAAAACGCACCGGTTTGCTGTCGAGGTAGATTTTGCCGCTGTCCGGTTTGGTCATGCCGAACAGGCTCAGCGCCAGCTCGGTGCGCCCGGACCCCAGCAAGCCGCACAAGCCGAGCACTTCCCCGGCGTGCAGTTTGAAGCTGACGTCGTGGTACTGCCCGGCGCGGCTGAGTTTGTCAGTCTCCAGCATGATGCGCTGGTCATTGAGGTTGGCGGCTTTCAGGCGGTAGTCGAGTTTAAGGCCGGTCATCAGCTCGGTCAGGCGTTCGCTGCTGACTTCCGCCGCCGGATAAGTGCCGACTTTTTTGCCGTCACGAATTACCGTCACGCTGTCGGAGATCTCCAGCACTTCGTCCAGACGGTGGCTGACAAACACTACGCTGATCCCTTTGTTTTTCAGGTAATGCACAGTGCGCAGCAGCTGGTTGACTTCGGTACGGGTCAGCGACGCGGTCGGTTCATCCATGATCACTAAGCGCGCATCAGCCACCAGCGCACGGCAAATCGCCACCTGCTGGCGCTGGGCAATAGGTAAGGACGCCACGTTGGCGTCGAGATCCAACTGATAATTCAGCTCGCTGAGAATGCGGCTGGCGGTGTCACGCAGGCGTGACGGGCGGTACCAGCCCATCAGCCCTTGCAGGTTGTGGTCGAAGGCGATGTTTTCCGCCACGCTCAGGTTCGGAAACAGCGACAGATCCTGATAGATCACCTGAACACCAAACTGGCGCGCCTGATCCGGGCTGAGTTTGCTGAAGAGCTGGCCGCCCAGGGTGATCTGACAGCCGTTATCCGGCTGATAAACCCCCGAGATCACTTTGATCAACGTACTTTTTCCGCAGCCGTTGGTGCCCGCCAGGCAGTGCACTTCGCCGGGCATCAGCCGCAGGGCGATATCGTTGAGCGCCCGCTGGCCGCCAAAGGTCACCGACAGATTCTGAACGTCAATCAGCGGCGCGTTGTCTGTCTGGATAATCTCGGAGGTCGCCATCATCAGAGCCCCATTTTGACCAGTTTCGGCAAGTTCGCCTTGTCGAGACTTTCGGTTTTATTGCCGAGGATGGTGTGTGTCGCCTCATCCACTTTCACCTTGCCCATGCCTTCGATGTCCATGCCATCAGTGATCGGTGTGCCTTTTTCCATCATGTCAGCAATGCGTACGAAGATTTCACCTGCCACCATCGGATTCCAGATGAAGCCGCCGTTAATCGCGCCGCTTTTCACCAGAGAGGCCCCCTGTCCCGGGCTGAATGGACCGTAGACGCAGACGTCGCCATTTTTGCCACGGTTTTGTACTGCCCGACCGGCGCCGATCGGGCCTTGCGAACCGATCGCCAAAATACCTTTCAGGTTCGGGTCTTTGGACATCAGGTCATTGGTGGTGCGGATGGTGTCGTCGAGGGATTCGCCCACGCCAAACTTGTCGCCCACCTGATGCATGTTCGGATAGTGCTCTTTCTGGTAATTCACCGCCGCGTCAGCCCATTTCTGATGCAAAGGCACCGTCAGGCTACCGACGTAAACCGCGTAATCGCCCGTCTCTTTCATACACTCAGCCAGCGCAATCATATGGTTGATACCGTGCTGGGTGGCATCGACCATTTCGAAGTCCCAGTTGGCGTATTTCTGGTCCGGCGACTCATGTACGATGACTTTAATACCGGCATCACGGGCGCGCTTGAGCACCGGTTCCAGCACTTTGGCGTCGTTCGGCACCACGCCGATCACGTCCACTTTTTGCGCAATCAAATCCTCAATAGCGCGCACCTGCAACGCCGGATCCGCGCTGGTCGGCCCGACCTGCCAGGCATCGATGCCCCTTTTCGCCGCTTCACTTTTTATGCCCACTTCCATGGCGTTAAACCAGGCGTTGCCGCCCACTTTTACCACCACGCCCATACGGATTTTGTCAGCAGCATGAACCGCTGAAACAGATAACAGTGCTGAAGCGAACAAACAGGCAAGTACGGACTTTTTCATGATGTTTCTCCACAGATGTTCTATTTTTCCACGGTCGCTGCTTTATTAACTCAGGCAACGCCGCGGCTGTTTTTGGTTTTCTTTTGTAGGGGTGAAGGGGCAACTTCAATCACGTTGACGTTGCTCCAGGCCAGCTCCTGCCGGAATTCCTCATCATCCAGATGATCCGTGATCAGTGTGTCTATTTCCCGGTAGTGGCAAATCCGCGCAAAAGAGCGGCGGCCGAATTTGCTGGCATCGGCCAGCAAAATTTTGTGTTCTGAGGAGAGCAGCATCTGTTGTTTGAGCCGGGCGTGGTGCTCGTTGCTCTCGCGAATTCCCCCTTCATGGCTGATGCCGTGGCAGGAGAAAAACATCTTGTTGATGACGAACTCTTTCAGCATCTGTTCGGCATAAATGCCGATGAAATCTTCGTACTTGGCCGAGTACTCGCCGCCGAGGCCGATGGTTCTGACGTTAGCTTTCACCGCCAGCGTCTGAATGATATGCAGCGAGTTAGTCAGCACCACCAGCGGGATATCCGGCAGCTGCCGCGCCAGAAACCAGCTACTCGAGCTGCTGTCGAGCAGCAGGCAATCGCCGGAATTAATTAACTGCAATGCCCTTTTGGCAATGCGGGTTTTGCTGTCCGGCGACTGATTGCTGCGGTCGCGGAACGATTCTCCCTGCTCAATCTGCGAGGGCACGTAGTGCTTTTCAGCCAGCTGATGTTCCACAAACACCGCCCCACCGTGACTGCGTAATAACATTCCGCGCTTTTCCAGCAGTGCCAGATCCCGCCGAGCCGTTTCCAGCGAGATGTGGCACAGCTCGGCCACTTCCTGCACCAGCACACGCCCTCTTTGTGCGAGGACTTCAGTAATAAAACGATGACGTTCTACAGGCAGCATGTTTTTTCCTCTTCCCGATGTTCAATAGGATACGCAAACCGTAGAAAGCGGAATGCGGGGTGCCTCAAAGGCGACCGCGCACTCTTGGCGTTGCGCTGGTCATGCGATAGTTGTCACGAAAAGATGAGATGAGATGAAATGTTAAATTTTGGATCTGTGGCGGGGCCGCCATTAAATCGTCTTTTGGCTTGCAAGCAGACAGGGAGATTTCAGTAAACGGTCACAAATCCTCGCGCCCAACAATGACCGAAAATGACCGTTTATGTGGACGTGACCGTTTGGGCATAAAAAAAGCGCCCTGAGGCGCTTGAGGCGTTGCGAAAGGGGATTTACTTTCCGCCCGCCAGCTCAAGAAAACTGCCAGTCACATAAGAAGCGGAATCTGACAGCAGCCAAGCAATGGCCTGCGCCACCTCTTCCGGTTGGCCACCGCGCTGCATCGGCAGGTTAGCCTTCACGCGATCCACGCGCCCCGGTTCGCCGCCGCTGGCGTGGATGTCGGTGTAGATCAGACCGGGACGCACGCAGTTAACACGGATACCGTAGGCCGCGACTTCCAGTGCCAGGCCGGTGGTCAGGGTATCAACCGCGCCTTTCGATGCCGCGTAATCCACATATTCACCCGGAGCCCCCAGACGGGAAGCCGCCGAAGAGACATTCACAATCGCTCCGCCATTCCCGCCATGACGATGCGACATAATTTTCACTGCTTCCCGGCAACATAAGAAATAACCGGTCACGTTGGTGGACAGCACTTTGTTGATACGAGCGGCGCTGAGGTTTTCGATAGTCGTTTGCTGGAACAAAATACCGGCATTGTTAACCAGCGCGGTTAACGGGCCGAGTTCGGCAGCCAGGCGTTTGAACATCGCCACGACCTGGGTTTCATCGGCGATATCAGCTTGCAGGGCGATAGCCCTTCCCCCTGCGGAGGTGATTTCATCAACGACGGTCAGCGCGGCGGCGTCATTACTCAGATAATTGACGCCGACGGCGTAACCCTGTTCAGCGAGTAATATCGCCGTTGCACGGCCAATGCCACGGCTGGAGCCGGTGACTAACGCTACGCGATTCATAGGTGACTCCTTATTGGAAAGTGAGCAAATTGTAGAGCACGATAGTTAAGGTTGCGTCCTTAAAACCCCTTAAATCAACGTCAACACCGTGGGCGCCGGCCCACACCGGCAAACCTTGGGCTGCCGCCCAAACCCGCGTCAAGGCCCGCAATCGCTCGGGCCTTAACAATCCGAGCTTTTTTAACTGCGCGCTACCGCTGGGACGAAGGACGC
>Ga0209848_1000283_pt1 | contig 24325 bp, 16 predicted proteins | sample OrgsoiDNA_201062_FD_185810 | JGI IMG/M metagenome (GOLD analysis project Ga0209848, IMG submission 185810) | Permafrost soil microbial communities from the Arctic, to analyse light accelerated degradation of dissolved organic matter (DOM) -... | ecosystem: Environmental > Terrestrial > Soil >...
CGGCCGCCGGTGCGCTGCACAGCGCCACTTCCGCCGCGCCGACGGCCACCACGCCAATCGTCATCCCGCCGGGAACATAGACGGCATAAGGCGCGCCGTCATCGAACACGCTGCGGCGGCCGCCGATTTCGCGCCAGCTATCCGCGCCGGCCGTCACGCTGACCACGCCGGATAAAACAACGATGCAGAACTCGCGCGCGCCGCTATCGAAATCAATCCGCTGCCCGTCCCGCAAACGATGCGCGGCGAAGCCGACGTAAGTCCAGCCGGCCGATTCCGGCGTCACGCGCACGATCTCGCCTGTGCCGTCGCCATCACCGCGTTGGGCCTTCACAAGTAATGTCATGCCGCCACCCCGCCCTGTTCTATGCTGCGCACCAGCTGCGTCAAATGCTGGAAGCCCATCTGCGCATACTGATAACTGGGCGCGACGGCCGGGTCCTGTTCGGCCTCCACCACCAGCCAGCCTTCATAACCATGCTGATACAACAGCCGCAGCACGCCATCGAAATCGATGCAGCCGTCGCCCGGCACGCTGAACGCGCCGTTCATCACCGACTGCAAAAAACTCCAGTTGGCGTTGCGCGCCATCTTCGTCACGGCCGGCCGCACGTCCTTGCAGTGCACATGCGAGACGCGCGCGATATGCTTCCTCAGCACCGCCACCGCATCGCCGCCGCCGAAGGTCATATGGCCGCTGTCGAACAGCAGCCCCAGTTCCGGCCCGGTCAGCGCCATCAGCCGGTCGACATCGTCCGGCGATTCGACGTAAGCGCCCATGTGATGGTGGTACGACAGCCGCACGCCATGCGACAGCGTGTGGCGCGCGAACGCCGTCATCTTGTCGGCATAGGCTTGCCACTGTCCGGCGCTGCTGAAGCGCGGACGCTTGTACAGCGGCTGCGGCTTGCCCTGGATCGCGTCGGCCACTTCGCCATACACCATCACGCTCGCGCCGTTTTCGGCCAGCAGGCGCAGATGCGGGCCGACGGCTTCGATCTCCTGCTCCACCGTGCGACCCGCGTCGGCCAGCTGCCCCGAATACCAGCCGGAGATACATTCAAGGCTGTACTTGCCCAGCACCGCGCGCAGCGCCGCCGGCTCCTTGGGGAATTTGTTCCCCAGTTCGAAACCGCGATAGCCGATTTGCGCGCCCTCGCTCAGCGCCGTCTCCAGCGGCGTCTCGCCGCCCAACGAAGGCAGGTCGTCGTTCATCCACGAAATCGGATTGATGCCGATCTTGACCTTGAAGGGTTTCATGATTTTTTCCTTTGTGCCGACTTGTCCTTTTCGTACACCGCGCGCGCCTGGCGCACCTGCTCGCGCTGCGACACTTCGGGCACCGCCACGTCCCACCAGCAGCCGCCCTCCCCGGTCGTGCGCGCCGGATCGGTGTCGATGCAAATGAGGTAGCTGCGGTCCGCCGCGCGCGCCCGCGCCATCGCCGCCTCCAGCTCCGGTATGGTCTTGACGTTTTCCGCCGCCGCGCCGAGCGACCTGGCGTGCATCGCGAAATCGATCTTCGGCATGCCCGTCCCGCCCTGCACACAATCGTCGAACAGGTTGTTGAAGGGCGCCCCGCCGACCGCCTGCTGCAAGCGGTTGATGCAGCCGTAGCCGCGATTGTCGAGCACCACCACGATCAGTTTTTTACCGAGCATGACGGAGGTGGCCAGTTCCGAATTCATCATCAGATAGCTGCCGTCGCCGACCATCACGATCACTTCCGCGTCCGGCCTGGCCATCTTCACGCCCAGGCCGCCGGCGATCTCGTAGCCCATGCAGGAGTAGCCGTATTCCATGTGGTAGCCGCCCGGCGTGGACGTGCGCCACAGCTTGTGCAGCTCGGCCGGCAAGGTCCCGGCGGCGCAGACGACGATGTCGCGCGCGGCCGAATCGGCGGACGAGCGCTGCACCGCGCCTATCACTTCACCGTCGTAGGGCAGCGCGACGAAGCGGCGCGAGGTGATCGCGTCGACCGTCTCGCGCCACTCGTTGCCCTGGCGTTGCGCACGCGCGGTCCAGCTTTCGTCGGCGCGCCAATCGTCCAACAGCGCCGACAATTTTTCCAGTCCGATGCGCGCGTCGGAACGCAGGCCGATGCCGCGTCCCTTCAAGGCGTCGAAATCGTTGACGTTGATGCTGACCAGCTGCGCGCTGGCGAACAGCGTGTGCGAACCGGTGGTGAAGTCCTGCAGCCGCGTGCCTATCGCCAGCACCAGATCGGCCTGTCCCGCCAGCAGATTGGCGGCCGGCGAACCGGTGACGCCGATGGCGCCCAGCTGCATCGCATGATTCCACGCCAGCGCGCCCTTGCCGGCCTGCGTTTCGGCGACCGGCATGCCGTGGCGTTCGGCGAACGCGCGCAGCGCGTCGGTGGCCTCGCCGTATAACACGCCGCCGCCGGCCACGATCACCGGCTGCCTGGCCTTGCGCAGCAGCGCCGCCGCTTCCGCCAGTTCATCGTCGGCCGGCTGCGCGGTGCGGAAGCGCACCAGCGGCGGATTGAAAAACGCCAGCGGATAATCGTAGGCCATCGTTTGCACGTCCTGCGGCAGCGCCAGCGTCACCGGCCCGCATTGCGCGGCGTCGGTCAGCACGGCGATGGCGCGCGGCAGCGCCGTCAACAGCTGCTCGGGATAGACGATGCGGTCGAAGTAGCGCGACAGCGGCTTGAACGCGTCGTTGGCCGACACGCTGCCGTCGCCGAAATCCTCCAGCTGCTGCAACACCGGGTCCGGCGCGCGCGAGACGAAGACGTCGCCGGGCAGCAGCAGCACCGGCAGGCGGTTCACGTGCGCCAGCGCGGCCGCCGTCAGCAGGTTGGTGGCGCCCGGTCCGATGGACGTCGTCACCGCCATCATGCGGCGCCGCATATGCGCCTTGGCGTAGGCGATGGCCGCATGCGCCATGCCCTGCTCGTTGTGCGCGCGATAGGTCGGCAGCTGCGCGCGATGCTGGTACAGCGCTTCGCCGATGCCGGCGACATTGCCGTGGCCGAAAATGGCGAACACGCCGCCAAACAGCGGCTCATCTTTTCCATCCGGCGCGGCCACGCGCAGCGCTGCCAGATAGCGCACCAGCGCCTGCGCCATCGTCAGGCGTATGGTTTGTCCGGTTGATCCATTACTGCTCATGCTGCGGCTCCCAAAGCTTTTTGGCGCGTCTGCCGCCAGATGCGGATCAGCGCTTCGAAATTGCTACGGATGTCGGCGATCAGTTGCGCGTCATCGATTTCGCCGGCCAGCCAGCGCTGACTCGGCACGTGGAAGATGGTGCGGCCGACCATGAAGCCGCGACAGGTCGTGCTCCCGCTGGCGGCCTCGAAGCTGGCGGCCAACTCCTCTATCGACGCGTGCAATCCAAGCAGCACCACGCCACGGCAATAGGGATCGCGCTCGCGTACCAGTGCGTCGATTTCGCGCCACTGCGACGGCTCCAGATGTTCGAGCTTCCACCACTCGGGATACACGCCGATGTTGTACAGGCGCTTGACGGCGCGGTACACCGTGTCCGGCGCCGACGGCATCGACTTCGGCGGTATCACTTCCAGCAGCAGTTCATGGCCGCTGACCTGCGCCGCGTCGTACAGCGCCTTGATCTGCGCCTCCTGTTCCAGGCGGTTGCCGACGTCATCGTCCGGATGCAGCTGCACCAGGCATTTGATGACGTGTTCCTGCGGCCAGCTGAGCAAGTGCGATCCAATCGAACGGCCCCAGTCGAACACCAGCGGATTGGAACACGGCAGCTCGACCGGCCGGCCTATCCACCAGCCGCGTCCCGTCGCGGCGTTCAGCGCGTCCTCGCCGTAACGGTCGTCGATCAACACGCCGATGCCGCCGGCCAGCTTCAACGCGGCCTCGGTCTGCTGGACCGCCTGCACCAGCAGGCTTTTCAGCGCCGGGATGCGCGCTTCGGACACGCCCAGTTGCTGCGTCATTTCGAAGAACTGGTTGCGGTGGTCGAAGGCGAACACGCACAATTGGCTCCACTGCCTGCGGCGCGCGGTGACGCGATGCAGGCGATTGAGTTGCGCGTCCTCGCCGGGCCGGCGCAGGCGCTCGGCGTTGGCGAGGAAGTAGTCGAGTTCCGGCGGCGTCGGCATCGCCGGTGCGCACGCGTGGCGCGCCACCACCAGCGCGCCGCAGGCATTGGCGCTGCGGCAGCAGGCTTCGTAATCGGCGCCGTTCAGCCACTCCCTGAGGAAGCCGGCCATGAATGCATCGCCCGCGCCCAGCACATTCATCACGTCGACCTGCACGCCGCGATAGTTGAAGGCGGCGTCCAAGGTCGCAGGGATCGCGGCGTCGATGACGGCGCAGCCGAGCGGGCCGCGCTTGACCACCAGCGTGGCCTTGCTGACGGCGCGCACCGCATTCAGCGAGGCGATGATGTCGGCGCCGCCACCGGCGATCATGAACTCCTCCTCGGTGCCGACCACCAGATCGAACTGCGGCAGGATGCCTTGCAGGTGGGCGGTGACGCCCTCGTTGGAGACGAAGCGCGTCTCGCCGTCGGCGCGCGGCGACAAGCCCCATAGCACCGGGCGGTAATCGATATCGAGCACGCTGCGCACGTTGTTGCGGCGCGCGTGCGCCAGCGCCAGGCTGCTGACCTGATGCATCGCCGCGCTGGAAAAGTGCGTGCCGGTGATCAGCAGCGCCTTGCTGCTGGCGATGAAGGCTTCATCGACATCCTCGGCGCGGATCGCCATGTCGGCGCAGTTCTCGCGGTAGAAGATCAGCGGGAAGGTGTCGCGGTCTTTGAGGCCCAGCATCACCAGCGCGGTCAGGCGTTCAGGATCGACGGAGACGTGGCTGATGTCGCAGCCTTCGCGGCTCAAGGTCTCCGTCAGGAAGCGGCCCATGTGGTCGTCGCCGACGCGCGACAGCATCGCCGTGCGCAAGCCCAGGCGCGTGCTGCCGAAGGCGATGTTGGCCGACGATCCCCCCAGATATTTGGCAAAGCTGCTGACGTCTTCCAGCCGCGATCCGATCTGCTGCGCATACAGATCGACCGCCAGGCGGCCAAGGCAAATCAGGTCGAGAGCGCGCTGTTCGGCGTAGGGTGTGGAGTTGTGCATGTTCGCCTCTGTCTAGATGGTCACGCCATCGAGTTCGCTCATCAGTTTTTGCATTTCCGCGCCGCCGGCCATCATGTCGAGCAGCTCGTCCTTGCTGACGGTCTGCTTGGTGTAGGTGCCCAGCGACTTGCCGCGATTGAGCAGCGTGAACGAGTCGCCTATCGGATAGGCGTGGTGCACATTGTGCGTGATGAAGATGACCGAGATGCCGCGCTCGCGCGCTTTATGTATCAACCGCAGCACGTTGAACGACTGCTTGACGCCCAGCGCCGCGGTCGGCTCGTCGAGGATCAGCACGCGCGCACCGAAGTGGATGGCGCGCGCGATGGCCAGGCACTGGCGCTCGCCGCCGGACATGGTGCCGATGGCCTGATGCGGATCGCGCACCATGATGCCCATCTCGGCCAGCTTGTCGCGCGCGGTGTTGGCCGCGTAATCCATGTCCATCACCGGCAGCACGCCGAACAGCTTTTTCATCGGCTCGCGGCCCATGAAGAAATTGCGCGCCACCGATAGCAGCGGCACCAGCGCCAGATCCTGATAGACGGTCGCCACGCCGATATCGAGCGCTTCGCGCGGCGAGGCGAATTGCACCTCCTTGCCGTCGACCAGATATTTTCCTTCGCTGGGCTGGTGCACGCCGGCCAGCGTTTTGATCAAGGTCGATTTGCCGGCGCCGTTATCGCCGAGCAGGCAATGCACCTCGCCGCGCTTCAAACGCATCGTCACATTGCACAATGCGATGACGGAGCCGAAACGCTTGCTGACGTCTTCCAGCGCGAGGATATAGTCATCCGGGGCGCCGCCCGGTGCGTCGTTCATCATCATTTTGCCTCCGTCACGCGGCTGCGCACATAGCGGTTGAACAGCACGGCGATCAGCAGCATCACGCCGAGGAACACACGGAACCAGTCCGAGTTGATGTTGGTGTAGGTGATCCCGATCTGCACCACGCCGAAGATCAGCGCGCCGAAACAGGCGCCCACCACCGAGCCGTAGCCGCCGGTCAGCAGCGAGCCGCCGATGACGGCCGCGATGATGGCTTCGAATTCCTTTTGCATGCCGCGGTCGGCCGCCGCCGAACCGACGTCGCACACTTGCAGCGTGGCGAACAGGCAGGCGCAGAACGCGGTCAGCACGAACAAGGAAGTCTTCACCAGACGCACCGGCACGCCGACATTTTTCGCCGCGTTGGCATCGCCGCCGACGGCGAAAATCCAGTTGCCGAAGCGGGTGCGCGACAGCATGAAGCCGCCGACCGCCGCCATCGCCAGCCACCAGACGATCACCTTCGGGATGCCCTTGACCAGCGGCTCGCCGCCGTCCAGCGTGGCGATCCAGCCGTGATGCGCCATCCAGCGGAACAGGCCGATGCCGACGTCGCCGTGAAACAGCGCCGCCGCCATCCAGTCGTGCGCGGCCAGCTCGCCGACGCCGCTGACGATGGTGCGGTTGGCGAACATGATCGACAGCGCCAGCGTCAGTCCGCGCAGGATGAACAGGAAGGCCAGCGTGACGATGAACGACGGCAGCTTGGTCTTGATGACCAGGTAGCCATTGAGCCAGCCGATCGCCATCGAGCCGGCGAACGCGAACGTGATCGCGCACCACACCGGCCAGTGGAAATACACGGAAGGGATGGCGATCATCATGCCGGAGAAGCCGATCATGGAGCCGATCGACAAATCGAATTCGCCGGCGATCATCAGCAAACAGGCGCCGATGGCGATCACGCCGAGATAGGCGGCGACCTGCATCCAGTTGACGACGCCGTCGAGATTGAACATGCCGGAATTGCCGGCCGTGAGTATGAAGAAGGCAAACACCAGCACCGCGCCGGAGATCGACGCGAACTCGGGGCGGCTGAACAGACGGCCTATCCAGCCGACCTGGCGCACGCGTTCGTCGCCTGCGGAAGCCGCCGGTACAGCGGTGATTTTTTTCGATGCGCCGGCCATCAAGGCATGCAGCGCATGGTCCGCCGTGGATTTCAGGGCACTCATAACATCGTCCTTTACTATGCAGCGGCCACGCCACGCATCGTGGCGATGCATGGCCGCTGGCTCCTAATGACTGCGGAAATTAACGATATTGGCCGGCGTATTTTTCAACCTTGCCGATGTTGTCGATGGTGACGAAGCCCGGACCGGAGCTGATATGGCGTGGGCCGTAAGCTGGCGTGAGCCCATATTCCGCAAGGCGCGCCTGGAATTTAGGATTGGCCATCAGCTTGGCCTTGACCTTGGCCAGGTCGGTGGTTTTGTCCTGCTTCATGATCGCCAGCACGGCGACCGGGATGTAGCCTTGCAGGTAGGGCTGCTGGTCGATGGCGAACTTGATGCTGCCGTCCTTGATGCCTTTCGAGATGTCTTCCGACAGGTCGAAGGTGGCGAAGTAGATCTTGCCCTTCAAGCCCATCTTGTCGACCGCGCGCAGCGCCGGCGTGGCCGAATCGGGCCCCAGCGCCAGCACCGCCTGCGTGCCCGGATTGGTGCGCAGGTAGGCGCTGACCTTGCTCTCGATGACGCCGGGGTCGACGCCGTTGGTGTCCAGCGTGGCGGCCTTGTAGTCGACGCCGATCGCGTCGGCGAAGCCGCGGCAGCGCTCGAACGACGAGGGGTTGGTGGCATAGTGGTTGACGCAGACGAAGGACTTGATGCCGGCCGCCTTGGCGCGTTGTCCGGCGCCCAGGCCCGCTTCATATTCGGGCTGGCCGACGTGCATGATGGCGCCCAGTTGTTCGCTCTGCGCCAGCGTGCCGGAGTTGATGGTGATGAGCGGGATTTTTTTCGCCACCACTTGCGCCAGCGGTTTTTGCAGCACGCTGAAGTCGGCGATGCTGACGATGACGCCGTCGTAATTGCGCGCCGAGGCCTGCTCCACCAGCCGCGCCATGTCGGCCAGGTCGCCGTTGGGCGGATTGCGGTAGTCGACCGTGACGTTGAAGTCTTCGCCGGCCTGCTTGATGGCGTTCTTGATGGTGTTCCACCACGAGTCCGAATCGGGCGCGTGGCTGATCAGGACGAATTTTTCGCCCGCGGCCTGGCTGGCGCCGGCGGCCAATACCAGCGCCAGCGCGGCGGCGCATTGCATAACGCCGTGTGTAAACTTCCTGCGATTGAAACCTTGCATGATGTCGTCTCCGTTGTATTTTTTAGACTGCAATCAGGTTCGTTCTTATCTCAATAATCAATGCGGCGCCCACGCGAGGCGGATGCATTGAAATCAAGCTTAGTACAACGTCAAGGCGAATGCAATTTAATTTTCAATTTAATTTCAAATAGAAATGTGTTTCTATTTTTGTCCGGGACTTCTATAATTCCCGTCATTGAAACAGGGAGTAAGCGATGGCGGAAACGGGATCGGTGGAACAATTGATGCAGCAGATCGCGGACGAATACGAGTCGCTCTCGCGGCAGCTCAAGGTCATCGCCAAGCATATCGAGCAGCACAAGGCCGGCCTGATGTTCGACAAGATCAGCGACCTCGCCACCGCCTGCGACGTGCAGCCGTCGGCCATCGTGCGCTTCGCGCAGCGCTTCGGCTTCAGCGGCTACACCGAAATGCAGGACGTGTTCCGCGCCGAGTATGCGGTGCAGGCCAACGCCGCGCCCAACTACCAGCAGCGCATCCGCAAACTGATCGCCACGCGCGACGGCAAGCTGCACGTCGGCGACATGACGCGCGAATTCATCGACGCCAGCCGCGCCGGCCTGTCCGAGATGTCCGAGGGACTCGACGACGCGCAGCTGGAAGCGGCGGTCGCGCTGCTGCAAAAGGCCGACAACATCTACGTGGTCGGCGTGCGGCGCGCGTTCCCGGTGGCCTCCTACCTTGCCTACGCTTTGCAGAACACCAACAAGCGCGTGCACCTGGTCTCCGGCATGGGCGGCATGTACCGCCAGCAGATGCGCAGCGTGCGCGAACGCGACGTGGTCATCGCGATCAGCTTCGCGCCGTATGGCAAGGAGACGCTGTACTGCGCGCGCGTCGGCCACCACCAGCGCGCCAAGCTGCTGGTCATCACGGACAGCAAACTGTCGCCGCTGGCGCGCAGCGCCGACGCCATGCTGACCGTCGCCGAGGGCAGCGCGTTTTCCTTCCGCTCGCTCACCAGCACCATCTGCCTGTGCCAGGCGCTGTTCATCGCGCTGGCCTACAAGCTTGAATTGGACTTCGAAGAAACCCAGGACCCCGGAGGATATGATGATTGAGGCAGCACTGTTCGGCGCCGGTCGCATCGGCAAAATTCACGCGGCAAATCTGGCGCGCCAAGTAGGCGTGCGCTTGAAGTATGTGGTCGATGTCCATGTCGAATCGGCGCGCGAGCTGGCGCAGCTGCACGGCGCATCGGTCGTCGGCGTCGATCAGGCCTTGGAAGATCCGTCCATCAAGGCGGTGGTGGTGGCGTCCAGCACCGACACGCATGCGGACCTGATCGTGCGCGCCGCCGCAGCCGGCAAGGCGATCTTTTGCGAGAAGCCGGTCGACCTGACATTGGCGCGCGCGCAGGCCGCCGCGGATGCCGTCAAACAGGCCGGCGTGTTGTGCATGATCGGCTTCCAGCGCCGCTACGATCCGACCTTCGCCGCCGTCAAGGCGCGTTTGCAGGCCGGCGAAATCGGCGTGCCGGAAATGCTGACGGTGACCAGCCGCGATCCCGGCGCGCCGCCGGTCAGCTACATCAAGGTCTCCGGCGGCATCTTCAAGGATATGCTGATCCATGACTTCGACATCTTCCGCTGGATACTCGACGACGAGGCGGCCAGTGTCTACGCCACCGGCAGCTGCCTGACCGATCCGGCCATCGGCGAGGCCGGCGACCTCGATGCGACGGCGGTGACGATACGCACGCGCAAAGGGCGGCTCTGCCAGATCAACACCACGCGCCGCGCCGCCTACGGCTACGACCAGCGCTTTGAAATCCTCGGCAGCACGGGCATGCTGCAAGCGGGGAACCACAGGCCGACCGAGGTCACCGCCTACTCGGCGCACAGCGTCAGCGCCGACAAGCCGGAGCATTTTTTCCTGGAGCGCTACCGCGCCGCCTATGCGGCCGAGATGGCGCACTTCTTCGACGCGCTGGTCAACGGCACGCCGCTGCGCACCACCGTGCATGACGGTCTGAAGGCGCTGGAACTGGCCGAAGCCGCGACCACGTCGTGGCGCGAACAACGCATCGTCCATCTCTAGGAGGACAGCATGCAAGGCACGCTGAAAGTCGGTATCGTCGGACTCGGGCGGCTAGGCCAGCGCCATGCGGAGAACCTCGCGCATCATGTGCCGCATGCGCAATTGGTGGCGGCGTGCAGTCCGCTGGAATCGGAGCGCGACTGGGCCGGCAACACGCTCGGCGTCGCGCATTGCTATGCCGATTATGCGGCGCTGCTGGCCCATCCCGGTCTGGACGCGGTGTTCCTGGTGACGCCGACGGCGCTGCATGCGCAGCAGATCATCGCGGCCCTGCAAGCGGGCAAGCATGTGTTTTGCGAGAAGCCGCTGTCGCTCGATCTGGACGACTGCCTGCGCGTCGAAGCCGAGGCGGCGCGCCATCCCCAGCTGAAGGTGATGATCGGTTTCGTGCGGCGCTTCGACGCCAGCTACCGCGACGCGGCGCGCAAGATCGGCGAAGGGCTGATCGGCAAGCCCTACCTGATACGCTCGCAGACCCTGGACCAGAACGATCCCGGTGGATTCTTCGTGCGCTTCGCGGCGACCAGCGGCGGCATCTTCCTCGATTGCAGCGTGCACGATATCGATCTGGTACGGTGGCTGCTGGCGAATCCGACGCCGCGGCGCGTCTACGCCATCGGCACCAATGTGATCCACAAGGGGCTGCGCGAATTCGACGACGTCGACAACGGCATGGCGACGCTGGAATTCAACGACGGCAGCATGGCCAGCTTCCTGGCCTCGCGCACGATGGCGCACGGCCACGAGACGCTGACCGAGGTATTCGGTTCGCACGGCCGGCTGACCATAGGCGCGGGTGCGCGGCTGCATCGCGTGGAGATCGCCGACCAGCATGGCAGTCGCCACGAATGCACGGCGGATTTCTACGCCCGCTTCAGCGAGGCGTTTTTATTGGAGGCGCGCGAGTTTGTCGATGCGGCGCTGGGACTGGGGCCGCTGTCGCTCAGCCTCGCCGATGCGACCGAGGCGACCCGCATCGGACTGGCGATGACGCGGGCGATGCGCGAGCATCGGCCTATCGATTTCGGTTGAACGGCGGCGCCGCCCGCAGCTGCGCCGCCGCTCGCGCTAGGCGGCCTTGTCCGGCTTCACCTCGCGCCGGCTTTGCGGGAAGCGCAGCTGGTAGTGCAGGCCCTGGCCCGGCACGCTATCCACTTTCACCGTGCCGCCCAGGGCGCCCGTCACCAGGTTGTACAAAATGTGCGCACCCAGTCCGCTGCCGCCCGAGCCGCGCTTGGTGGTGAAGAAGGGATCGAACAGCTGCTTGAGCGTGTCGCCATCCATGCCGACGCCGTCGTCGCTGTAGTCGAAGCGCACCTGGCCGCCATCGAGCTGGCCGACGATCTTGATGGTGCCGCCCTGCCCTTCCGCGTAGCCATGCACCAGCGAGTTGACCACCATGTTGGTGACGATCTGCGAGACGGCGCCGGGGAAGCTGTCGAGCGTGATGTCGGGCGGGCAGTCGATCTCGATCTTGATCGGCTTCCCTTTCAGTTTCGGCTGCAGCGACAGCAGCACCTCGTCGAGGTATTTGCGCAGGTCGAAGCTGCGGATATCGTCCGACGACTGGTCGACCGCCACCTGCTTGAAGCTGCGCACCAGCGCCGCCGCGCGCTGCGTGTTGGTGGTCATGATGCGCAGCGACTGGTCGACGATGTCGAAGAACTGGGCCAGGCCCTCCTCGTCGAGGGTGCCGGCGGCCAGGTCCTCCTTGGTCAGCTTGAGCTCCTGCACCAGGTGGCTGGTGGCGGTGACGCAGATGCCCAGCGGCGTGTTGATCTCGTGCGCGACGCCGGCCACCAGCCGGCCCAGCGAGGCCAGCTTTTCCTGCCGCACCAGTTCCGACTGCGCGTCCTTCAAGGCCGTCATGGCCGAATTCAGCGCCGCGTTCTGTTCCTCCAGCGCCTCCTTGGCGCGGCGGATCGCGCGGTCGGCCTGCAGGCGGGCGATGGCGACGGCGACGTGGCTGGCCATGAAGGCGAGGATGTCGAGGTCGGCCTGCGTGTAGCACACCGAGGCGTCGTAGCTCTGCACGATGATGACGCCGTAGGCCTGGTCGCCCAGCAGCATCGGCGCGCCCATCCAGCTGGCGATGCTGACGTTGCCGAGCGGCTCGTGCATGGCGCCGCTGGCCACCAGCGCCGCGTAGCCGGCCGCGTCGAGCAGCACCGGCTGCTTGCGCTCGAGCACGTAGGAACTCATGCCGATGCCGTACTCGAAGCGCTTGACCGGCGCCTGGTCGTCCTTCTCGTCGACGAAATAGGGGATGCTCACTTCCTTGCTGTCGGGGTGGTACAGCGCCATCAGGAAGTTCTTGGCCGGGACCAGTTCGCTGATGATCTCGTGCAGCCGGGTGTTGAGCGTGTGGCCGTCCGAGGCGCCGGCCGACAGTTCGGCCAGCTGGTACAGCGCGCGCTGGATGCTCTCGGCGCGGCGCCGCTCGGCCACCTCGTGCGCCAGCAGGGCGGTGCGCTCCTGCACGGCGCGTTCCAGCCGGTCCATGCTTTGCAGGCCTTGCAGCGCGCTGGAGACGTGGTTGGCGATCAGCGCGAACAGGGCCTGGTCCTCTTCGTTGAAGGTGTGTTGCTTGTCGTAGCTCTGGATGACGATGGCGCCCAGCGCCTGGTGGTTCTGGTCCAGCAGCGGGCAGCCCATCCAGTGTTCGGCCACGGTACCGACACCGAAGGCGTGGCCGTCGTCTTTTTTCGAGATGTGCTCGGCCGCCGTCATGATCAGGCGCTGGCGGTTGAGGATCACCCAGGCCGTCGGCGAATCCTCGGGCGAGGCCAGCGCCACGAGCTCGTCGCGGTCGGGCGCCTCGTCGACCTCGTCGACGAAATAGACGAAGCGCACGGTGTTGTCCGGCTGGTCGCGGTCGCCGAGGGCGACGTAGAAATTAGCCGCATACATGATGCGGCCCAGCGCGGCATGGACCGATTGCAGAAATTCCGTGATTTCACTGCAGCTGCTCGACATCTGCCCGATTTCCAGCAGCATGCTTTGCACCGCCTCCAGGCGGCTAAGACGACTTTCCATCGATTTTCCTCTACTAATGCGTAGAGGAAATACTAGCAGGTCGGGCTGGGTTCAGGGGCGCCGGCTGCGCATATTTGCAACATCCGGGCGCCGGCGTGGCCGCGCGGCGCAGCCGACGTCACGGCCTGCGGTAGCCGCCGGCGATCCACGCCTCGGCGCTGGCGACCGTCAGCTTGAAGGTCGGCGCCACGCGCACCTGGGCCAGCTGCTCGCCGTAGGGTTCGAAGGCGGTCAGCAGGGCGTAGGCGTCGTCCTCGTCGGGCACGATGTCGAGCGTGACCTTGACCTGGCCCTCGTCGCTGCTGGCGAAGACGCTTTTATGCAGCTGGGCGTGCAGCTGCTGTTCATGGCGGCGCAGCACCTCGTTGGCGGTCTTGACCAGCGTGTTGAAGGCGTTCACGTCGAGCGGCTTGGGGTTTTTCTTGTCGCGGCCCATGGTCCACGGGCCGACCAGCGCCGGCTCCGGCTCGCCGTCCTTGATCATGGCCACGGCCCAGCCCTCGTCCTCCTCGTTCTTGATCACGCGCGCGGTAAAGCCATTGCCTTGCCACACGCGGGCTTCCTGGATGGGAGCGTCGTCGTCGGCATCGTCGGCGGGTTCGGGGAAATCGTTGGCGTCGTGGTTCATGCGGGCTCGCGGTAAAAAGACTGGGGGCTGCATGATAGTCGAATTCAGCCATCGATGAGTGGACGATGGCGCCGCGTACGATGGCGGCGGGAATACAACACATTGCCATGGAACATGTCAATTTAGCGGATTTCAGGCACGGCGTCTTAACACAGATCAAATGTGCGGCAGCGTGCGGGGGGCGACCGGCGGCCCAGGCAAGGCCACGGGCGTGGCCCCGCGCACGCGCTTACAAGCTCAGGCGCACAGGCAGGACACGCACGGCCGTGACGGCGGCTTGATCGGCGGCCGCAGCGGCGTGATGCGCGGGTCGATCGCCGGCTCCGGCATCTGGTAGCTAAAGGGGGTGATGATAATCGGCGGTATCGTCGGCGGCGCCGACGGCGGCCCCTTCGGTCCGCCACCTGAACATTGCTGTGCGCTACGCTGGCGCCCCGTCCAGTTGAATTTCGAAGGTATCGATAGCCCCTCGCTCACGTCTAGCCATGCCATGTTGCCCTCCGTACAGAAGTCAGACATTCAGTATAGGCAGCAATGTTTTAAATTCAAGGAAAAATCCGTGCGGCATCGCCACCGCGCCGCGCCCTCCGCCGCGCTTGCCGTCGGCACCGGCGGCCGGCCACTCATCCCGCCAAAGCTGCCGTTCGTCGCACGGCGCTGGCCTGCGCCGATGCCGGCGACTACAGTTCAATCATGCCCAACAGCATTAAGTCGCCGCCACCCAACCCCATGAGGTACGCCATGAACCTGTCCATCAAAAAAATCCTGCCCGCCGCCGTCATCGTCCTGCTCGCCATCGCCGCGTGGCACGCCATCGACGTGGGCGACATGAACGTCGACATCGACGGCGACCGCCTCGACGGCCCGCTGGGCGCGCTGGCCGGCCTGCTGTTCGGCGGCGCCGGCCTGCTCATCGCCGCCATCGCCATCACCTGTGCGGCCGTGTTCGTCGGTGTGCTGTTCGCCGGCCTCGGCATTTTGATGGTGGTCGGCATGACGCTGCTGGCCGTGCTGCTGCTGGCGATCATCGCGCCGTTCACGCTGCCGCTGCTGATCCCGCTCGGCATCGTCTGGCTGTTGATGGGCCGCGCCAAACGCCAGCGCAACAAGCAGATCAAACAGCACACCGCCTGATCGTCACACAGCTTCCAGCGGCGTCAGGGCCTGCGTAACGGCCCCGGCCGCCGGTCCGCCCGCCTCCGCTTTGGCAGCCCGACTCCCGCTACAGGCTGCCCGCGTCCCGTTCCATGCCACCCGACTCCCGCTCGACCCGGTTGCGCCCGCCACGCTTGGCGCGGTACAGCGCCTGGTCGGCGCGGATCAGCGCCGCGTCGGCGTCGCCGTCGGCGCCGCTCATGGCCGCGATGCCGATGCTGATCGTCACCGGGTAGCTGTGCGCGTCCAGCAGCAGCGGCGTGGCGGCGATGCGCAGCCGCAGCCGCTCGGCGAACTGCTGCGCCGCGTCCAGGTCGGCGCCCGGCAGCAGCACCGCGAATTCCTCGCCGCCGACCCGGCCCAGCGTATCGATCTTGCGCTGGCTGTCGCGCATCAGCGCGGCCACATGGCGCAGCACGGCGTCGCCGGCCGGGTGGCCGTATTCGTCGTTGATACGCTTGAACAGGTCGAGGTCCAGCATCAGTACGGCGGCGCGGGCGGACGCGTCGCGCTGCAGCCGGGCATGCTCGTCGTCCAGCCTGGCCATGAATTCGCGCCGGTTCGGCAGGCCGGTGAGGAAATCGGTGGTGGCCAGCATCAGCAACTCGTCGTTCATGCGCTTGCGCTCGGTGATGTCGAGCGTCGAGACGATGACGAAATCGAGGCTGTGCGTGTGGCCCGGCATGACCAGCAAGGTCAGCTCGTTCTGCCGCGCCACGCCGTCCAGCCGTAAATAGCTGCTCTCGCAGGCGAACAACTGGCGGCCCTCGGCCAGCGCGACCAGCGCCCGCGCGAACTCGGGCATGGCCAAGGCATCGAAATTCTGCGCCAGGCTCAGCGCGCCGTTGCCGCCGCCGTCGGGAGGCGCGCCCACCTGGGCCAGCGCGGCGGCGTTGACGTCGAGTATCCTGACCAGCGCCGCCAGCCGCGTCAGCTCGCTGGGATTGGCCGCCAGATAAGCGGCCAGCTGGTCGACCCCGGACTGCTCCAGCTCGGCCAGCGCGGCGCGCACGGCCGACCAGTCCTGCTCCCACAGCGCCACCGGCGCGTGGTCGTACAGGCTGCGGAAGCGGGCCTCGCCGGCGCGCAGCGCGACGGCCGCCTGGGCCTGCTCGATGGCGATGCCGGCCAGGTGGGCGGCCTGCTCGATCAGCGCGATATTGGCGATGCTGGGCCGGTGCGCCTCGCGGTGGTAGATGGCGAAAGTGCCCAGCACCTTGCCGGCGGCGCTGAAGATCGGGTCCGACCAGCACGAGCCCAGCCGCGCGCGCGCCGCCAGGTCCTTGTAGGCGGTCCAGGCCGGATCGGTGGCGATATCGTCGCTGATGACGCGGCGGCCGAGCAGCGCGGCCTGGCCGCAGCTGCCGTGGCCGCCGGCCACCGGCTGGCCGTGGATGGCGGCGTTGAAGAAGGCCGGCAGGCTGGGCGCGGCGCCGACCAGCAAATGCGTGCCCTCCTCGTCGAGCAGCAAAATGCTGCACAACATCTCGGCATTGCCAGCCTCGACGCCCAGCACCACGCTTTCCAGGATGGTTTGCAGCGGCGCGCCGGTGGCCAGCAGTTCCAGCACGTGGCGGCGGGTGCGCTCGCGCTGCTCGATCTGGGTGCGCTCGGTGATGTCGCGGAAGGACCAGAGCCGGGCCGGCGCGCTGCCCAGCAGCAGGCCGCGCGTGAACTGCTCGATGACGCGGCCGTCCTTCAGTTGCAGCAGCTCGCGGTGCTCGTCGGCGTCCTCGTGCAGGCGGGCGCCGGCCTGCAGCAGCGGCGCCGTCTGCACCACCTGGTCGGCCAGATGCTGCAACAGCACCGCGCCGTCGCCCTGCCAGTCCAGATGCTCGGGCACGTTCCACAGCGCGCGGAAGCGCCGGTTGGAATTGAGCACCACGCCATGGACGTCGTCGACCAGGATGCCGTCGACGGTGGAATCGAGGATGCTGCGCAACACCGCCTGGCTGCGCTGGGCGCTGTCGGCCAGCGCCACCAGCGCCGCCTGGCCATCCTCCAGCTCGGCCGTCAGCGCGCGCGCCCGGCGCAGCGCGGCGCGGGCGTCGGCGCGGCCGCGCGCCAGCAGCCAGGTCAGCGCGGCCAGCGCCAGCGACAGCAGCGCGCCGGCGCCGCCGAGCAGATGCGGCTTGTCGGCGCGGCTGCCGACGATGCCGGGCGGCTCGCTGAAACGCACCGTCCAGCGGTGGCCGGCTATGCTGATCTTTTGCAGCGTCTCGCGGCGCGCGCCGGTGTGGTCGGCGGCCGCGCCGCTGTCGTACATCAGCGCGGCCGGCGCCACGGCCGGGCCGTCGTAGATTTCCAGGTCCAGCTTGCCGCCGTATTCGCCGCCGATGCCGGCCATCACGTCGCCGATGCGGAACGGCGCGTAGACCCAGCCGACGATGGCGGCGCGGCGCTCGGCCAGCGTGGCGTGCGGCGCGCCGTTGCGGTAGACCGGCAGCAGCACCAGGAAGCCGGCCTGCGGCGGCGTGGCGGCGGCCGGCTCCTGCACCAGCCGGATGCGCCCGCTCATGGCCGGCATGCCGGAATCGCGCGCCTGCTCCAGCGCCGCGCGCCGCACCGGCTCGGACAGCGTGTCGTAGCCGAAGGCCGGCAGATTGGCGTCGAAGGGCTCCACCAGGTCGATCGGCGCGTACTGGGCGCGCCGGCCCGGCGGCCGGATGTCGTATTCGGGATGGCCCTCGGCGCGCACGGCGGCCACGTGGGCGTCGCGGTCGGCGCCGGCCACCAGCGCGATATAGCCGACGCCGTGGATGCCGGGAAAATGCTGGTTCAGGTCTTGTCCGGCCAGATAGTCGTGGAACTCGCCGCGTTCGACCAGGTGCGAACTGGCGTACAAGCCCTGCGCGCCGTACAGCACCTGCACATAGGTCTGCATGCGCTGGGCCATGCTGTTGAGCAGCTCATGGACGCGAAAATCGAAGTCGCCCTGCGCGTCCTGGTCGGCGTCGACGCGCGCGCCGTGCCACAGCGCCAGCGTGGCGGCCAGGCACAGGCACAGCACCAGTCCCGCCAGCAGCGCCGGGTTCAGCAGCAGTTGCAGCATCCGGCCGCGCAGTCGCCTGGAAACGGGATAGGTCATGAACGGTGTTCGCCTCAACTGACACGGTCGACATGGAGCGGCACGGGTAACCGCTGGTAAATCATAGTACGTGAGAGCTTGCCCGCGTGCAACAGAATGCGTGCGGTGTGCGCCCGCCGTGCAGGTATGCCAGCCGCGCCGACCGTGCGCGCCGGCTGTCTACGCGGCCGCCGGCATTTATTCCGCCGACGCGTCGCCGGCGAACTGCCGATAGCCGCGCGCGCGCAGTGCGCACGCCGGGCAGGTGCCGCAGCCATAGCCCCAGTCGTGCAGCGCGCCGCGCTCGCCGAGATAGCAGGTGTGGGTGCCGGAGCGGATCAAGTCCACCAGCGCCGTGCCGCCCAGTTCCTGCGCCAGTTCCCAGGTCTGGCGCTTGTCGCGCCACATCAGCGGCGTTTCCAGCTTGATGCGCGTGTCCATGCCGAGGTTGAGCGCCACCTGCAAGGCCTTCATCGTGTCGTCGCGGCAGTCGGGATAACCGGAGAAATCGGTCTCGCACATGCCGCCGACCAGCACCGACAGGCCGCGCCGGTAGGCCACCGTGGCCGCCACCGTCATGAACAGCAGGTTGCGACCGGGGACGAAGGTGTTCGGCAAGCCGTTGGCCTGGGTCTCGATGGCGATATCGTGCGTCATCGCCGTTTGCGAAATGCGCGAAATCAGCGACAGGTCGATCATGTGGTCTTCGCCGAGACGCTCGGCCCACAGCGGCGACTGGGCGCGCAGCTCGGCCAGCAGCGCCGGGCGCACCGTCAGCTCGACGGCATGGCGCTGGCCGTAATCGAAGCCGATGGTCTCGACGCGCGCGTAGCGCGCCAGCGCCCACGCCAAACAGGTGGTGGAATCCTGGCCACCGCTGAACAGGACCAGCGCGGTATCGGTAGGGAGCATCGCAGTCTTTCTAAAATTCGCTAAACATCATCAGCGCGGCGACGGGCCGCACAACATTATAAGTACGCCATCTTTTCGGTCTATCCGTTACCATGCAGCTCAGCGTTCATCGATACGGAGTCTCATGTTGCCGGCAGCACCAGCGAAAAAATTGGCAGGGCCACGAATTTTGGCACAAGTGCTGACAAAAGCAATGGCTAGTCTCGCGCTGATGGCCGGCATGGTCACGGCCCACGCGGCGGGCTTGAACTACGAGGTGCGCATCGACGCGCCCGGATCGCTGGCCAAGCTGCTCGAACAGAACCTGGACCTGCTGCGCTTTCGCGGCAACGCCCGCATCGACCGCGAGCAGCTGCAACGCATGGTGCGCGCCGCGCCCGAGCAGGTCAAGACCTTGGTGGCCACCGACGGCTACTACTCGCCCGTCATCAGCGCCACCTACGACCGCGACGCCGCCACGCCGACCGTGCGCGTGACGGTGCAGCCGGGCGAGCCGACCCTGGTGGCCGGCGTGGAACTGGAGCTGCTTGGCTTCGACGCGCCGCCCGGCCAGCCGGCCGCCCAGCAGTTCGACACCACGGCGCTGAAAAACAGCTGGGCGCTGAAACAGGGCGCCGTCTTCAAACAGTCCGACTGGGAGTCGGCCAAGCGCGACTTCCTGCGCCAGGTGGTGCAGACCCGCTACCCGCGCGCCCAGCTGACCGACACCACCGCCAGCGTCGATCCCGACGCCCACCAGGCCACGCTGCATGTGACCCTGGACAGCGGCCCCGAAATGCGCTTCGGCGACTTGCGCATCGAAGGCCTGAAGCGCTATCCGGCGTCGCTGGTGGCCAACCTGAATCAGATCAAGCCGGGCGACTACTACAGCGAGGCGGCGCTGCAGGCGTATCAGGCGCGCCTGCAGGACACCGGTTATTTCAGCAGCGTCGAAGTCAGCGCCGACACCTCGGCCGTGCTGTCCGAGCAGCTCGACGCGGCCGCCGAAAAGGCCGCCCCCGGCAGCACCGACGCGACCACCGCGATGGCGCCGCTGCCGCTGCTGGTGCGCGTGACCGAGAACAAGCGCAAGAACGTCAGCGTCGGCCTGGGTTACAGCACCAACACCGGCAACCGCACCTCGCTGGCCTACGACGATTTGTCGGTCTTCGGCCTGCGCATGAAAAGCGCGCTGACGCTGGAGACGCGCCAGCAAACGGCCAGCGTCAACTTCTTCTTCCCGGTCACGCCGCAAGGCTATACGGACAGCGTCGGCGCATCCCACGTGCACAGCGACCTGTCGGGCGACGACATACGCACCAGCACCGTGTCGGCCAAGCGCGCCTGGGGCACGCCGCTGCTCGAACGCAGCGTGACGCTGGAATTCCTCAGCGAGGACGACACCATCGGCCCCCTGCCGACCGAGCATGCCAAGGCCGTGCCGCTGACCTACGCCGTCACCTTGCGCCGCGTCGACAACCTGGTGTTCCCGACCAAGGGCTACGTCGTCAACGCGCAGATCGGCGCGGCGCCGCTGCCGGTGCTGACCGATGAAGTGTTCGCACGCGGCTACGCGCGCGGCGTGCTGTATCGGCCTATCGGCCCGCGCGGCATCGCCCTGTTCCGCGCCGAGGGCGGCGCGCTCATTTCCAAATCCAAGGACGGCGTGCCGCAGGCCTACCAGTTCCGCGCCGGCGGCGACCAGTCGGTGCGCGGCTACGGCTACCAGGAACTCGGCGTGATGGAAGACGGCGCCGTCACCGGCGGGCGCTATCTGGCCACCGCCAGCGCCGAATACCAGTACTGGTTCAAGCCGCTGTACGGCGCCGCCGTGTTCTACGACGCCGGCAACGCGGCCGACAGCATCCGCGGCCTGCATCCCAAATCCGGCTACGGCATCGGCGCGCGCTGGAAAAGCCCGGTCGGCCCGATCAACGTCGATGCCGCCTACGGCCACGCCGTGCACAAATACCGATTGCACTTTTCACTGGGATTCACGTTCTGATGTCCGACGACGACCACACCTCCTCCGATGCGGCGCCCGGCGCACCGACGGCCGCACCTAAGCGCCCCCGCCACTGGCTGCGCGGCGCGCTGATCACGCTGGCCGTGCTGGCCGCGCTGCTGGCCGGCGCCGTGTGGCTGCTGGGCCGCCAGTCCACCTTGCAGCAATTGGTGGCGCGCGTCGCCCACGCCAGCAACGGCGAGATCGCCATCAGCGGCGTCACCGGCTCGCTGTACAAGCGCATGCACATCGGCCATCTGGTCTATCGCAGCAAGGACAGCGTCGTTACGGCAGACGATATCGACATCGCCTGGTCGCCGCTGCAGTTTTTCTCGGAAGGGATGGCGATCAGCGAACTGCATATCGCCAGCCTGACGTCGCAAAGCACCGGCCCATCGGCGCCGGCCAAGCTGCCCTCGTCCCTGGCCGCGCCATTCCGCATCAGCGTTTCCGATGCGCGTTTGAATACGCTGACGCTGATAGCCGCCGACGGCAGCCGCAGTACCATTTCCAATTTGCGCTTGCAGCTGGTCGGCAACAAGGCCGGCTGGCAGGTTGACAGCGCCAGCGCGCTGACACCGATCGGCGCGGTGCAGGCCACGCTGAACATAGGCGCCAATCAGCCCTTCACGCTGACCGGCAAAGTCACGCTGTCGCAAAGCGCCGCGTCGGCCGGCTCGCTGCCGCCGGCGACATTGGCGCTGCAAGCGAGCGGCAACCTGTCGCTGATGTCGCTGTCCGCGCAGGCGAAATCCGGCGCCGCCAGCGGGGAAGCCTTGCTGTCATTGGCGCCGTTCGATGCCATCATTTTGCGCTCGGCCGACATCAAGGGACGTGGCATCAATCCCGCCAACTTCAACGATGGCTGGCCACAGGCCGACATGAGTGTGCACATCGCCGCCTCCATCGCGCCGGACCGGAAAATCTCCGGCACCTTCGCGCTGCTCAATCAAGGCCAGGCCGGCACGCTGGACCAGCATCGCGTGCCGCTGAAAAGCTTCAGCGGCAGCGTCGGCGGCACGTTGACCGCCACCACCATCAGCGGCGTCGCGCTCGATCTCGGTGTGGCCGGCCAGTTCCACGGCAATGGCGACGTGCAGCGCCGCGCGCCCGACGCCGGCATCGCCAGTGCGGCGTTCAAGCTGCACACCGACCGCTTCGATTTAAAAGGCGTCAGTGGCGGCATGAATAAAACCGACATCGCCGGCGACATCACGCTCACCAGCGCCACCGACAAGCTGACGCTGTCCGCCGCGCTGGCGCAGAACGGCCTGCGCCTCGACCTGCACGCCACGCTGGCCGACGCGCTGCTGCAAATCCAGCAGGCGCGCCTGCTGGCGAAAAAAGGCAGCATCGACCTCACCGGCCAGGCCAGCCTGAAAGACCACCGGCCGTTCAAGGCCAGCGCCAGCGCGCAGCATTTCGATCCGTCGGCATTGGGCGATTTTCCGGCCGCCGATTTGAACGCGGTCATCGACGCCAGCGGCCAGTTGTCGCCGGCGTGGCAGGTGGCGGCCGGCTTCACGATCAAACCCAGCACGCTGTTCAAGCAGCCCTTGTCCGGCAAGGGCAAGCTCGATGCGGACGCGCAGCACATCAGCGGTATCGACGCCACTTTGGCGCTGGCGCAGAACACGGCGCAGCTGCAAGGCAGCTTCGGCGCGCCGGGCGAAAAACTCGCATGGCAAGTCGCGGCCAAACAGCTGTCCATCATCAGCGGCGATTTGCTCGGCGCGCTGAACGCCAGCGGCGTCGTCACCGGCAGCATGGACGCGCCGCGCAGCAGCTACACTGCCGACGCGCAGGGACTCGGCCTGGCCTCGGCCAAGCATCCGGTGCCCGACAGCGTGCTGCACGCCAGCGGCGATGTGTGGCTCGCCGGCGCCGGCGCGGCGCGTCACGCCGAAGTAAAACTGGGCGGCAGCGCGGCGCGCTTCAATCCCGCCGCGTTCGGCGCCTACCCGGCCGGCACCATCAACGCTGATTTCAATGGCGACGCGAGACTGGCAAAAGACTGGCATACCGACGTCGATGTCAAATTGCAGCCGTCGACCTTGTCGAACGCGCCGCTGAGCGGCTACGCCAAACTGTCGGCCGACGCCACGCACCTGGAACACGCCGACATCGACCTGCACCTCGGCACCGACAGCCTGCAAGCGCACGGTGGCTTCGGCACCGCGCGCGACCGCATCGACTGGAAGCTCGACCTGCCGCAACTGACCACGCTCGGCCCACAATTCGCCGGCGTGCTGCACGCGGCGGGCGCGCTGTCGGGCACCATCGCCCGTCCGGCGGCGACCCTGACGCTGGACGGCGCCGCGCTGCGCCTGCCCGGCCAGCAGCAAATCAAATCGCTGCGCGGCAGCGCCACCATCGGCAACGTCGGCGCCAGCGCCGGCGACGATGACGCCATCGTCAGCGACATTGCCGTCACCGGTTACGCCTCCGCCGGCATGAGCATCGACAGCGCGCGCCTGCAAACGAGCGGCACGCGCGCCGCGCATGTGATCCAGCTCGCGGCCAGCAACAAGGACTTCGACGCGGCGCTGCGCATCAAGGGCAGCACCACCGGCGGCGTCTGGAACGGCGTGATCGACACGCTGCAAAATCGCGGCCGCTTCGCGCTCGCGCTGCAAGCGCCGGCACCCTTGCGCATCGCCGGCGCCAGCGGCGCGGGCGTGGCCGGTCTGGCGCATCCGCAGCAGATCGCGCTGAGCAACTTCGCCATCAAGCTGCCCGACGGCGCGATCCGCATCGACAGCCTGCAAAAAGACGGTCCGCACTGGAGCAGCAAGGGACAGGCGGCCGGCGTGCCGGCCAATTATCTGGCGCAGCTGTCGGACGCCTGGCGCGACAACGTCAAGAGCGACATGACGCTGGGCGCGGCGTGGGCCTTGAATTTGCAAGCCGCGGCACCCGGCGGCGCGCCGGCCATCGACGGCATGCTGCATGTGTTCCGCGAAAAGGGCGACGTCACCGTCACCGGCGCGGACCTGCCGCTGCCGCTCGGCCTGCGCCAGCTCGACGCCCGCGTCGACGTCGTCGGCAGCGCTTTGCGCATGCAGCTGGCGATGGACGGCAGCCGCGCCGGCCAGGCGCGTGTCGACGCGACGGCGCAGCTGATCGACGGCCGCCTCGCCAACGACAGCCCGCTCAAGCTGACCGGCAGCGCGAATATGGGATCGCTGGCGTGGCTGGCGCCCTTGTCCGGACTGGCCGGCCTTGAAATGGACGGCACGCTGAAAGTGTCGATGAACGGCGCCGGCA
>Ga0209848_1000284_pt1 | contig 24312 bp, 19 predicted proteins | sample OrgsoiDNA_201062_FD_185810 | JGI IMG/M metagenome (GOLD analysis project Ga0209848, IMG submission 185810) | Permafrost soil microbial communities from the Arctic, to analyse light accelerated degradation of dissolved organic matter (DOM) -... | ecosystem: Environmental > Terrestrial > Soil >...
GCCGACACGCTGAAAGCGCTCGGTCTTCGCCAGCACGAACTCGGCGGCGGCCTCATCCCAACTATAGCGCTCGACCTCGATGCGCTCGGCCTCGACCCGGATCGCGTTGAAGGAATTGGCCTCGCCGCGCCCGCGCGTGGAGGTGGCCGTGCCGGCCTGCACCACCAGCGCCGCGTAGCCGTCGAGCCGGTAGCGCGCCGCCGTGTCGCCGGCGTGGCTGGCGTGCAGATGGCCGGCCAGCAGCAGGTCGACGCCGCAGGCCGCGAACGCCGCCATCGCCTGCGGCGCGCGCGCCACCAGATTGTCCTCGCCCAGTTGGTCGGGCAAATCGAAGGGATGGTGGCTGACGATGATGCGCGTCAGCGCCGGACTCAGCGCGGCCAGGCGCGTGCCGATCTGCGCAATCTGCTGCCCGTTGATGCGGCCATCCTTGAAGGTCATCGAGCGCGCCGTGTTGATGCCGAGGACGGCGATTTCCTCGTCCACATATTCCGGCGCCAGGTCCAGCGTCACGTAGCGCCGGTACTTGAGCAGCGGCGCCAGGAAGCGGCTGGCCACGTTGTAGAGCGGGATGTCGTGATTGCCCGGCACGATGATCTGCGGCCCCGGCAAGGTGTCGAGGAAGGCGCGCGCGGCCTGGAACTCGGCGCTTTTGGCGCGCTGCGTCAGGTCGCCCGACACCACCAGCACGTCGGGGGCCAGGCCCAGTACCCGCCGGCGCAACGGTTCCAGCAGCGCCGGGTCGACGCGGCCGAAATGCAGATCGGATAGATGCACCAAGGTGCGCATGGCCTACTCCTGTAAGGTCGACAAGCGCACCAGCACGGTCAGCGCGGCCGGCCGGGAACGGTAGCGCAGCGGCGGCTGCATGATGTTGACCTCGCCGTCGGTGGCCACGTGCAGGCGGTGGTGGCGCGTCTCGATGGTAAACTCGGCGCCCGACATGACGTCGAAATCGCGCGCCTGCGCCAGATGGCCGCGCAGCGCGTGCCAGGCCAGGCGCAGCAGGCCGAGCCGGGTTGGGCGCTGCGCCACGTAGAGGCTCAGCGCGCCGCCGTCCAGCCGTTCGCGCGCGCCGATGTGGAAGCCCCGCATCTGATAATCGTTGTTGCCGATGAAGACGAAGGGCGTGCGCCGCGCGTGCTCAACACCGTTGATGGTGAGGCGCACGCCGAGAAACGGGAAGCGCCGCAGCGCCGCCACGAGTGCCCAGCCAAACGCGGTCCACTTGCCGCGGCCGAGGCGGCGCTGCTGCTGGTCGCGGGCGCGCACGATGTGCGGATACAGGCCGAGGCTGGAATTGTTGACGAAGATGCGGCCGTTGACGTCACCGACATCGACCTGCGCCGTGGTGCCGCGGGCGATGGTGGCGATGGCCTGGTCCAGATCGAGCGGAATGTTCAAGTCCTTGGCGAAGTGGTTCAGCGTGCCCAGCGGCAGCACGCCGAGCGCGACGCCGCTGCCGGCCAGCACCGACGCGACCGCGTTGATGGTGCCGTCGCCGCCGCCGGCCACCACGGCGTCGACGCCGCGCGCCAGCGCGCGTGTCGCCGCCGCGATCATCTCGTCGCCGCCGTGCGCCAGCGTGACTTCAGCCGCGACGTCGAGCGCCGCGAATTGCCGCGTCAGTTGCGCGCTCCAGTCGGCGTCGTAACCGAGGCCGGCGCTGGCGTTGATGATGACGGCGATGGTGGCCAGTGCAAGCTCCTTATTGCAACATTATTGAGTACTCAAGTATCGCCGTTCCCAAGCAGCGCCGCTGACCAGGCACAGCGCCAGCCAGGCGCAGCTTTCCGCAGCGCCGGCCAGCACATCGCTCAGATAGTGCGCGCCCAGATAGATGCGGCTGAAACCGACCAGCGCCACCATCACCAGCGCGACCAACAGCACTGCGGCGCGCGGGCCGGCGCGGCGCATGCGCGTCATCGCGTAACACGCCGCCAGGCCATACAGCACGGTCGCCGCCGCCGCGTGGCCGCTCGGAAAACTATAACTCGTCAGCGTCACCAGCGGCTGTTCCAGCACCGGCCGGCTGCGCTGGAAAGCCAACTTTATCAGCTCGTTCAAAAGCATGCCGCCCGGGACGCAGACGAGGCCCAATAAGAGCCAGCCCAGCTCTTTCCGCCGCCAGAAATACAGCGCCAGCGGCAAGGCCAGCAAGCCCGTCGCGCCGGGACCGTGCAGCAGCGACAGCAGCCGCATCAAACCTATCATCGGCTCAACCGCGTGCCGGTGCAGCGACTGCGCGATTCGCCCGTCCAGCACCGCCAGCGCGCCGTGTTGCGCCACTTGCAGCGCGATCACGCCAAACGCAATGATCGCCCCCAGCATCACGGAGCACCCGAGGCAGGAATTATCGGGAAAACCACATTTATTGGCATTTCCTGTTTTTTTATACAGTAGCTGTGTTTTCATACAGTAGTTATGCTATTCTGGATTCATTCGATCAACACAACAACTCACAAGGAACTGTCATGGCAACTTTGAATAGTGGTTTCGGCTCACGCTTCGGTCTGGAATACGCACCGACCTCTTTCCTGGTCCGCATGGGCAAGCGCGAAATGCTGGTCTGCCGCGACTTCCGCAAACGCTATTACGCCGTCAACCCCGTAATCGAGTGCGACACCGGCATCGAGGCAGGCCACGTGGAAGTGCTGCTGATGCGCCGCTGGTTGCTGATCCTGTCGAAAGCCCACTGATGGCCGGCGGGACCGGGACGCGGCATGGCGCGCATCCCGGCGATGATGGCGTCAGGAATTAAGGCCGTTCAGGCCGCCGGCGTGCCGTCGTCGAACAGATTCGCCTCGTACCACAGCGTCACAAACAGCACCATCACCACCGGTCCGATGAAGAGGCCAACCAGGCCCAGGGTTTCGACCCCGCCCAGGATGCCGAACAGCACCGCCAGGAACGGCAATTTGGTCGCATTGCCTATCATGCCGGGCCGCACGAAATGGTCGGCGATAAACAGCACGATCGTGCCCCAGACCGTCACCGCGATGGCGGCCGGCAGGCTGTCGTTAAACACCAGCAACGCCGCCGCGCCCAGGAAGGCCACCGGCGCGCCAAACGGAATGATGGCGAGGATGCCGGTCGCCGCGGCCCACAACACCGGCGACGGCACGCCGGCCAGCCAGTAGCCTAGGCCGATCAACACGCCCTCGGCCAGGCCGACCAGCACCAGACCGTTGACGGTGGCGCGGATCGCCGTCGGAATTTTATGCGCGTAGCGCGCCCAGCGCTGCTCACTGAAGAAGTGGTTGCCGATGGCGGTGATCTGATGTTTCAGCGATTGGCCGTCTTTGTAAAAGAAGAACAGGCACAGGAAGGCCAGGCCGAAATCGACCAGGCGATGCACGGCGCTGGCGCCGAGGATTTTCATCATGTCGCGCGCCGAATGGAAACCGCCCAGGCCGCTGCCGGCGAACAAGTGCGCCAGGCCGTGCGGCTGGCTCAGCGTCGCCACCCACCAGTTGTGGATGGCGTCGCCGGCCAGCGGTATCGATTGCAGCACGTCGGGCGGCGGAATGCCGTCGTTATTGGCTTCGGCGATGAAGCTGGTGATTTCGGGCGCTTCGCGGGCCAGTTGTGTCACACCCAGCAGCACGGGCACGATGAAGCAGCAGGCGCAGATCAGCGTCATCAACAGCGCCGCCAGCACCGGCCGGTGGCCCAGCCGTGCGCGCATGCGGCAATACATCGGCCAGGTGGCCACGCTGAGGATGCCGGCCCAGATCAGCGGCAGGAAGAAGCGCTGCATGACGAACGCGGCCAGCGCGATCAGGGTCAGGGAAAATCCGGCGCTCAGCATAGCGCGCTGCGATTCGGTCATGGAAGGCTCCGCAAATGATGATGCGCCCATGGTAAAGGCAAATGGCGCGCGTGCAGTGTCCGGCGCGCCATTATTTTGTTATGTTTTCCTTAAAGCATCCCCCTCTAAACGATGCGGACGTGCAAATTGGGCAGGCCGTCGATATGGCCTTCCAGAATGTCGCCTTGCACCACCGGCCCGACGTTTTCCGGCGTGCCCGAGTAAATGATATCGCCCGGCATCAGCTCGAATGCCTCCGACAGCTTGCTGATCTGCTCGGCGACCGACCAGATCATCTGCGACAAGTCGGATGTCTGGCGCGTCTTGCCGTTGACCTTGAGCCAGATGGCGCCCTTGGTGAAATGACCGCTGGCGGCGACCGGAAGGATGGGGCCGATAGGCGCCGAATGGTCGAAGCTCTTGCCGATCTCCCACGGCTTTTTCTGGTCACCCATGCCGCGCTGCAGGTCGCGGCGCGTCATGTCGAGGCCGATCGCATAGCCGTAGACATGCTCCAGCGCCTGGTCGATGGGAATGCTGCGCCCGCCCTTGCCCAGCGCGGCCACCAGCTCGATTTCGTGGTGGTAGTTTTTGGTCAGCGTGGGATAGGGGTGGTCGACGACCTGGTCCGGCGTAATCAGCTGCACCGCGTCGCTGGGTTTTTGAAAGAAGAACGGCGGCTCGCGGTTCGGATCGGAACCCATCTCGCGCGCGTGCGCCTCGTAGTTGCGGCCGATGCAGTAGATGCGGCGCACGGGAAACACCTGATCGCTGCCGACGATGGGCAGCGTGGCTATCAGCACCTCGAAGGGCGTCTTGAGTTCCTTGCCGCCGGCCACCGTGGCAGCCGCAGCGGGCCGGGCGCCGGCGATGGCGCCCAGCCCCGCTGCCGCCATGCCCTGCAATACATTGCGTCTCGTTGTTTTCATCTTTGCTCTCCTCTGGATTTATCGGACCCGCCGATTGTACGCCGGGCGCCTTTAAATTTCTTCGCACCTGGCACGCAGAAAATCGCGCAGATGCATGACCGCCGGCGTCACTTGCGAGCGGTGCATGCACAACATATGCAGCGGCGCCGGCTCACCGATATAGTCGGGCAGCAGGACTTGCAAGCGGCCGCTGCGGATATCCTCGGCCACGTCCAGCCGCGATTTATACGCGATGCCCAGTCCAGCCACGGCCCAGCGCCGCACGACATCGGCGTCGTCGGCGCTGCGGTTGCCGCTGACGACGATGCTCACCGCCTCGCCGTGGACGGGGCAGAAAGTCCAGCGGTCATGGATGGTGTCATCGATGGAAAAACGCAGGCAGTTATGGCTGCGCAATTCGGCGAGCGTCGCCGGCTGGCCATGCTGCTGCAGATAGGCGGGCGAAGCCACCAGCACGCGCCGGTTGTCCGGCGCCAGCGGCAGCGCGATCAGGCTGGAATCGTCCAGCTTGCCGTAGCGGATGGCGATGTCGACCGGTTGCCGGTACATATCGGACAGGCGGTCGGCCACGCTCAGCTGATAATGGATATTCGGATATAGCAGCTGGAACTGGTCCAGCCAGCCGATCAGGATATTGCGGCCCAGGTCGGACGGCATGGAGATTTTCAGCGTGCCGCCGAACGCCTGCTGGCCGTGGGTCAGCGCGTCGTGGCCCTCCTTGAGCAGGCGCAAGGCCTCGCGCGCGTGGATCAGGTAGTGCTCGCCCTGCTCCGTCAGCCGCAGCGAGCGCGTGGTGCGGGCGAACAGGCGTAAGCCGAGTTCGCTTTCAAGCCGCTTGACGGCGGCGCTGGCCAGCGCCGGCGAAATGCCCATCTCGCGCGCGGCGGCGGACAGGCTGCCACGGTCGGCCGTGCGGACGAAGACCTGCAAATCATCAAGGCGCAGCATATTCATCATTCCTTTGAAAGTGTTTCACTGTTTAGCCTCTTTTTCTTCACAGTGAATTAAATGATGATACGTCAAACCCACTCAAGCCAAGGAGCAATGCCATGAAAGCCATCGCCTACTACCAATCCCTGCCGATTACCCACGCCGAAGCCCTGGTCGATATCGAGTTGCCCGCCCCGCAGGCACGGGGACGCGACTTGCTGGTCGCCGTCAAGGCCGTGTCGGTCAATCCGGTCGACGTCAAAGTGCGCGCCAACATGGCGCCGGCCGAAGGCCAGGCCAAGATCATCGGCTGGGACGCGGCCGGCATCGTCCAGGCCGTCGGACCGGACGTGACGCTGTTCAAGCCGGGCGACGAAGTCTGGTATGCCGGCTCGCTGACGCGGCCCGGCACCAATAGTGAACTGCACCTGGTGGACGAGCGCATCGTCGGCCGCAAACCGGCCACGCTCGGTTACGCCCAGGCCGCCGCGCTGCCGCTGACCAGCATCACCGCCTGGGAATTGCTGTTCGAGCGCCTGCAGTTGACGCGCGAGAATAGCCAGGGCAAGTCGCTGCTGGTGGTCGGCGCGGCCGGTGGCGTCGGCTCCATCCTCGTGCAACTGGCGCGCCAGTTGACCGGCGTGACCATCATCGGCACCGCCTCGCGTCCCGATACGGCCGAGTGGATCACGCGGCTGGGCGCCCACCACGTGATCGACCACAGCCAGCCACTGGACCAGGAAATCCGCCGCCTCGGCCTGCCACCGGTCGACTATGTCGCCAGCCTGAACCAGAGCGACCAGCACTGGGCCGCCATCGCGGAGCTGGTCGCGCCGCAGGGCAAGGTGGCGCTGATCGACGATCCGGAGCACATCAACGTCGGCCTGCTCAAGCGCAAGAGCGTGTCGCTGCACTGGGAATTCATGTTCACGCGCTCGATGTTCGAGACCGCCGACATGCAACAGCAGCATGCGCTGCTGAACGAGGTGGCGCGTCTGGTCGACGCGGGCGTCATCCAGACCACGCTGGCCGGGACCTACGGCAGCATCAACGCGGCCAACCTGAAACGCGCCCACGCGCTGCTCGAAAGCCAGCGCTCCAAGGGCAAGATCGTGCTGGAAGGTTTTTAAGGCGCGCCGGCCTCAGGACGGCACGGCCGCGTCGGCCAGCGGCAAGGGCAGCGGTCCGGCCTCCATTTGTCGCAACAGGACCAGGGCCGTGCTGTCGTGCTCGGTCATCGCTTGCTGCAAGGCGTGAATCAGGGCGAGGGCCGTGTCGACCGCGCGCAGGAAGGCATCCTGCTTGCGCTGCAAACGCGCCGACGCATAGCCGATACGGCTGAACAGCTGGCACACGTCGAGGCATATGCCGCGCAACTCCCACAAGGCTAGCCTGGTCGCCTCCAGGTCGCGCCACATGGACTGGTCCAGATCGATCAGCTCGGTGCGCGCGGCCGGCTTGCCATCAATGCGCCGCATCGCCGCCAGCCAGCGCCGGAGGCGCCCGCCGATGCGGCTGATGCGCGCCGTCTTGCCGTCGATCATGGCGCAATAATGCCAAGCCAGCCAGCACACCGGCAGCCGCGCCAGCACCGGCGGCAGACCGGCCGAGCGCAAGCCCCCTTCCAGTCGCTTGACCGACACGAGCAATCGTTCGATGTTGCTACCGAGGGACGGACGCTGCATAAACACTCCATAGTCTGCGCGGCGTGAAGCCAGCAGCCACAGTATCCGCGATGGCGCGACGCCGCTGGCACTATCGGCAACGCTTTTGATGTAGGTTAAGAAAGATGCTGATTGTCGCTTCCGGTAGCGGGACACGACGCAATCTGCCGGGCGGCGCATCGCCATGCCCGTGCGATGCAGGACTATTTGGCGGCGGCTGCTGCGGCCGGCGTCGATATGGCGATGATGATGGGCGCGGGCGGCGTAACGGACGCAAGTGGTGCTGCGGGCGCTTTCGGCACTGCATTGTTGAGCACACTGTCATGACCGTGATGCCGCTGACCGCCATCAGCGCAGCCGTACCGACCATCCATTTGATGACACGGATGATGGCTACATTTAAATCCGCTTTGGTCACCATGTGTTCCAGGCACGCCTCGATACGCGCCAAGCGCTCCCGCGTGTCGGCGGCAAACATCTCCAGTTTTGCGATCCGCTCTTCCATCGTTCCAGCGTAAGCCACGTCACACTGGCTTCCAAGCGGCGCCAACGGGAACCGCCATCCACATCAAACGCCAAAAGGATTGACACCATTCCGGTCCTGGGGTTTAATTCGTTGCGCGAGCTTGAAATCGTTTTCAAAATATACTCCGGCCGCGCCCTCTTGGAGACTGTGCCAACCCGGCCACCGATCATCGCGGCGGCCGCGACAGCAGATGGTGACCTTAAACCACGACAACCGATACGACAATGACCGATACCACGCGCTACGCGCCACCTTTCCCGCCCTCCTTCACCTGGGGCGTCGCCACCAGCGCCTTCCAGATCGAAGGCGGCGCGTCCGCGGACGGCAAAGGGCCGTCGATCTGGGACACTTTCAGCCACCGCCCCGGCACCATCATCGATGGCAGCAACGGCGACGTCGCCTGCGACCACTACCACCGCTACGCCGAAGACGTCGGCGTGATGGCCTCGCTGCACGTCGACGCCTACCGCTTTTCGATGGCCTGGTCGCGCGTGCAGCCGCTGGGCAAAGGTGCGTGGAACGAAGCCGGCTTCGATTTCTACCGCCGCCTGCTCGACGAACTGGACGCCAAGGGCATCGCCGCCCACATCACCCTGTACCACTGGGACTTGCCGCAGGGCCTGCAGGACGACGGCGGCTGGCTCAACCGCGACACCTGCGTGCACTTCGCCGCCTACGCGGCCGAAGTGGCACGGCGTTTTGGCAATCGCGTGAAAACGATTGCAACGCACAATGAACCGTGGTGCAGCGCCAACCTCGGTTACGGCAACGCCCAGTTCGCTCCCGGCGTGGCCGACGCCAAGCAGGCGATCCAGGTGTCCCACCATTTGCTGCTGTCGCACGGCTTGGCCATGCAAGCCATGCGCGCCACCGGCACCAGCGCCAAGCTGGGTATCGTGCTCAACCAGTGGACCGCCGACCCGGCCACCGACAGCGCCGCCGACCGCGCCTTGGCCGAATTCGAATACGCCCGCTCGGTGCAGTGGTATATGGACCCGATCTTCAAAGGCCGCTACCCGGAGCTGGCGCTGAAGCAGCACGGCGCCAACGGTCCGGACATCGGCGACAACGATTTCAGCGATATCCAGCAGCCCATCGACTTCCTCGGCGTGAACTATTATTTCCGCGCCTTTTGCAGCGCCGAAACGCCGCCGCGCCTGCCAGAAGGCAAGCTCGGCTTCACCGACATGGGCTGGGAAATCTATCCGCAGGGCCTGACCGAGCTGCTGCTCAAACTCAAGGCCGAATACCCGCTGCCGCCGATCTACATCACCGAAAACGGCATGGCCAACCCGGACACGCTGGTCGACGGCGCGGTGCCCGACCAGAAGCGCATAGACTATGTGCGCATGCACCTGGAAGCGCTGGCCGCCGCTGCGGCGCAGGGCGTCGACGTGCAGGGCTATTTCCTGTGGAGCCTGCTCGACAACTTCGAGTGGAACTCCGGTTACGCCAAGCGCTTCGGCATCGTCCACGTCGACTACGACACCCAGCAGCGCACGCTGAAGGACAGCGCGATCTGGTATCGTGCGCTGATCGACGCGCAGCGCCGGCAGGCGGGCGGCGCGGCCTGACGCCAGCGGCGCCAGCCCAAAGCACACATAGCACGCAGCACTAGACGACCCGGCCACAGAGCCGGGCGTCGCCGCATCAACGATCTAAACAATATAAACGATATAAAACGAGAATAACGAGGATGACACCATGAAGTCCGCATTCCGCGCATCGCCCCTGCTGTGGGTCCCCACCGGCTACTTCACGATGGCGCTGACCTATATGACGCTCACCAGCGTCACCGCCATCATGTTCAAGAACCTCGGCATGAGCAACGCCCAGGCCGCCGAATACGCCAGCTACCTGATCCTGGCCTACACCATCAAGCCGCTGTTCGCGCCCTTCGTCGAAATGTACCGCACCAAGAAATTCTTCGTGCTGTGCGCGCAGCTGACCATCGCCCTCGGCTTCGCCGGCGTGGCGCTGGCCATGACGCTGCCCAACTACATGGTGGTGCTGGTGTTTTTATTCGGCGTGCTGTCGCTGATCGGCGCCACCCAGGACATCGCCTCCGACGGCGTCTACGTCACCTCGCTCGACACCAAGGCGCAGTCGCTGTACTGCGGCATCCAGAGCCTGAGCTGGAACATCGGCCCCATCGTCGCCTCCGGCGGCCTGGTGTTCCTCAGCGGCTGGCTGCACAAGAACACCTTCCACCACGACGCCGCCGTCTTCGGGCCGGACTGGGTCGATGCCTGGCGCGTCATCTTCTTCATCGTCGCCGGCGTCACGCTGGCGATGGCCTTCTGGCATATGCGCGTGATGCCCGACGGCGCCAAGGCCGGCGACGCGCCCGCCTCCGTGGCCGACGCCTCGCGCATCCTGGTCGACTCCTTCGTCACCTTCTTCCAGAAGCGCGGCGTGTGGACCATGATCGCCTTCGCGTTTTTATTCCGGCTCAGTATCGGGCTGCTGGAAAAAATCGGCCCCTTCTTCATGGTCGACCCGGTGGCCAAGGGCGGCCTCGGGCTGTCCAACGAACTGCTGGGGATCATCTACGGCACCTACGGCCTGATCGCCGTGCTGCTCGGCTCCCTGCTGGGCGGCATCTTCGTCGCGCGGCGCGGCCTGCAGGCGACCCTGTTCGTGTTGTGCTGCGCGGTCAACATCCCCAACGTCACCTTCCTGTTGATGAGCATCTACCAGCCGCACGACCTGCTGATCATCAGCGCCGGCGTGGCGGTCGAAAAATTCTTCTTCGGTTTCGGCTCGGTCGGCTTCATGATCTACCTGATGCAGCAGCTGGCGCCGGGCAAGTACACCACCACCCACTACGCCTTCGGTACCGGCCTGATGGGACTGTGCATGATGCTGACCGGCATAGTCAGCGGCCATTTGCAGCAGGCGCTCGGCTACGTCGGCTACTTCTCGCTGGTGATGGCGGCCACCGTGCCATCCTTCCTCGTGACCTGGTTCGCGCCCTTCCACCACAAGGAAGACGCGGCGCCGGCGACGCTGCCCGAGCCGGCACGGGCCACCACCAGCGCCTGAGCGGCGCACATCAGCAACGCAAACCGGCTGCCGCCTGAACACCGGGCGGCAGCCCCGCACTGACCGCCACTCCGACTCCCGCCCCGCTGCCGAACGCCGCCGCGTCACTGCACGCGGAAGATCAACTCCTTCAGTCGCATCAGCTTAGGCTTCACCATCGGCACCGTCAGCATGGTGCTGCCGACGGCCATCAGCAGCAGCGCCGTGAAGGTCTGGTTGGTGATGATGTGCTTATCCAGCAGCACATTGCAGAAGATGATCATGATCAGCGCCTTGGTCTGCAGCAGCCAGCCGATCAGCGACGCCTCGCCCTTCTGCCATTTCAAGATCCGTCCCGCCGCCTGCAGGCCCGCCAGCTTGCCCGCCACCGACGCCACCAGCAGCACCGCCGCCGCGATGAACACCGCGCCGCCGCCGACCTGCCAGCTGGTGCGCAGCCCCGTGCTGAGGAAGAACACCGGCATCACCAGCAGCAGCACGAAGTGGCGCAGCTTGTCCATGTCTTCGCGGTTGAACCAGTCGCCCTCCATCACCATCCCGGCCAGGAAGGAGCCGACCATGTAGTGCAGGCCCGACCAGTCGGCGCCATAGGCGCACAACGACAGCCAGATCAGCGCGACGTACCAGCGGTCCGGCTCCGGCAGGCGCGGCATCAGGCGGCGGAACAGCCACGCGGCGAGCGCGAAGCAGCCGAGGAACAGCGCCTGCTTGCCGACACGCTGCCAGTCCACCAGGATCACCGCCAGCACGCCCCAGATCGCGACGTCGTCGAGGCTGGCGTAGCGCAAGATGCGCTGGCCGACCGGCTGGCGCAGGATGTCCAGCTTCTCCATCAACAGGATCAGGATCGGCAGCGCCGTCACCGCGCACGACATGCCGATGCCGAGCACGAACTGCCAGGTGTGCGCGGCCGTGCCCACCCAGCCGGCGCCATAGTTCAGCAGGAACAGCGCGGCGCCGCAGCCGAACAGCAGCGGCGTGCCCAGCGCCAGGCCGGCCGTGATGCCGCTCTCGCGCTTGTACCGCCACATCTGCTTCAGGTCCAGCTCGACGCCGGCGATCATCACGAACACCATCACGGCCCACCAGGCGATGCCGTTCAGCGCCGCGATGACCGGCGGGCAAAACACGTAGGCGTAGTAATCGGGATAGGCCGCGCCCAGCACGCCGGGGCCGAGCAGGATGCCGGTGATGATCTGCACCACCACCAGCGGCGCAAAATAATCGGTGCGGCCCAGCCGCCAGATCAGATAAGGGACGCTCAGGATCAGCGCCATCGCGATCAGGAAAATTTCGGTAACGTTCATGTATTGTTCTATTCTCAAAAAAGAAAGCCCGGCGATTATGAGGGATCGCCACGGCGGCGCGCAAATTATCGTCCCCGGCGTACTTCTCACAGTGAAAAAAAAGGTCCCGCCTCCGATCGGAAGTGGGACCTCGAAAAACACCAGGGTGATGCAAACAACTTAAAACAAGTGCTAACTAAGTGGTGACTAAGCTCTACGGCAAGGCTTAATAACGCACGCCGAAGTTGATGCCAGCCGTGACCGGCGGCAGGTATTGCGCCTGCCACACCACCACGCCGTTGGACGATTGCTGCGCCAGCGCGGCCGTCTTGATGTTGCTGTTCTCGATATTGCGCACGAAGGCATCGACATACCACGCCTTGCCGGAGTTGTAGCGCAAGCCGAGGTCGGTACGCGTATAGGCTTTCTGCTTGTCGTTCGGATTGTTGGCCACGTTGTTCGCCGTCGCCACGCCGCCGTCGAAGACGCTCAACCAGCTGGCCGCTTCATAGTGCAGGTTGATGCGCGGCACCAGCGTCGCGTCGCCGATATGGAACATGTGCTGGTACTGCAGCGTCGTGCTGAACTTCGGCGTGTGCGGCATGCGGTTGCCGGTGATGCTTTCCGAATTGACGCCCGTGACCGGGTTGGCCGGCATGATCTGGCTGTAGTCGTTACTACCCGCCACCAGCGAACCGAGGGTGGCCGTCGGGATGTAGCTGGCGGTCAGCTGCACCTTGTCGTCGGTGGTCAGTTTCGCCGCCAGTTCCGATTCCAGGCCGACGATGCGCGTGATGCCGCTGACGTTGTACAGGTTCAGCGTGTGTCCGCCGCCGGGCAGCGTCACGGAGCTGGCAAACTGGTAGCCCTTGAATTCTTCGTCGTAGAGCGCGTTATTCCATTTGACCTTGCCGCCGAAGAAGGAGCTCTTGCTGCCGATTTCATAGCTGGTGATGGTTTCCGGCGCAAAGGTGCCGGCCGCGCCGACCGAAGCGCCACCGTCCTGCAAGCCGCCCGATTTGAAGCCGGTCGACACGCTGGCGTAGACCAGGTTGTTGGGATCGATTTCATACGCGGCCTTCAACAGCCAGGTGACCTTGCTGTCCTTGTAGGTACCGGTGTTCAGGTCGTAGGAAACCAGGCCCGAACCTGGCTGGCCGATAGGCACGCCGTTGTTGAGGTTGGAGTTCGGATCGCTGCTAGGCTGAACCGGCAGGTTCGGCAAGGTCGCATCGTAGGTCCACTGGTAATCGTTACCGCCGTTGTTGGCCTTGTCGTCCTTGGTGTAGCGGACGCCGGCGGTCAAATGCAGGCTGTCGGTCGGGTTCCAGGTTTCCTGGGTGAACACGGCCTTGGAGGTGACGGTTTCATCCGGCTGGATGAAGACGCCCATCCAGTTGATGGTGCCCTGGGTGGTGCCCACTTGCTGTGGAATGTCGAAACGGATGCTGTTGTTCTCATGGCCGTAGTAGGCGCCGAGCAACCAGTCGAGCTCGCTCTTGCCCACCGATTGCAATTGCACTTCGTGGCTGTAGTTCTTGTAGTGCGAGTAGTCGGTGTTGTCGAACTGGGTGTTGCCGCCGGTGGCGAAGCTGGTCGGCACATTGGCGCCGGCGTTCTGGTCGAAGGTCGAGTTGCCGTTGTACAGGCCATAGCCGAAGGTGTAATCGAGGGCCATGGCATTGTTGATGGCCCAGTCGACGCGGCTGCGGGTGTTGCGCGAATCGCGTTCCTGCGACGGCGCCTGCATGATCAGGGCGGACCACAGATCCTGGCCGGCGCGCGGGTTTTGCATCAGGTTTTCATTGGGCGTGCCGCGGTCGCGGAAGTCTTCAAACGAGATATTCCATTTCAGCGAAGGCGAGAGCTGCCACAGATAGCTCAAGCGCACCGCCGTCTGGTCTTGCGCGTCGTATTTCTGGCCGCGCGTGACGAAATCGTTGGCGTTGATCGGCTGGAACGACGCCGCAGGGGCGGTCGGATTGGCGGCGAAGTAAGCGGCCTGCTGGCTGGCGATCGAGATATTCGGCGGGGTCTGGTATTTCACATAGCCGTCATGCTGCTCGTGGTCGAAGGCGACGCGCAGGGCCATGCTGTCGTTCAGCGGAATGTTGAACGCGCCCTTGCCGCCCATGGCGTTATAGCTGCCGCCGCCGGCTTCAAAGCTGTAGGAACTGTCGCCGATGACCGGCTTGGCGGTTTGCATATTGACCGCGCCGACGGTGGAGTTGCGGCCCCACAAGGTGCCTTGCGGACCGCGCAGCACTTCCATGCCTTCCAGGTCGAACAGCAAGGAGGTCGCGCCTTCCGCGCGCGGCGCGTAGATGCCGTCGACGAAGATGGCCACTTCCGGATCGGCCTGCTCGGTTTTCGCCTGGTCGTTGCCGATGCCGCGCAAGGTCATGGTGATGACGCCGTGGTCGCCCTGGGTGGTGGCCTGGAAGCCCGGCACCAGCGTGGCGATGTCTTCGATATTTTGAACGTGGTTGTCTTCCAGCGTCGCGGCCGTCAGGGCCGTGATCGCCACCGGCGTTTTCTGCAGCGAGGTGGCGCGTTTGGTCGCGGTGACCAGCACCTCGGGCACGGTGGCCGAGGCGTTGTCGGCCTGGGCCTGGGTCTGAGCCTGAGTCTGGCTGGCGGGAGCGGCGGCGCTGGCCTGGACGGCCTGGGTCTGCGCATAGGCGGCCTGGGTGCCGGCGAGCAGCGTCAGGATGGCCAATTGGATAGGGGTGCCCAGTTTCCGGGGCGCGGGTACGCGGATGTTCATGAATTAAGTCTCCATTTTTCGTCAAGTCACCGCCGGAAGGCCCGCCAGTGCTAACATATTTGTGTTTGCTTTCGATTTCTCTGCTTGTGAAAACGTTTTCAAGTAGACTGAAAACGTTTTCAATATTCTTGAAACCGTTTTCATAGTACATAATCATTTAGATCGATGTCAATTTAAAAATCGCGGCGACGTGCGAAACATGTGGTGTACAAACATCCTGAGCGTTTTTACAACAACAGCGTCCACGTCCAGAACCACGGAGACCAGTATGGAATCGCAACACAACACCGGCGGCCAGCCAGCGGCAAAGCCGCGCGGCCCCGTCAAAAACATCCTCATCGTCGGCGGCGGCACGGCCGGCTGGCTGACCGCAGCCTTCCTCGCCAAGACGCTGGGTATCAGCGGCAACAGCGGCCCCGACGGCGTGCGCATCACGCTGGTCGAATCGCCCGAGATCGGCATCCTCGGCGTCGGCGAAGGCACTTTCCCGTCCATCCGCGGCACGCTGGCGGCCATCGGCATCGACGAGGCGCGCTTCGTCAGCGAGTGCAACGCCACCTTCAAGCAGGGCGTCAAGTTCGTCGACTGGGTGCGGCCGCATGGCGCGTCCAAGCCGGGCCATGAGCATTACTTCCACCCGTTCAGCATGCCGAGCCAGCGCGCCGGCGGACCGGAACTGCTGCCCTACTGGCTGCAAGGCGCGGCCGGCGCCGGCACGCCGTTCGCGGCGGCCGCCACCATGCAGAAGCGCGTCGCCGACGCCGCGCACGCGCCCAAGCGCGGCGGCGAGGCCGACTATACGGGCGCCTTCAACTATGCCTACCATTTCGACGCCGTCCGCTTCGCCGCCCTGCTGTGCACGCACGCGCAGTCGCTCGGCGTGCGCCGCGTGCTGGCCACCGTCGAGCGCGTGGAACTGACCGAGGACGGCGCCATCGCGGCCGTCGTCACGCAGGACGCCGGCCGGCTGACGGCCGACCTGTATATCGATTGCAGCGGCTTCCGCGCGCGCCTGATCGGCGAGGCGCTGGGCGCGCCGTTCAAGGCCATCGACGACGTGCTGTTCGTCGACCGCGCGCTGGCGCTGCAAGTGCCCTACGAGCGGCCGGACGCGCCCATCGCCTCCTACACCATCTCCACCGCCCACGAGGCCGGCTGGACCTGGGACATCGGCCTGCACGAGCGGCGCGGCACCGGCTACGTCTATTCCAGCCGCCACACCAGCGACGAGCGCGCCGAGCAGGTGCTGCGCGACTACATCGGCCCGGCCAGCGCCGGCCTGACGCCGCGCCTGCTCAAGCTCAACGTCGGCTACCGCGAACAGCACTGGATCAAAAACTGCGTCGCCGTCGGCCTGTCCGGCGGCTTCCTCGAACCGCTGGAATCGTCCGGCATCGGCCTGATCGAGACCGCCGCCTACCTGGTCGGCTATTTGTTCCCGCATGACGGCGACATGGCGCCGACGGCCAGGCTGTACAACGAGCTGATGAAGGCGCGCTACGAGCGCATCGTCGACTTCGTCAAGATGCACTATTGCCTGACGCAGCGCAACGACAGCCAGTTCTGGATCGACAACGCCGACCCGGCCAGCATCCCCGCCACGCTGCGCGACAAGCTGGCCATGTGGCGCCAGCGGCCGCCGCACCGGCTCGACTTCGTCGTCGACCTGGAAATGTATCCGCCGGCCAGCTGGCAGTATGTGTTGTACGGCATGGAATTCCCGACGCGGCTGCACGCCAACGCCGCCACGCTGCCGCGCACGGCCGACGCGCGCAGCGAATTCCAGATGATCGCGCAGTTGTCGCAGCGCGCCGTGGCCGACATGCCGACGCACCGGGCGCTGGTCGAGCACTATCTGGCGCGCCACGCGGCGCAGGCCAAGCGCGCCGCCTAGCCGGACGGCGCGGCGGCGCGGCGCCGGACAGCCGCGCGCCAGTCCGGCCCGCGGGCGCGGGAGGGCGTTCCGCGCCTGTCCATGACAGGCCGCCGGATATGGTAACCTGCGTCGATCATCGATCACCGCAGGTCCAGGACACGATTTGAGCGACATCCCCACCCCCACTCCCACTTCCACCCTGACCGACGTGGCGCGCCTGGCCGGCGTCTCGCCGGCCACCGTCTCGCGCATCCTGAACGGCACCGCCAGGGTGGCCGACGCCAAGCGCGCCGCCGTGCTGGCGGCCATCGCGCAGATGAACTTCGCGCCGAACCAGATGGCGCGCGGCCTCAAGCAGGGCCGCTCGATGACCATCGGCATCGTGGTGCAGGATATTTCCAGCCCCTTCTTCGACGAAACCTTGCGCGGCGTGGACGCCGGCCTGAAAGGCACGGGCTACACCAGCGTCATCGTCAGCGGCCACTGGGACGCGCGGGAGGAGACCGAGCGCATCCGCCTGCTGCTGGCGCGCAAGGTCGACGGCATCATCCTGCTGGCCGGCCGCTTGTCGGACGAGGCCGTGCTGACGTTCGCCGGCCACTGCCCCATCGTCTCGACCGGCCGTGAACTGCACACCGGCAACGCCATCGGCTTCAAGGTCGACAACGAGTACGGCGCCCACATGGCGGCGCGCCATTTGATCGAACTGGGCCACCAGCGCATCGCCTTCGTCACCGGCCCCGACAGCAGCAGCGACGCCAACGAGCGCCTGGCCGGCTACCGCCGCGCGCTGCACGAGGCCGGCCTCGACGCCGATCCGGCGCTGATCGTCGCCGGCGACTTCCACGAGGCGAGCGGCCTGCTGGCCATCGAGCGCCTGTTCGAGCGCCGCGTGCCGTTCACGGCGGTGTTCGCCGCCAACGACCTGAGCGCCTACGGCGTGCGGCTGGGCCTGTACCGGCGCGGCATCCGCGTGCCGGAGGACATGTCGCTGATCGGCTTCGACGACCTGCCCGGCTCCGCGTACACGGCGCCGCCGCTGAGCACGGTGCGCCAGCCGCTCTACGAGCTGGGCCGCATCGCCACCGGCGCCCTGCTGGCGCTGCTGAAAGGCGCCACCGCCTACCGCGACGTGCCGCCGCTGGAACTGGTGGTGCGCGAGACGACCAGGCAAAGGCTGCCGTCCTGAGCCGGCGCCGCCTGTCGCCGCCGCTACGCCGGAAGCTGTCGGCCGCCATGCAGACTTGCCCATCCCGCGCCGCAAAAGTTTAATTTTGGCTATGATAGCCCCGGTGCCGATGATAAGATCGACAGCGGCCGTCCCGCCCAGCGCGGCGCGGCCGGCAACCAGACGAAAGCAATCGCATGCCGTACACACGTTCGGACACGGGCAGCACACTGGGCCGCGGCAAGGGCATACTCGCCCTTGCCCTGCTGTTGCTGGTGCTGCAGGCCGTGGTCCTCGTCACGCAGGGCCAGCGTTTCCTGCTCAGCGAGGCGCGCCAGCAGGAAGACGGCGTCGAGCTGCTGCGCTGCCGCGAGCTGCTGGCCGACCTGCAGGATGCGGAAACCGGCCAGCGCGGCTATCTGCTGACCGCCGCCGAACCCTATTTGCAACCGTATCTGCGCGCCACCACCCACTTCGACGACCGCCTGCTGCGCCTGCGCCAGCAACTGCTGCGCAACCATCCCGACATGGCCGCGCCGCTGGCCCAGCTGCAAACGCGCATCGAGCGCAAGCTGGTCGAGCTGGCCGACACCATCCGCCTGCAGCGCGCCGGCGAGCACGCGGCCGCGCTGCAACGCGTGCTCGAAGGCGACGGCCGCGACAATATGGACCAGGTCCGCGCCCTGCTCGACCAGCTGATGCTGCAGGTGCGCACGGCGCGCACGGCCACCAACCAGGAGCTGTCCGACCATGTGCGCAAGGCCGAGTGGATGCTGACCACCATCCTGCTGACGGTCATCGTGATGGGCCTGCTGGGCATGCGCGAACTGCTGGCCGTGGCGCGCCACAACGGCGTGCTGTCGCAGCGCCTGCAATTCGAATCGACCCACGACGAGCTGACCGGCCTGCCCAACCGCCGCCTGCTGTACATGCGCCTGAGCCAGCTGGCCGCGCAGCTGCCGGCGGTGCCCTGCGCCGTGCTGTTCCTCGGCCTCGACGGCCTGAAGCTGATCAACGACGAACACGGCCGCGACACCGGCGACCGCTTGCTGCGCCTGCTGGCCGAGCGCCTGTCCGCCGCCGCGCCGGACGCGCTGCTGGTGCGGCTGGCCGGCGACGGCTACGCGCTGCTGCTGACCGGCGACGTCTCGCGCGCCGCGCTCAAGCTGCAGACCGGCCGCCTGCTGGCCGCGCTGGCGCCGCCGCTGCCGCAGCTGGCCGTGCAGCATATCGGCGCCAGCGTCGGCATCGCACTCTACCCGCTGCACGGCAAGACGCCGGAACACCTGATCGCGGCGGCCGACATCGCGCTGCAGCAGGCCAGGCGCAGCGGCGCGGGCCGCTACCGCTTCGCCGCCGACCTGTCCGAGCAGCCGCTCGACCCGGTCCAGCCGGCGTGACCACGGCCGCGCCATGCAGCAGGTCCACGCCATCAACGGTATCAACGCCCTAAACCGTATAAATCAATTAAATAATATCAACCATATCACCGCCTGCCACCCACTATGCGCCAGGTTCCGCCAGTCGCGGCGGAGCGGCGCCAGCATCCCATGACCCGACCACGCCTGCTGCCCTCGACGCTCAAATTCCGCCTCTCGACCATGGTCGTGCTACTGGTGCTGGCGGCCACCGTGATCGTCACCTATGTGTCGCTGATGCTGGCCCAGCGCGACATGAAGGCCATCATCGGCCAGCAGCAATACGCCTCGCTGGTCGGCGCCGCCGCCTACATCGACGAGCACCTCGACGCCAAGAAGACGCTGCTGACCTCGCTGGCAGAATCGATGCCGCCGGACACGCTGAGCGACCGCGCCAGCCTGCACCAGTTCCTGCTCGAGCATCCCTCGGTGCGCAACGCATTCACCAGCGTCGTCGCGTTCGACCAGCACGGCGACCTGCTCGACCTGTTCACCAGCAACCCCGACGGCCCGCGCCTGAACAACGCCGTCGGCCGGCCATATTTCGACCAGACGCTGCTCAAGCGCCGGCCGCTGATTTCGGCGCCCTTCCGCGGCAAGCTGTCGAACCGGCCCATCATCGCCATCAGCGCGCCGGTGTTCAACCGCAAGGGCGAGCTGGTGCTGGTCCTGGTGGGCAGCATCAACCTGCTGCAATCGCACCTGCTCGACCCGCTGGCCGGGCTGCAGCCGGGCCGCAGCGGCTATATGTTCATCATCAGCGGCGACGGCCTGCTGATCAGCCACCCCGACAAGAGCCGGCTGCTGACGAACATCAGCGCCGGCGCGCACAGCCCGGCGGCCACCCGCCTGGCGCTCGACGGCTACGAGGGCTGGACCGAGGCGGCCGACGACGACGGCCGCGCCAGCCTGTACGCCTACAAGCACCTGGCGGCGACCGACTGGATCGTCGCCACCCGCTTTCCGACCGACGAGGCGCTGGAGCCGCTGATACGCCAGCGCCTCGACGCCGTCGGCGCGGCCGCGCTGTTCGCGCTGGCGGCCGGCCTGCTGGCGTGGTACGGCATCCGCTACCTGCTCACGCCGCTCGAACAAATGCGCCGCCACATCGCCGACATCCTGCACCGGCGCGCCGGCATCGGCGTGCTGCAAGCGGGCCGCGACGACGAGATCGGCGAATTGAGCGGCGCCTTCTACCGCCTGATGGACGAGCGCGAAACGGCGCAGGCGCAGACCCGCGCCGGCGCCTCGCTGATCCGCAACATCCTCGAACGGGCGCCCGACGCCTTCGTCAGCTGCGACAGCGACGGCGTGATCCAGGAGTGGAATGCGCAGGCCGAGACCCTGTTCGGCTGGAGCCGCGACGAGGCCGTCGGCGAGAACATCACCATGGTGATCCCGGCGCGCCTGCAAGCCGGCCACCGCGCCGGCATGCTCGGCTTCGCCCAGAGCGGCGCCGGCGCCATCATCAACCAGCGCGTGCGCGTGCCGGCCGTGCACCGCGACGGCCGCGAAATCCCGGTCGAGCTGTCGGTCGGCTCGCTGCACACCGGGCAGGGCTACCTGGCCACCGCCTTCATCCATGACGTCTCGCAGCGCATCGCCTTCGAAGAGCAGATCGCGGCGCGCGAAAAACACATCCGCACCATCGCCGACAACCTGCCGGCGCTGATCGCCTATCTCGACCGCGACGGCCGCTTCCAGTTCACCAACAGCCACTACCAGCAGCTGTGGAACGTCGACCCGCAAGCCATGCTGGGCAAGACCATCATCGAAGTGTTCGGCCAGCTGGCGCAAGGCTGGCAGGCCGACCTGGCGCGCGCGCTGCGCGGCGAGCGCCGCCACTACGAGCGCGAGTCGCAGAAGGACGGCGCCACCGTGCACCTGCTGATGGACCTGATCCCCGACCTGGCCGCCGACGGCGCCGTGCAGGGCATCTACCTGATGGGCATGGACATCACCGAGCGCAAGAACGCCGAGCTGCGCCAGGCCGCCAGCGAGAAGCAGGCCGACGCCGCCAACCGCGCCAAGAGCGAATTCGTGGCCAATATGAGCCACGAAATCCGCACGCCGATGAACGCGGTGCTGGGCATCGCCTACCTGCTCGGCAACACCGAGCTGAACTCGGTGCAGCGCAAATACCTGGACATGATACTGGCCTCGGGCAACGCGCTGCTGGGCATCCTCAACGACGTGCTCGATTTCTCGAAGATCGAGGCCGGCCGCATGGAGCTGGCGCCGGTGCCCTTCCTGCTGAACGACGTGCTCAACGCCATCGCCACCGTGATGACGCTCAACGCCGGCGACAAGGACATCGAGCTGGCCATCGGCGTCGAGCCGGACGTGCCGCAGTCGCTGCTGGGCGACGCCATGCGCCTGCAGCAGGTGCTGACCAACCTGGTGTCGAACGCCGTCAAGTTCACCGAGCGCGGCGAGGTGTCGGTGCTGGTCGAGCTGGTCGAGCGCGAGGGCGACGCCGCCACGCTGCGCTTCCGCGTGCGCGACAGCGGCATCGGCATCAGCGAGGAGCAACGCGCGCGGCTGTTCTCGGCCTTCATGCAGGCCGACGCCTCGACCACGCGGCGCTTCGGCGGCACCGGCCTGGGGCTGGCGATCTGCCGGCGCCTGATCACGCTGATGGGCGGCACGATAGCCGTGGCCAGCACGCTCGGCAGCGGCAGCGAATTCACCATCAGCTTGCCGCTGCTGGTGCTGCCGGCGCAGGCCGACGGCGCGGCCCGCCTGCCCGCCGAGCGCGCCTTGCAAGGCTTGCGGCTGCTGGTGGTCGACGACAACGCCACCAGTCGCGACTATCTGTGCAAGACCATCCGCTCGTGGCAGTGGCAGGCCGACAGCGCCGTGTCCGGCGTGGCGGCGCTGCGCCAGCTGCAACAGCAGTACGCGGCCGGCCTGCGCTACGACGCCATCCTGGCCGACTGGCAGATGCCCGGCATGGACGGGCTGGAGACGATGACGTCGCTGCGCGCGGCGCTGCCGGCGGCCGACATCCCGGTGGTGGTGATGGTCAGCGCCTACGGCCGCGAGAAGCTGATGCGGGCCGCCGCCGCGCCGCAGGCCGACGCCATCCTGATCAAGCCGGTCACCGCGTCCAGCCTGTTCGACACGCTGCACGAGGCGATCGCCCATCGCGCCGGCGTGCCGGGCATGGGCGGCAGCGGCGGCGCGCCGGCGTTGGCCACGCTGACCGCCCGTGGCGGCGCCGCGGCCGGCAGCGGCGCGGCGGCGCTGGCCGGCCTGCGCCTGCTGCTGGTGGAAGACAACGCGCTGAACCAGGTGGTGGCGCGCGGCATCCTCGAACACGCCGGCGCCAGCATCGACGCCGTCGACAACGGCCAGCTGGCGGTCGACCTGCTGCGCCACGCGGCCGACCAGTACGACGCCGTGCTGATGGATGTGCAAATGCCGGTCATGGACGGCATGGAGGCGACGCGCGTGCTGCGCGGCGAGCTCGGCCTGCAACTGCCCATCCTGGCGATGACGGCCGGCGTGATGGAGTCCGAGCGCGAGCACTGCCAGCGCGCCGGCATGAACGACTTCATCGCCAAGCCCATCGACATCGAGCAAATGTTCGCCGTCATCACCCGCAACGTCGCCTCGCGCCGGGCCAGGGCCGATTAAGAGGCGGCCGGCCGATCCGCGCCGACACCGAGATTGGCGCACTCATCCGGCTTCTGGTCAGGCGGCGGCAAATCGCGCAGATAGGGCCGGTCGCGCCGGATGAACTCATAACCAGTCATCGGCACGGATATCAGCAAGTTCCACACGCAGACTAACAAGTTTCGCACTATGTCATAGTGCAATCGAGCACCTTCCTTGCATCCTTCTACAAAACATCTGATGTAATAGTCTTTCATTTTGGTCTCCCTAACATGGCCGAGAGAAAATTGAACGCTGCCACCAGCAAGGCCATGGCACATATCACTGAGTCACCGTAGATTAAATATAGTTCAAAATTTTCGACAAACTCTAAAATTCTTGAGGGGAACGGGTGGATGGAATTTAAAAAATAGAGCGCAACGTAGACGCACCAAATCAGGAAAAAATACGACACGAAAACGATCCCCGTGCTGAGTAAATGCCCCAGCAAACGCAGCACCGTTCCCACATAACTATCGACACTACTTTGTAATGATCGAAACATGTCAGCTCCGCGCGGTCGCATCCATCGACCTTAGCAAAGAAGGCCGCTGCCTACTTTAATCTGGACCTAGCCCAGCCCTTGGCGTAAGGCACGCCGGCAGGCATACTATCGGCTCTACAATTGATAAGGGCTGGCAAGATGGCGGATGAAACTCGGGAACCGTGGCTGAACCATATGGCGTTGACCACCGTCGTGCTGGCGGTCTGCGCGACCTTGTCGACCTTCAAGGGCGGTTCGTATTCGACGCTGAGCGTGATCAGCCAGGCGCAATCGTCGGACCAGTGGTCCTTCTACCAGGCCAAGAGCACCAAGCAGCATCTGTATGAGCTGCAAGTGGACCAGCTGCAATTGCAAGCGCTGGCGCTGGCGCCGGGCAATCCGGCGCACGCCGCGTTCGACGCCAAGATCGCCGATTACCAGCGCCAGATCGCCCGCTATAACGGCGAGAAAAAAGAACTGCAGGACAAGGCCAAGGGCCTCGAACAGCAGCGCGACGACGCCAAGGCGCATGGCAAGCCCTTCGGTCTGGCGGTGATCTTCCTGCAAGTGGCGATCCTGCTCAACTCCATCGCCGGCCTGCTCAAGGCCAAGCGCGTGTGGTGGACCGCCATCCCCGTGGCGCTGGTCGGCGTGGTCATGTTCGCCAACGGCTTCCTGTCGCTGTTCTGACGGCGGAGCAATTCCCATCAGGCGCCGTTGCGCGGCGCCTGTAGGCCGAGTCCGACATTTT
>Ga0209848_1000288_pt1 | contig 24060 bp, 20 predicted proteins | sample OrgsoiDNA_201062_FD_185810 | JGI IMG/M metagenome (GOLD analysis project Ga0209848, IMG submission 185810) | Permafrost soil microbial communities from the Arctic, to analyse light accelerated degradation of dissolved organic matter (DOM) -... | ecosystem: Environmental > Terrestrial > Soil >...
CGGCGGCGTGCAGGCTGTCGAGGTAGTCTTGCCACAGCTTGGCTTGCTCGGCGCCCAATTTGTACAGATAGGCCCAGGTGTACAGGCCGGTGTTGTGGCCGTCGGTGAAGGTCGGCTGCACCGCGTAGTTGCCGACCGGGTCCAGCGCCGCGATGCCGACTTCGCGCTTGCCCACTTGCAGAACTTCCTGGCCCTGTCCGTGGCCGCGCACTTCGGCCGATGGCGAATACACGCGCAGCAGCTCGAACGGAATCGTGAACGACGCGCCGTCGTCAAAGCTGATGTCAAGCACGCGCGATTTGTTATGGACCGTCAGGTTGGTCGGTTGCGCGGTGGAGGTGGATGCACTCATGTTGTCGTCTTCGATATCGTTTGCCAGCGCGTAGTTTACTCCCGCGCGGCGATGCGCGCAGGGAGCGGCGCAATTTCATATAATCGGAAGATGCGGAACGCCGCCAGCGACGCGACCTCACGCCGCACCGCTCAGGCGTTCAAGCCTTCAAATGCTCAAGCGCCGCACGATAGCCGCATGCAGTTGCGGCAGCAGCGCGCGGCGCGCGGCCAGCGCGTCCGGCGCGGCGGCGCGCTGGGCGACGGCCCATGTCGGATGCGGAAAATGCGCATCATCGGGATAGCGCGGTATCACATGCCAGTGCACGTGCGGCGTCATGTTGCCGAAGCTGGCCAGGTTGACCTTCTCCGGTTGCATCACCTCGCGCTGCGCCAGCTCGACTTGGCACACCACGTCCATCACACGCGCGCGCTCGGCCGGCGCCAGGTCCGTCATCTCTTTCACGTGGCCGTTCCAGACCACGCGGCAGAAACCGGGATACTCGGCCTCGTCGACCGCGACCACCGACAGCCCGGCATCGCGCCAGATCAGCGCAGCATCGACACCCTCATCGAAGCCGGCCAGCAGCGTGCACAGATCGCAGCCCATCACACCAACACCCGCTCGATGCCGCCGTCGTTGGCGCGCTTGACGTAATCGGGCATCCAGTTCTCGCCCAGCAGATGGCGCGCCAGTTCGACCACGATGTAGTCGGCCGTGGTGCCCGAATCGTCGTTGTAGCGCGACAGCCCTTGCAGGCACGATGGGCAGCTGGTGAGGATTTTGACGTCGCCCTCGAAGCCGTCGTTGCGCAGCTTGTCGGCGCCCTTGACCATCTCCTCCTCCTTGCGGAAGCGGACCTGCGTCGAGATGTCGGGACGCGCCACGGCCAGCGTGCCGGACTCGCCGCAGCAACGGTCGTTCTTTTCGATCTTCACGTTGTCGAAGGTGCTGATCAAGGCATTGATGGTCTTGCCCGACTCCTGCAATTTCATCGGGTTGTGGCAAGGCTCGTGATACATATAGCGCGTGCCGTTCACGCCTTCCAGCTTGACCTGCTTCTCGAGCAGATATTCGTGGATGTCCATGATGCGGCAGCCGGGGAAGATCTTCTCGAACTGGTAGGTCGCCAGCTGGTCGTAGCAAGTCCCGCACGACACCAGCACCGTCTTGATGTCCAGATAATTGAGCGTGTTCGCCATGCGGTGGAACAGCACGCGGTTATCGGTCATCATCTTCTCGGCTTTATCGAACTCGCCGGCGCCGCGCTGCGGATAGCCGCAGCACAGATAACCGGGCGGCAGCACCGTCTGCACGCCGACTTCCCACAACATCGCCTGCGTCGCCAGTCCCACCTGCGAGAACAAGCGCTCCGACCCGCAGCCGGGGAAGTAGAACACCGCCTCCGTATCGGCCGTGGTCTTCTTCGGATCGCGGATGATCGGTATGACTTTATCGTCCTCGATGTCGAGCAGCGCGCGCGCCGATTTCTTCGGCAGGTTGCCCGGCATTTTCTTGTTGATGAAGTGGATCACCTGCTGGCGCACGGCCGGCTTGCCGGTGCTCGGCGGCGGCGCCTTGGTCTGCTTCTTGGCGAATTTTTTCAACAGGTCGTGACCGACGCGCTGCGCCTTGTAACCCCAGCCTATCATCACTTCGCGCGTGGCGTTGATGGTGGCCGGATCGGTGGCGTTGAGGAAGAACATCGACGCGGCCTTGCCGGGGTTGAAGCTCTTCTTGTCCATCTTGCGCAGCAGGTTACGCATGTTCATCGACACTTCGCCGAAGTCGATATTGACCGGGCAAGGCGTGACGCACTTGTGGCACACGGTGCAGTGGTCGGCGACGTCCTCGAATTCTTCCCAGTGCTTGATCGAGATGCCGCGCCGCGTCTGTTCTTCGTACAGGAAGGCTTCGATCAGCGACGACGTCGCGAGGATTTTATCGCGCGGCGAATACAGCAAGTTCGCGCGCGGCACGTGGGTCGCGCACACCGGCTTGCATTTACCGCAGCGCAGGCAGTCCTTGACGCTGTTGGCGATGGCGCCGATATCGCTCTGCTGCATGATCAGCGATTCGTGGCCCATCAAACCGAACGACGGCGTGTAAGCGTTGCGCAGGTCGGCCGCCATGCCGGGAAGGTTCAGCAGCTTGCCGCGGTTGAAGCGCCCTTCCGGATCGATGCGCAGCTTGTAGTCGCGGAACTCGCCGATTTCTTCCTCGGTCAGGAATTCCAGCTTGGTGATGCCGATGCCATGCTCACCCGAGATCACGCCGTTCAATGAACGGGCCAGCGTCATGATGCGCGCGACAGCCTGGTGGGCGTCCTGCAGCATCTCGTAGTGGTCCGAATTGACCGGCAGGTTGGTGTGGACGTTGCCGTCGCCGGCGTGCATGTGCAGCGCGACGAACACGCGCCCGCGCAGGATGCGTTGATGGATGGCGGTGGCTTCGTCGAGGATCAACTTGAACGCGGCGCCGTTGAAAATCTGTCGCAACTGCGCGCGGATTTCCTGCTTCCACGTGACGCGGACGGTGCGGTCCTGAACCACGTCGAACAGCGTCGCATCGGGCTGCGTCTTGAGGCGCTCGTCGAACACCGGCAGCAAGCGCTCCAGTCCCAATAAGGCCAATTGCTCTTTGACGTCGGCCAGCGGCTTGTCCAGTTCGGCCAGCAGGAAGGTCCAGCGCGCGTGTACTTGTTCCAGCAAAGCCGCCGCCTGTTGCGCGCGGTCGCCGAGCATTTCCTCGTCGCCGACGCGGTCGTCGGAGACGTCGTCGGTCTTCCCGACCGGCAGGTTGCCGGCGCCGATAAAGTCCTGCAGCGCTTCCGTCAACTGCAGCTTGTTCTTGATCGACAGCTCGATGTTGATACGCTCGATGCCGTCGGTGTACTCGCCCATGCGGTTGAGCGGAATGACCACGTCCTCGTTGATCTTGAAGGCGTTGGTGTGTTTGGCGATGGCCGCCGTGCGCGCGCGGTCGAGCCAGAATTTTTTACGCGCTTCGGCGCTGACGGCGACGAAGCCTTCGCCGACGCGGGTGTTCGCGATGCGCACCACTTCCGAGGCCGCGATGGCGACGGCGTTTTCATCGTCGCCGACGATGTCGCCGAACAGCGCCATCTTCGGCAGCACGCCGCGTTTCGATTTGGTGGCGTAGCCGACGGCGCGCAGATAACGCTCGTCCAGATGCTCCAGGCCGGCCAGACGGATGGTGCTGAATTGCGCACCCTTGGCCGGCAGGCCATCGAGATAATCCTTGATTTCGACGATCGATGGAATGGCGTCGCGCGCCTGGCCGAAGAACTCCAGGCACACCGTGCGCGCGTGCTTCGGCATCTTGTGCAGTATCCAGCGGCCCGACGTGATCAGGCCATCGCAGCCCTCTTTCTGGATGCCGGGCAGGCCGGATAAAAATTTATCGGTGACGTCCTTGCCCAGGCCCTCCTTGCGGAACTTGCGGCCTTCGATCACCAGCGTCTCGGTTTTGAAAGGCTCGCCCTTGGCTTCGCCGCGCGCGTTCGGATGGGTCCATTCGAGCTTGAACTTGGCCACCGGCGCGTCGTGGATCTTCGACAGATTGTGTTCGAGGCGCGTCACTTCGAGCCAGTCGCCGTTCGGGTCGACCATGCGCCACGAGGCCAGGTTGTCGAGCGCCGTGCCCCACAGGACGGCCTTCTTGCCGCCCGCGTTCATGGCGATGTTCCCGCCGATGCAGGAGGCGTGCGCCGACGTCGGGTCGACCGCGAACACGAAGCCGGCCTTCTCGGCCGCTTCCGACACCTTGTTGGTGATGACGCCGGCGCCGGAATAAATCGTCGCGTATTCGCGGTCCAGGCCGGGCAGCACCGTCATTTCTACCGGACCGAGGTCGATCAATTTTTCGGTGTTGATGACGGCCGACATCGGCGTCAGCGGAATCGCGCCGCCGGTGTAGCCGGTGCCGCCGCCGCGCGGGATGATGGTCAGCCCCAGTTCGATACAGCCTTTCACCAGGCCGGCCATTTCATCTTCGGTGTCCGGCGTCAGCACGACGAAGGGATATTCGACGCGCCAGTCGGTGGCGTCGGTGACGTGCGAGACGCGCGTCATGCCGTCGAAGCGGACGTTGTGCTTTTCCGTGTAGCGGCCGAGGACCTTGGTGGCGCGCTTGCGCAGGTCCCAGGTCTGGCGGAACTCTTCGCCGAAGTCGGCCACCGCCTTGCTGGCCGCCTTCAGCAGTTTTTCGACATTGGCGCTGCGCAGCGCCGACGCTTCCTTCGTATCGCCCTCGCCGACCGCGTCGACCGACAGGCGGCGCTTGTCCACTTCGGCCAGGCGGTGATGCAGCGCGTCGATCAGTTCCTGGCGCCGCTTCGGGTTGTCCAGCATGTCGTCCTGCAGATACGGATTGCGCCGCACCGCCCAGATATCGCCCAGCACCTCATACAGCATGCGCGCGGAACGGCCGGTCTGGCGCGCGCCGCGCAGCGCGTCGAGCAAACTCCAGGACTCTTCGCCCAACAGACGAATCACGATCTCGCGGTCGGAGAAGGAAGTGTAGTTGTAGGGGATTTCGCGCAGACGGGTCGGCGCCGGACCGTGGGGTGTTTCCGACAGCAATGCTTGGATTTGTGCAGGGGCGTTCATTGTGAGATTTAGACTTAAGACTAACCCGGGAGGATCATTCTAGCGTATTGCGCCGCACCATGCCGGAACAGCCTTGCAGAAGCTAAGGACTCTGGCAGCCGCTATTTTCAAAACTAAATTTTGCCGAACCCACCCAATCGGTAAAATAAATGCCAAAATATTGAATTAAACTCAATTTAACATTGTAATAATGCGGCGCAACGAAATGATGCCGAGCCAGGCTCAGGCCAGCATCTGGCCGATCTTGTGCCAATAGCCGTCCGGCACATACAACAACAGCCCCGTCATGGCGATGTAGCGCAGGAACTTGCCGACCGCCATATACGCCACGCTGGGCCAGAACGGCAGCTTGAGCCAGCCGCCCAGCGTGCACAGCGGATCGCCGATGCCGGGCAGCCAGGCCAGCAGCATGGTCTTGGCGCCGTAGCGCGCCAGCCAGCGGAACCAGACGCTGTCGCGCTCCTTGGCGAAGGCCTGCTTGGCGCGATAGCCCATCCAGTAATCGACCACGCCGCCCAGCGTGTTGCCGACCGTGGCGACGAGGATCACCGCCCAGTAGATCGAGGGATTGGCCTTGATGACCGCGAACACGGCCGGCTCGGAGCCCAGCGGCAGCAAGGTCGCGGAGATGAAGCTGATCAGGAAAACCGAGGTCAATCCCACTTCCGGCGCGGCGATCAGGTGCAGCAGCCAAACAATTGCGGATTCGATCATCGGATACTTTGAAATGGAGGAAGGGCGTCCATTATAATGAAACGCACACCACGCGAACAAACGCCTGGCCGCGCGCCCACCCGTGCGCCGCCATCGCCCTGCCGTCCCCGGTCACCAGCCGGTTAAGAAGCATCTTTTGACGCATCGTCTTTTGCATCGCCAGCACCAGAGCCGCCTATGTGTCCACACATCGCCTCTGGCCCGGAATCACCTTGTTTGCAGACTATGACTATCGACTATCTGAAGAAAATCCTGACCGCGCGCGTCTATGACGTGGCTGACGAAACCCCGCTGGATCTGGCGCCGACGCTGTCGCAGCGCTACGAGAACCGAATTTATTTCAAGCGCGAAGACATGCAGAGCGTGTTCAGCTTCAAGGTCCGCGGCGCCTACAACAAGATGGCGCACCTGAGCGAGGCGCAGCTGAAGCGCGGCGTCATCTGCGCCTCGGCCGGCAACCACGCGCAGGGCGTGGCGCTGTCGGCGGCGCGTTTGGGCTGCCGCGCGCTGATCGTCATGCCGACCACCACGCCGCCGGTCAAGATCGACGCGGTCAAGGCGCGCGGCGGCGCCAGCGTCGAGGTGGTGCTGCACGGCGAATCGTACACCGACGCCTACAACCACGCGCTGACGCTGGAAAAAGAGCAAAAGCTCACTTTCGTCCACCCCTTCGACGATCCCGACGTGATCGCCGGCCAGGGCACCATCGGCATGGAAATCCTGCGCCAGCACTCCGGGCCCATCCACGCGATCTTCGTGGCCATCGGCGGCGGCGGCCTGATCTCGGGCGTGGCCGCGTATGTGAAGCAGATCCGGCCCGACATCAAGATCATCGGCGTGCAGACGCTGGACTCGGACGCGATGGCGCGCAGCGTCAAGGCCGGCGAGCGCGTCACGCTGCCCGACGTCGGCCTGTTCTCGGACGGCACGGCGGTGCGCCTGGTGGGCCAGGAGACCTTCCGCCTGGTGCAGGAATATGTGGACGAGATCATCATCGTCGACACCGACGCCATCTGCGCCGCCATCAAGGACGTGTTCACCGACACGCGCAGCATCCTGGAACCGGCCGGCGCGCTGGCCATCGCCGGCGCCAAGGCGTACATCGAGCGCGCCGCGCTGAGCAAGTTCCCGATCAAGAACGAGACGCTGATCACCATCGCCTGCGGCGCCAATATGAACTTCGACCGGCTGCGCTTCGTGGCCGAGCGTGCCGAGTTGGGCGAATCGCGCGAGGCGGTGTTCGCGGTGACGATGCCGGAGCAGCGCGGCAGCTTCAAGCGTTTCTGCTCGCTGGTCGGGCCGCGCAATGTCACCGAGTTCAACTACCGCATCAGCGACAAGGACCAGGCCCACGTCTTCGTCGGCGTGCAGATCGCCGACCGCGGCGAATCGAGCGCGCTGGCGCGGCGCTTCGAGGAGCACGAGTTCAAGACGCTGGACCTGACCCACGACGAGCTGGCCAAGGCCCACATCCGCCACCTGGTCGGCGGCAAGAGCGCGCTGGCCAAGGACGAGCTGCTGTACCGCTTCGAGTTCCCCGAGCGGCCGGGCGCGCTGATGCGCTTCCTCGACAGCATGGCGCCGAACTGGAATATCTCGCTGTGCCATTACCGCAGCCAGGGCGGCGACGTGGGACGCATCCTGATCGGCCTGCAAGTGCCGCCGGAAGAGATGGACGCGTTCTACCAGTTCCTCACCACGCTCGGTTACCGTTACTGGGACGAGAGCGCCAATCCGGTCTACAAGCTGTTCCTCGGCTAAGCGGGGGCGGCGCCGCGCGCGGGGGACTGCGCGCGGCACGCGGATGCGCTACCATGCGCCTTTGTCCGTCTCAACGCTCATCGCACCAACATCTCATCATGCCCAACACCGTCGACCTGTCCCCGCTGGGGAAAACCTCCGCCTACCGCACCGATTACGCGCCGGAGCTGCTGTTCCCCATCGCGCGCCAGGGCAAGCGCGACGAGCTGGGCCTGAGCGGCACCCTGCCCTTTTACGGCGTCGACATCTGGAACGCCTACGAAATCTCGTGGCTGAACCAGCGCGGCAAGCCGCAGGTGGCGATCGCCCGCATCACCGTGCCGGCCGACTCGCCCAACATCGTCGAATCGAAATCGTTCAAGCTGTACCTGAACTCGTTCAACCAGACCCGCCTCGACAGCGCCGACGCGCTCAAGGCGCTGCTGCAACAGGATTTGTCGGCCGGCTTCGGCGCCACCGTGCACATCACGCTGACGCTGCCCGAGGATTTCGGGCAGCTGAAAATGGGCGAGCTGGAAGGCGTGCTGCTGGACCGCCTCGACGTCGAGATCGATAAATACAGCCCCGATCCCGGCCTGCTCAAGGCCAGGACCGACGAGGCGCCGGTCGAAGAGAAGCTGCTGTCCTACCTGCTTAAATCGAACTGCCTGGTGACCGGCCAGCCCGACTGGGCCAGCGTGCAAATCCATTACAGCGGCCCGCAAATCGACCAGGAAAGCCTGCTGCGCTACCTGATCGGCTTCCGCGAGCACAACGAGTTCCACGAACAGTGCGTCGAGCGCATCTTCACCGACATCCTGCGCCAGTGCGCGCCGCAGCAGCTGGCCGTGTACGCCCGCTACACGCGGCGCGGCGGCCTGGACATCAACCCGTGGCGCAGCAACTTCAGCACCGGCATCCGGCCGCCCAACCTGCGCGGCGCGCGCCAGTAACTACGCAGCGCCGGCAATGCGGCTGGCGCCGCATCAATCCGGCGCGGCCGCACGGTTGCGCCACGGCGCGACGGCGCAGGCAATATCTTTTACACTCGGACAACACGGACAGGCGTATCATGGTCAGCAGCGCGGTCACCAGCGTGGCGTAGCAGGCGCGTGCCGCTAAAACGGCAAAAAAACGGCCATGACGGCCGCGATCTGGCAAAAAACCGGCGGATGTCGCGATTTCGACGCGGAAATAGCGTATCGTCCATACCATGTGCTTTTCACAACGCGTCGGCTAGCCCCTGCGTCCCTGTGGCGGAACGCAACAGCGCCGCAGCAGCAAGCGAATTCATGTTACACGGCGCGGAAACAAGCCTATAATTCTGCTCGCAAGCCACCTTTGTGCGTCGCACCATTTCATGTCGCGTTATGAACAACCTTAGCAAAATACTCTCACTTGAAAACGTCCTGCTGGATCTGGAAGTGTCCAGCAAGAAGCGCGCTTTCGAGCAAGCCGGACTGATTTTCGAGAACAACTGCGGCATCGCCCGCTCCACCGTGTCGGACAATCTGTTCGCCCGCGAGCGGCTGGGCTCGACCGGCCTGGGCCACGGCGTCGCCGTGCCGCACGGCCGCATCAAGGGCATGAAGAGCCTGAAATCGCCGCTGGCCGCCTTTGTGCGCCTGGTCGAGCCGATTCCCTTCGAGTCGCCCGACGGCAAGCCGGTCAACCTGCTGTTCTTCCTGCTGATCCCGGACCACGTCACCCAGCAGCACCTGGAAATCCTCTCCGAAATCGCCGAGATGTTTTCCGACGACGTCTTCCGCACCGCGCTGTCCACCGACCCCGATCCGAAATCGGTGCACGCGCGCATCGTCAACTGGCTGCCCAGCCTGCAGGCGGCCGGCTGAGAACAAGATTCGGCGGCTGGCAAGGCCTTGGGTTAAACTAGGTCTCCCGCCCTCTCTGACTGAAGACCGCCCATGTTGCAAACGCCGCTGACGATACAAAGACTGTACGACGACAATCGCGAAAGTTTGCAGCTTGGCTGGTTCGCCGGCTTCCCCGGCGGCGAACGGCTGATCTCCGGCGACGCCGTCTCGGCGGCCGACCAGGTCGGCCACCTGAACACCATCCACCCGGGCCGCATCCAGGTCTTCGGACACCAGGAAATCAATTACTACCAGCGCTTGAAGTCGCTGACGCGCAGCCACGTCATCGGCGAGCTGATCGCGGGCGGCCCGCCGGCGCTGATCATCGCGCAGGGGCTGGAGACGCCGCCGGACATCCTCGCCATCTGCGACGAAAAAAACATCCCGCTGTTCTCGACGCCGCTGCCGGCCGCGCAGGTGATCGACTTCCTGCGCGTCTACCTGTCGAAGAAGCTGGCGCAGCGCATCATCATGCACGGCGTGTTCATGGACGTGCTGGGCGTGGGCGTGCTGATCACCGGCGACTCGGGCCTGGGCAAGAGCGAGCTGGGTCTGGAGCTGATTTCACGCTCGCACGGCCTGGTGGCCGACGACGCGGTCGAGTTCTCGCGCATCGCGCCGAACATGATCGAGGGGCGCTGTCCGGCGCTGCTGCAAAACCTGCTGGAGGTGCGCGGACTGGGGCTGCTCGACATCAAGGCCATCTTCGGCGAGACCGCCGTGCGCCGCAAGATGCGCCTGAAGCTGATCGTGCACCTGGTGCGGCGCAGCGCGCTGGAAGAGGAAGTCGAACGGCTGCCGTTCCAGTTCCCGACCGAGGACGTGCTCGGGCTGGCGATCCGCAAGGTCGTCATCCCGGTGGCGGCCGGCCGCAATATCGCGGTGCTGCTGGAAGCGGCCGTGCGCAACACCATTTTGCAATTGCGCGGCATCGATACGCTGCAGGAGTTCATGGAACGTCAACGACTGGCGATGAGCGGCGATTGAACACCGATTGGTGAGTCGGTCTGCTTACGGTATCATCCCGACATGCATATCGTTCTCATCACAGGTATTTCCGGCTCCGGCAAATCGGTGGCGCTCAATGTCCTCGAGGACACCGGCTACTATTGCGTCGACAATCTGCCGCCCGCGCTGCTGGCCAGCCTGGTCACCACCTTGCAGGAAGAAGGCACCGAGGCGCTGGCCGTCGCCGTCGACGCGCGCAGCGCCGAGTCGCTGGCCACGCTGCCGGCCTGCGTCAAGCAGCTGCGCGCCGAGGGCCACGACGTCAAGGTGATGTTCCTGACCGCGAACACGCATTCGCTGGTGGCGCGCTTTTCCGAAACGCGCCGCAGCCATCCGCTGTCGCATGAAGTGCGCCCCGGCCAGAATCCGGCCGCGCGCCGCACGCTGATCGAATGCATCATGGAGGAGCGCGAGCGGCTGTCGGCGATCGAGCAGCTGGGCCACGTGATCGACACCTCGGAGCTGAGCGCCAACAAGCTGCGCGGCTGGATCAAGGACCTGGTGGCGATCGAGCGCGCGCCGCTGACGCTGTTCTTCGAATCGTTCGCCTTCAAGCTCGGCGTGCCGCTCGACGCCGACTTCGTGTTCGACGTGCGCGCGCTGCCGAACCCCTATTACGATCTGGCGCTGCGGCCGCTGACGGGCCGCGACGAACCGGTCATCGCCTTCCTCGACGCGCAGCCCAGCGCCGCCGAAATGCTGACCGATATCCGCGTCTTCATCGAAAAGTGGCTGCCATCCTTCAAGACCGACAACCGCAGCTACCTGACCGTGGCGCTGGGCTGCACCGGCGGCCAGCACCGTTCCGTGTACATGGCCGAAAGGCTGGCGCAGTACTTCCACCCGAACGAACGGGTGGTGCTGCGGCACCGCGAACAGTCCTGACTTTTTAGTCCAGATGGCGCAGCGGATGGGCGTGCGCCGGCCACACCGGCGCGAAGAAGCGCGCCACCATCTCGTCGCTCACTTCGGCGATGGACGTTTGCGACCAGCGCGGCGCGTTGTCCTTGTCGATCACCAGCGCGCGCACGCCCTCGATCACTTCACCATGTTCGAAATTGTGGCGCACCAGCGTGCGTTCCATGCGCAGGCAGTCGGCCACGCCGAGGGCCGCGCCGCGCTTGAGCAGCTCGTGGGTGACCGCCATCATCAGCGGCGAGCGCGTGCCCATGGCCTGGTAGGCCTGCTGCGCGAAGGCGCCCTGGTCCCGCGCCAGCGATTGCATGATCGCCGCCACCGACGCGCCGCCGAAATGTGAGTTGATGCTCGCATGTTCGGCTTGCAGCGTGCCGACGCCGACATCGGCCTGGAACGGTGCCGCAAACGCGGCGATCGCCTCACGCAGCCCGGCGCCCGGCGTCGCCTCGATCAAGGCCACCAGGGCAGCCATCTGCGCCTCCGGCACGAAGTGATCGGCCAGTCCGACATACAGCGCATCGGCGGCGCCTATCGTCAAGCCGGTCAGGCCCAGATAATTGCCCAGTTGTCCAGGCGCGCGCGACAGGAAGTAGCTGCCGCCGACATCGGGGAACAGGCCGATGTTCACCTCCGGCATCGCCATCTTGGTCCGCTCGGTGACGACGCGGATGCGGCAATCGGGACCGCCCTGCGCCACGCCCATGCCGCCGCCCATCACCACGCCGTCCATCAGCGCGATATACGGTTTCGGATAATGGTGGATCAGGTGGTTGAGCGCGTATTCCTCGGTGAAGAAATCCTCCAGCAGCGCGCTGCCGCCCTGCGGCGTGGCGCGGCCCACGTCGTAGAAAAAGCGGATGTCGCCGCCGGCGCAGAAAGCCTTGCCGCTGCTGCTGCGGATCACGACCGCATCAACGCCGGCGTCATCGCGCCACGCCAGCAAGGCCGTCGCCAGAGCGCGCACCATCGCCAGCGACAGCGAATTGAGCGCCTTGGGACGGTCGAGAATAATATGGCCGGTACGCTTGCCGACGCTGGTGTGGACGTATTCGCTCATGGCTGTGCAATCGAGGTGAGAAAAGAAGCGTGCATTTTATCTCACCCGCTTGCGGTACCACCTCCGTGCGCGGCGTGAGGTGTCATCGACGCGCTATCCGCTTAACCCTGCCACGGCAAGGGTAAAGCTTGCGGACACGCGACCGAGCGGGCACACTCCGGTGTTGACCTCAGCTCAGATAAAGGAATGCCATGACCACCTCGCCTCTCGCCGTGAACTATGCCGACATCGCCGCCGCCGCGCGCAGGATAGAGGGCGTGGCGCATCGCACGCCGGTGCTGACGTCGCGCCAGGCCGACGCGATCAGCGGCGCCCAGGTCTTCTTCAAGTGCGAGAATTTCCAGCGCGTGGGCGCGTTCAAGTTCCGCGGCGCGTACAACGCCATCAGCTGCCTGTCCGATGAACAGAAGCGCCGCGGCGTGGTGGCTTTTTCGTCGGGCAACCACGCGCAGGGCATGGCGCTGGCGGCGCGCATGCTGGGCGTGAAAGTGGTCATCGTCATGCCGACCGACGCGCCGGCGATGAAGCTGGCGGCCACCCGCGAATACGGCGCCGAAATCATCCTGTACAACCGCCAGACCGAGGACCGCGAAGTGATCGCCGCCCAGCTGGGACAGGAGCGCGGCCTGGCCGTGATTCCGGCCTATGACCACGCCGACGTCATCGCCGGCCAGGGCACGGCGGTCAAGGAATTGATCGAGGAGGTCGGCCCGCTCGACTATCTGTTCGTCTGCACCGGCGGCGGCGGCCTGCTGTCGGGCAGCGCGATCGCGGCGGCGCAGCTGTCGCCGGACTGCGTCGTCATCGGCGTCGAGCCGGAGGCGGGCAACGACGCGCAACGCTCGCTGCGCAGCGGCCAGATCGTCCACATCGACGTGCCGGCCACCATCGCCGACGGCGCGCAGACGCAGCACATCGGCAAGCTGGTGCTGCCGATTCTGCAGGCCTATGTGAAGGACATCGTCACCGTCAGCGACGACCAGCTGCGCGCGCAGATCCGCTTCTTCGCCGAGCGCATGAAGATGGTGGTCGAGGGCGCGGGCGCGCTGGCGGCGGCGGCGGTGCTGAACAAGGTGGTCGACGTGGCGGGGAAAAAAGTCGGCGTCGTCGTCAGCGGCGGCAATATCGACATGGCGCTGTTCGCCGAGTGCATGGCGCGCAGCGCGGCAAAGTAAATGAAATAAACGGTTTATATCGTTTATTCGGTTTATATTATTTATATCGCGTTGCGGCCATCAAACCGGCGGCCGCAAAAAAGGGCGCCGTGTGCGCCCTTTGTTGGATGGTGCCGCGCCCTTGTTACAGGCTGGCGGCAGCAGGTTCGAAGGTGTCCGGCAGATGCTTGATGGCGTCGTGGCCGTGTTCCTGAACTTTGGTTTTGTATTTCATGACCTGGCGGTCCAGCTTGTCGATCAGCGTGTCGATCGCGGCGTACAGGTCTTGCGACAGGCTTTCCACATAGACGGTTTTACCCGACATGCGCAAATTGATTTCGGCCTTTTGGCGTTTCTCTTTCTCTTTGAGGTTATCTACGGTCAGGATGACAGCAATATCAATCACTTGATCAAAGTGGCGGGTGACGCGCTCCAGTTTGTTTTGCACATATTCGCGGATGGCCGAGGTCACTTCGAGATGATGTCCACTGATGGTGAGATTCATACACACTCCTAAAGATGATGTCGCTTACGGTTAGTGCGTGGCCCTTTGAGGACGGGCGCGCAGGAACCAGGTAAATTCAGCTACAAAGATTTGCGCAGACTGACGGGCGGGATCTTGAGGGCTTCGCGATATTTGGCTACGGTGCGTCGCGCAATCACCATCCCCTGTTCACCCAGCATGTCCGCAATCTTACTGTCGGATAAAGGATTTTTAGGGTCTTCTGCTCCTGTGAGTTGCACAATCAGCGCACGGATCGCCGTCGAAGAGGCTTCCCCCCCTGCTTCGGTGGCGACGTGGCTGCCAAAGAAGTACTTCAACTCAAACATGCCGTGCGGCGTGAGCATGTATTTTTGAGTTGTTACCCGAGAAATAGTACTCTCGTGTAAACCCAGTGTATCAGCTATTTCGCGGAGTACAAGGGGGCGCATGGCGACAGCGCCGTGCGAGAAAAAGTTCTTTTGTCTTTCTACTATCGCCTGGGCGACACGCAGGATGGTGTCGAAACGCTGGCGCATATTCTTGATCAGCCACTTCGCCTCCTGCAGCTGGGCGCCCATCGCGCCCTCGCCCTTGCCCTGCTTGAGCAGGTTGGCGTACATGGCGTTCACGCGCAGGCGCGGCATGACGTCGTTGTTCAGGCTGACCTGCCAGCCGTTGCGCGCTTTCTTGACGATCACGTCCGGCACCACGTAGTCCGAGGCGTTCGACGCGAACGCAGCGCCAGGGTGCGGATTGCATAAACGGATCACCGTCTGCGCCTCGCGCAAATCCTCGTCGTCGCACAGCAGCGCTTTTTTCAGCTTGTTGAAGTCGCGCTGGGCGAACCAGGTCAAATGGTTTTCGACGATGAGCAGCGCCATGCGCCGCGTCACCATGGCGATCTGCGGCAGGCGGCGGATTTGCAGCGCCAGGCACTCGGACGCGGTGCGCGCGCCGACGCCGGCCGGGTCGAAGCTTTGCAGCAGCGACAAGGCGGTCTGCAATTCCTCGGCCTCGATCTCCAGCTCGGCCGGGATGCGCTCGTGGATCTCGGCCAGCGATTCTTCCAGGTAGCCGTTTTCGTCGAGCGCGTCGATGATCAGCTCGACGAGCGCGCGGTCGCGCGCCTCGTGCAGGGTGACGCGCATCTGCTCCATCAGGTGCTCGCGCAGCGTGCAGGCGCTGGCCTCGAGCTGCGGACGGGCATCCTCGTCGTCGGGGGCCTTGCTGCGGCCGGCGTCGCTCCAGTCGACGTCGGCCTCGGCGCTGCTGGTTTCGGTGTCGGCCGGCTGGTCGAACGGTGCCTCCTCGCTGGAGCTGGAGGCCGGCGCGTCGCCCTGCGGCGGACCTTCGGGCGCGCCGTCGCCGGGCGCGCTGTTCTGGATGGCGCCGTCGCCCAGCAGCCGTAATGTATGGTCGAGCGGATCGTCGAGCCGCTCCAGCAGCGGGTTATCGGTCAGCAGCTGTTCGAGTTCCTGGTGCAGCTCCAGCGTCGACAATTGCAGCAGCCGTATCGATTGCTGCAATTGCGGTGTCAGCGCCAGATGTTGCGACGTGCGCAGTTGCAAAGACTGTTTCATGGATCACATACGGAAGTGTTCACCCAGATACACGCGACGCACCGATTCGTTGGCGATGATGTCGTCTGGCCGGCCTGACGCCAATACCGTGCCCTGGTTGATGATGTATGCGCGGTCGCAGATGCCCAGCGTCTCGCGCACATTGTGATCGGTGATCAAGACGCCGATGCTGCGTTCCTTGAGGAAGCGCACGATGCGCTGGATCTCAATGACGGCGATCGGGTCGACCCCGGCGAATGGTTCATCGAGCAGCACGAAGCGGGGGTTGGTCGCCAGTGCGCGTGCGATTTCGACGCGGCGGCGTTCGCCGCCGGACAGGGACAGCGCCGGGTTGTCGCGCAGTTTTTCGATTTGCAGGTCGGCCAGCAGGGTGTCGAGCCGTTCCTGGATTTGCGCCTTGGATAAAGGCTTGCCGTCGACTTGCTGGATTTCCAGCACGGCGCGGATATTTTCTTCCACCGTCAGCTTGCGGAACACCGACGCCTCCTGCGGCAGGTAGGACAGGCCCAGCGCCGCGCGGCGGTGGATGGGCAGGCTGGAGATGTCGGTGCCGCTGATGTCGATGCTGCCGGCGTCCGACGGCACCAGGCCGACGATCATGTAGAACGAGGTGGTCTTGCCGGCGCCGTTGGGACCGAGCAGGCCGACCACTTCGCCGCATTCGACCTGCAGCGAGACGTCGTGGACGACCTGGCGCTTGCCGTAGGTTTTTTGCAGACCGCGCACGATCAGGGTGCTACCGCATTTCGGATCCATCTTATTGTCCCACTGGGTTAGGCATGGTGGTCGGCGCCGGCGTGTTCGGCACGGCGACCGGCGCGCTGCTCTTGGCCGGCGCCGGCGCGGCCGGTTTCAGCACCGGCTGGATCACCATCGTGCCGCGGCCCTTGCCCGGTATCGTCACGCCGCTGACGTCGTTCTTGGCGCTGAAGAATTCCTTGCGGCTGTCGTAGGAAATGAATTCGTTCTGCACCTCGTCGCTGACGCGCGTGCCTTCCAGGCGGCGCACCTTGGCCTTGGTGAACAGCTTGGCCAGTTCGATCTTGCCGTCGTAGTCGATGCGCTGCGCCTCGCCCTCGATCCACTGGTCGCCGGGCGCGTCGCGCTTCTGGCGGAAGGTGGCCGGCGGGCCGCCCTCGGCGGTCAGCGTGACGTAATCGTAGCCTTCCGGATCCTGCGTCAGCACCGCCTTGGCCGCCTTCATGATCAGGGTGCCGCGCGTCAGCACCACGTTGCCGGTGAAGATGCGGATCTGCTTGACGTCGTCGACGTCGACCTGGTCGTAATCGATGTGGGTGGGTTTGTCGGAATCGGCTTTTTCGGCGTGCGCCAGGCCGGCTATGCTGAGCAGCAGGGCCGCCGACAGGAATAATTTTTTCATCGCAGTTCCATTCGAGGTTCTATCAGTGTGTGGGACGCGGCGTGGACACGCGTGGCTGGTGGGGATAGTCAGTGTTAGTGGGTGGCCGGCAAGGCCACGGCCGCCGGCTTGGCCGGCACGGTCTTGGCGGCCTTACGCGGCGGCATGTCGAGCTGGCCGCGTCCGCCCATGTGGATCTGGCGCGTGCCGTTGTTGGCCTTCATGCCGACGCCGGTGGCGACCGAGTCGCCCACCGTCAGCCGCACCGGCAAGGCGGTCTCCATCGTCTCGTCGTCCGGGAACACGGTCAGCTGCTGGGTCTTGAGCGTCAAGGGCTGGATGGCCGCCGTGCCTTCGCGCTCGACGTGCACGTTCTCGTACAGCTGCACGCGGCTGTTGTTCTGGTCGATATGACCGCGCTCGGCGTGGATGTGCAGCGGCGGCTGGTCGCCGTCGAGGCCGCGCACGATGGGCTTGTCGATGTCGGATGAATCATCGGCCGGATGGTGGGTCAGCTTGTCGCCGGAGACGATGTAGCTGGGCTGGCCGGTCTTGGACAGGCGCACCAGGCTGAAGTTGTTGATGATGTAGTCCGGCTCGTTGCGGTGGCTGTCGGCCTGCATGTCCTGGCCGTGTTGGTTGACCACTTCGACCAGCCAGAAGCTGCCGAAGGCCAGCAGCACGAAGAACGCGATGATCAGCGACAGGCGCCAGAGGTGGGCGGTTCTTTTGCGCATAGTGTTAGACCAGGAACTGGGCCATGACCCCGTCGTAGTTGCCTTGCGCGCGCAGGATGAACTCGCACACTTCGCGCACGGCGCCGCAGCCGCCGGCCGCCTCGGTGATGTGGTGGGCGCGCGCGTGCACGTCGCTGCGGCCGTTCGGCACACTGACGGCGAAGCCAACGCGGCGCAGGATCGGCAGGTCGACGACGTCGTCGCCGATGAAGCCGACCTGCTCGGCCGTAAGGCCCAGCTGGTCCAGCAGCGCGTTGAAGGGCGTGAGCTTGTCATGGCCGCCCTGGTGCACGTGGGAGATGCCAAGGTCGGCCGCGCGCTTGGCCACCTGCGCCGAAATGCGCGCGCTGATGATGGCCGTCTGCACGCCCGACTCCTGCAGCAGCTTGATGCCGAGGCCGTCGTGGACATTGAAGGTTTTCAGCGCCTCGCCGTCGGCGCCGTAGTGCAGGCTGCCGTCGGTGAGCACGCCGTCGACGTCGAAGATCATCAGCTTGACCTTGGCGGCGCGGGCCATGTTTTCGAGCTTGTAGGCGTCCTTCATCAGATCACCTTGGCGCGCGTGAGGTCGTGGATGTGCAGCGCGCCGACCAGCTTGCCGTCGTCGTCGACCACCAGCATCTGGTTGATGCGGAATTCCTCCATGATGGCGACGGCGTCGACCGCCAGCTTTTCCGGCGAAATGGCGCGCGGCTTGGCGTGCATGACGTCGCGGATGACGACCTTGCTGAAATCCTGCACCTTCTCGATCATGCGGCGCAGGTCGCCGTCGGTGAACACGCCGATCGGCTTGCCGGCGGCGTCGACCACGGCCGTCATGCCCATGCCCTTCTGGGTGATTTCCAGCAGCGCATCGGTCAGGCGCACGTCGGCCGCCACGGACGGCACGGCGTCGCCGCTGCGCATGACGTCGCGCACGTGGGTCAGCAGGCGGCGGCCCAGCGCGCCGCCCGGATGCGAGCGCGCGAAGTCTTCCTCCTTGAAGCCGCGCAGGTCGAGCAGCGCGACGGCCAGCGCGTCGCCCAGCGCCAGCGTGACGGTGGTCGACGCGGTCGGCGCCAGGTTCAGCGTGCAGGCCTCCTTGGCGACCGAGACGTCGAGGTGCACGTCGGCCAGTTTCGCCAGGCTGGAATTGGGCTTGCCGGTCATCGAAATCAGGGTGCTGCCCATGCGCTTGACCACCGGCAGGATGGCCATCAGCTCGGCGCTTTCGCCGGAATAGGAAATGGCGATGAAGGCGTCGTCCGGCGTGACCATGCCGAGGTCGCCGTGCGCCGCTTCGGCCGGGTGGACGAACAGCGCCGGCGTGCCGGTCGAGGCCAGGGTGGCGGCGATCTTGCGGGCGATGTGGCCGGACTTGCCGATGCCGGAAACCACCACGCGGCCTTTGCAGTTGAGCAGCAGCGCGATGGCCTCGCCGACGCTGGCGTCGCTTGCCAGGCGCGCGTGCAGCGCCGTGATGGCATCGGCTTCGATCTGCAGCGTTTCGCGGGCCAGTTGCAGCGCGCGCGCCGCCGTTTTTGCGTCAAAAGCTTTCAGCATAGGTTTTTCATGGGTTAAACTCATCCCCAAGTATAGCCGAATTGGGAAAGCAAAAAACTTGCCAAGGATAACAAACAACGCAAACGCCCTAAAATTGCCACTTCCGCCATCGAACAGGGGCCAGCCATGTTTTCATCGTTAGAACTGACACTGTTGTTGCTGGGTAGCGCGGTACTGGGTGTGGTCGCCTTCCGCATGATGCATTTGCCGCCGATGCTGGGCTATCTGGCCGTCGGCATCCTGATCGGCCCGCACGCGCTGGGCCTGGCCGCCGAGAACGAGGCCAGCCACACGCTGGCCGAATTCGGCGTGGTGTTCCTGATGTTTTCCATCGGCCTGGAATTCTCGCTGCCCAAGCTGAAGGCGATGCGCGGCATCGTTTTCGGGCTGGGCATGGCGCAGGTGATGGCGACGATCGCCTCGACGATGTTGTTCGGCTGGGTCATCGCGACGCGGCTGCCCGCCTCCATCCACCTCGGCTGGCAAGCCTCGTTCGCGCTCGGCGGCGCGCTGGCGATGTCGTCGACGGCCATCGTGTCAAAAATGCTGACCGAGCGGCTGGAACTGGAAAGCGAACACGGCCGCAAGATCATCGGCATCCTGCTGTTCCAGGACCTGGCCGTGGTGCCACTGCTGATTTTGATCCCGGCGCTGGCGCAGAACAGCGGCGCGCTGCTCGAAACGCTGGCCTGGGCCAGTTTAAAAGCCGTCATCGTGCTGGTGCTGCTGCTGTTCATCGGCCAGAAGCTGATGCGCGGCTGGTTCAAGATCGTCGTCCAGCGGCGCTCGCAGGAGCTGTTCATGCTCAACCTGCTGCTGGTGACCCTGGGCGCCGCCTGGATCACCGAGCGCGCCGGTCTGTCGATGGCGCTGGGCGCGTTTGTCGCCGGCATGCTGATCTCGGAAACCGAATACAAGCACCAGGTCGAAGAGGACATCAAGCCCTTCCGCGACGTGCTGCTGGGGCTGTTCTTCATCACCGTCGGCATGCTGCTCAACGTGCGGCTGGTGTTCGAGCACTGGGCGCTGGTGCTGGTGCTGCTGGCCGGGCCGGTGCTGTTGAAATTCGTGCTGATCGCCGGGCTGGCCAAGCTGTTCGGCTCCTCGGACGGCATCGCCATCCGCACCGGGCTGGCGCTGGCGCAGGCCGGCGAGTTCGGCTTCGTGCTGCTGAATCTGGCCGGCGGCATCCAGCTGATGGACCCGTTCGTGATCCAGGTGGTGCTGGCGTCGATGGTGCTGTCGATGCTGATGGCGCCGTTCCTGATCGCCAAGTCGGACCAGATCGTGATGAAGGTGTCGAGCAACGAGTGGATGATGCAGTCGCTGGCGCTGACCAAGATCGCCAGCCGCACCATGTCGACCAACAAGCACGTCATCGTGGCCGGCTTCGGCCGCAGCGGGCAAAGCCTGGCGACCCTGCTGACCGAGGAAAAAATCGACTACCATGCGCTCGACCTCGACCCGGAGCGCGTGCAGGAGGCGCGCACCGCCGGCGCCCACGTCTCGTATGGCGACGCGGCGCGGCGCGAGAGCCTGATCGCGGCCGGCATCTACCGCGCCAGCGCCATCGTCATCACCTACGCCAGCACGCCGTCGGCGCTGAAGGTGCTGCACCTGGTGCACGAGCTGGCGCCGACGCTGCCGGTGATCGTCCGTTCCTACGACGACACCGACCTCGATCGACTGAAGGCGGCCGGCGCGGCCGAGGTGGTGCCCGAGCTGATGGAGGGCAGCCTGATGCTGGCCTCGCACGCGCTGGTGATGCTGGGCGTGCCGCTGCGGCGCGTGGTGCACCGCGTGCAGGCGGCGCGTGAGGAACGCTACGCCTCGCTGCGCGGCTACTTCCACGGCGCCAGCGACGTCGGCGAGGAGGCCGATCTGGTGCGATTGCATTCGGTGACCTTGAACGATGGCGCGGCCTGCATCGGCAAACTGCTAGTCGAGATCGACGTGATCGGCGCCGGCGCCGAAGTGACGTCGATCCGGCGCGGCCGCGGCGCGCTGGCCCTCACGCCGGACACGCGGCTGGAACTGGGCGACGTGGTGGTGCTGCGCGGCGCCGCCGACGCCGTCACGCGGGCCGAGGCGCGGCTGCTGCGCTGACCAGCGCCAGCACGCCAAGCTCGCCAAGCTCGCGGACGGCAAGCTCACAGCATATACGTGGCATATACGCTGCAGGTCAGCGGCATGTCAGCGGCGGATTCGCGACATCCCTACGCGACGCATCGGCGTGATCGCCGCGCGGCGTCGGCCGACCGTGGCGCGGCCTCAGTCGCGGTAGCTGATGACGCGGTTGCGGCCGGTGGCCTTGGCTTCGTACAAGGCCTCGTCGGCGTGGGCGACCAACGCGCGGGCGATCGCCTCGTCCTCGCCACCGTGGTCGCCGCCGGCCAGACAGGCCACGCCGATCGACACCGTCACCGATACCTGCGTCTGTTGCGGCACGCTGATCAGCGCGCCGGCCACGCTGGCGCGGATGCGCTCGGCCACGAAGGCGGCGCTGTCCAGATCGGCGTCGATCAGCAGCACGACGAATTCCTCGCCGCCGAAACGGGCCAGCGCGTCCGACAGGCGCAGCTCGGCCTTGATGCGCTGTGCCACTTCGCGCAACACCTCGTCGCCGCCCTGGTGGCCGACGGTGTCGTTGACGCGCTTGAAGTGGTCGATGTCCAGATACATGAACGAGATCGGATAATCCTGGCGCCGTGCCCGCGCGATTTCCTCAAGCAGGCGGCGGTCGATATAGCGCCGGTTGTAGACGCCGGTCAGCGAGTCGGTCAGGCCGATATATTTCAGCATCTCGTTGCTGATGACGTTTTCCAGGCAGATGGCGATGATGGACGCCATGTGCTCGATGAAGTCGGTGCCCAGGCTGGGCGTGAAGCGGGTCGGGTTGATGCTGCCCAGGTTGAGGCTGCCGATGATGCGTTTGTTGCGCAGCAGCGGCACCAGCGCCACGCTTTGCAGGCCGGCCGGCGGCTGCGGGAAGGCGCGCGCGTGGCGCTGCGCGTCGTACATGCCCATCAGCGGTTTCGGCGTCGGCGAATAGGCGTTGCGGCGGCCAAGGTCGAAGCCCAGCTCGTCGAGCTCCTCGACAAAGATCAGGTCGGGGAACTCCTCGAACACCACACCCAGCTTGACCATCACGTTGCGGATGTCGGCGCCGTCGTCGATCAGACTCAGCGTCACCGCCTCAAGCTCGGAGATGATGGGCAGCGTGCGAAAGATAGAGCCGACCAGCTCGGGGAAGGTGGCCGAGCCGACGATCTCCAGGTCGAAAGCCTGGTGGCGGCACATGATGGAATGGTTGCGCTCGGCCTGCTCCAGCAGATAGGCCATGCGCGCGCGCAGCGCCTGGTTCTCGGCGGCCAGATCGACCGACGGCGTGCCGGCGGCCATGTGTGGCGGCGGTGCGCCAGGAACAGTGTGCGTCGTCATATAACCCTTCAATCAAATCCAGCCGGCGGCGCGATAGCCTGTAATTGTCGCGCTCGCCCCCCTCACCTTACGCCAGTTTGCGGCGCTTGAACATAGCCGGCCATGCCGCCTCAGGCCCGCGCGCGCCGCTGTCGTCAAAATGCCAGCGTGACGTCGACGCGCTGCCCGACCTTCAGGCGCAGGCCGGCACCGGCGACGACGATGCAGTTCATGCCGAAGCAGATGGCGCCGTCCAGCTCCGGCTTGGCGCGGTAGCTTTGCAGGATGTCCATCGGGTCCGGGCCGAACTCGCCGGTGGCCTGGTCGACAGACGGCATCGGGCAGCGCGGACAGGGCTTGACCGGTTTCAGCGTGGCGTCGCCAAACTGCAAGGTCTCCGCGTAATCCTCCTCGAACGCCGCCAGATCGGCGATGACGATGTTGGGACGGAAGCGGTTCATCGGCAGCGCGGCGCGGCCGGCGGCGGCCAGCTTGTCGTTCAGGTCGGCCAGCGAGGCGGCGCCGGCCACCAGCACCGGGTAGCCGTCGGAGAACAGCGTGCTGGCGGCGACGCCGTCGGTCCACTTCTCGCTGACCTTGCGCTCGGCGTGCGCGTGGAAGCGCACCAGCCGGCACGGCGTGCCGACGGCGGCGCTGATCCAGGCGGCCGTGGCGGCGTCGCAGTCGTAGGCCAGCACGGTGTCGTCCCAGACCCGGGTGCTGATGGTGGGCGCGCTTTGCGGATCGGGCGCGGCGAGCTCGAGTTCGATGCTGGCCAGGCCCGGCGCGCGCAGCTCCAGCGTGCCCTCCTTCAAACGCGGCACGATCAGCGCCATGCGCGGGAATTCGCGCTGGGTCAGGCAGCGGCCGGCGGGGTCGACGACCATCCATTCGCGGTCGTAAATCTGCTGCGTCATCAAGCCTTCGCGCGTCAGCGTCGCCTCCTGCAGCGCGATGCCGGCGCAGGACTTGATCGGATACAGCGTGAGTTCGGACAGGATAGGCATGCGCGCACCAGCGGGCCTGGGCGGCGCCGCGACGGAATTGTTTTTCAGATCAGAAGTATGGCAGCAAAGCGGCGGCCCGACAATGCGGCCGGCGCCGCGCAAGCCGCATTTATGCTGCTGTTGCGGCGTTTTTGCCGATACAACGCGGATCGCGGGCGTGCTGGAGGCAGGCTGGAGATGGTCAGGCGACTGGGCTGTCCGATGCGGAGGACGACGGACGGCAGACGAAGACGGCATGCAGCAGGCAGTAAGGCGCTGCGGCAATCACTGCGGCCGAACGAACAGAAACCCATGCCGCACATGCCATCGTCAAAGCGAGGCATATGCGACATGGGCTTCTTTGCGCGCGGGAGCGGCGATCCGTGACCGCCGGCCGTTTGCTTTACTCTTCGACTTTGGCCTTGGCCTTGCGCGGCAGGCTGCTGCGCGATGGCGTTTTGCGGGCCGGCTTGGCGGCGGGCGCGGCCTCCTCGGCCACCACTACCGGCGCTGCCACCGGAGCC
>Ga0209848_1000290_pt1 | contig 23889 bp, 19 predicted proteins | sample OrgsoiDNA_201062_FD_185810 | JGI IMG/M metagenome (GOLD analysis project Ga0209848, IMG submission 185810) | Permafrost soil microbial communities from the Arctic, to analyse light accelerated degradation of dissolved organic matter (DOM) -... | ecosystem: Environmental > Terrestrial > Soil >...
ACCTGTATCTGATCGGCCATCCGCTGCTGGCCAGCTACGAGGCGCACAAGTCCGGCCATGCGCTGAACAACCAGCTGTTGCTGGAACTGCTCAAGCATCCGGATGCATATGAGGTGGTGTCCTTCGCCACCAACGAGGCGGCGCCGCCGTCGTATTTGCGCCAGATGGCGCGCGAGTGGGCGCTGACCTAGCTTGCCCCGTTCCTGCGGCGTGCCACCATCGCCTTCAGTGCGGCGATCAGCGTGGCGTTCTGCGGCGACTGTTCCAGCGCGTCACCCAGTTCGTCGAAGGCCGTCACGGCCGCTTCCGTCAGCGACAGCGAGCGCATCTGCTCCTTGATCTCGGCCGGCTTCATCATCTGCACTTTCAGTTTCACGCCGGTCACCTGCCAGCCGCGTCGCGCCAGCGTCTCCTGCAATTTCGGCAACTGCTGTTTCAGCTTGGCCGCCAGCGAGGCGTTGGGCGTCGACAGCAGCAGCTGGCCGTCCTCAAACGCCAGGATTTCGCAGAACTGGAACATGGATGGCAGCGCCGCCGCACAATCCTTTTGCAGCGTGGCCATGCGCTCGATGGCCGGCAGCAGGGCGGCCAGCTTGTCGTCGCGGCGCAGGAAGTCGGTGGCGCCGACGGCGGTGCGGCGCTTCAGGCTGATGTTGGAAGAGTTGAATCGCATGCGGCGAAACATAGCACAGCCGGAGCCGGCTGCGGCGGCGTGGCGGCCTCGGCGGCGCAATTTTTTTTTCGTCCCGTGTAAAATATATTGGTTTTGTGGCATTGTTATTGCGCGCGCTATTGTTATATAGGTCAATAACCCAATGTAGTCGACGACGCATGATAAAATCATCGTCTTTTGCCATAGTCGAACTCCGTGCGGTCAGGCGTTTTTCCCCTACAGAGCTTTTTTAACGGCGTTTTTTCAAGAATTCAAGCATGTCATTACTGACCCAGATTTTCGGTAGCCGCAACCAGCGGCTGCTCAAGCAATACCAAAAAACGGTACGCGAGATCAATGCGCTCGAACCGGCGATGGAAAAACTGTCGGATGCCGAGCTGCAAGCGAAGACGCCCGCCTTCAAGGCCCGCATCGCCAACGGCGAGACGCTGGACGCCATCCTGCCGGAGGCGTTCGCGGTCTGCCGCGAGGCGAGCAAGCGCGTCTACAAGATGCGCCACTTCGACGTCCAGCTGATCGGCGGCATGGTTCTGCACTACGGCAAAATCGCCGAGATGGGCACCGGCGAGGGCAAGACCCTCACCGCGACCCTGCCGGCCTATCTGAACGCGCTGTCGGGCAAGGGCGTGCACATCGTCACCGTCAACGACTACCTGGCCCAGCGCGACGCCGAGACCATGAGCAAGCTGTATGGCTGGCTCGGCCTGTCGACCGGCATCAACCTGTCGCAGATGGAGCATGCCGTCAAGCAGGCCGCCTACGCGTCCGACATCACCTACGGCACCAACAACGAATTCGGCTTCGACTACCTGCGCGACAATATGGTCTTCGAGGCGCGCGACCGCGTCCAGCGCACGCTCAACTTCGGCATCGTCGATGAAGTCGACTCGATCCTGATCGATGAGGCGCGCACGCCGCTGATCATCTCCGGCCAGGCCGAGAACCACACCGACCTGTATTACAAGATCAACGCCGTGCCGGGCATGCTGACGCTGCAAATCGGCGAAGAGACGCCGGACGGCAAGGGTACCGTCGAAGTCCCCGGCGACTACACCAAGGACGAAAAAGCCCACCAGGTGCTGCTGACGGAAGCCGGCCACGAAAAGGCCGAGGGCATCCTGACGCAAATGGGCCTGCTGCCGGAAGGCGCGTCGCTGTACGACTCGGCCAACATCACGCTGGTGCACCACCTGTACGCCGCGCTGCGCGCGCACGCCCTGTACTTCAAGGACCAGCACTACGTGGTGCAGAACGGTGAAGTCATCATCGTCGACGAATTCACCGGCCGCATGATGACGGGCCGTCGCTGGTCGGACGGCCTGCACCAGGCCGTCGAAGCGAAAGAGGGCTGCAAGATCCAGAACGAGAACCAGACGCTGGCCTCGATCACCTTCCAGAACTACTTCCGCATGTACGCCAAGCTGTCCGGCATGACCGGCACGGCCGATACCGAAGCCTACGAATTCCAGGAAATCTACGGCCTCGAAACCGTCGTCATTCCGCCCAACCGTCCGTCGCAGCGCAAGGACCGTCAAGACCAGGTCTACAAATCGTCGGCGGAAAAGTACAACGCGATGGTGCTGGAAATCCGCGAATGCTACGACAACGGCCAGCCGGTCCTGGTCGGCACGACCTCGATCGAGAACTCGGAACTGCTGTCGAGCATTCTGGACAAGGCCAAGCTGCCGCACAATGTGTTGAACGCCAAGCAGCACGCCCGCGAAGCGGAAATCATCGCGCAGGCGGGTAGCCCGAAAGCGATCACCATCGCCACCAACATGGCCGGCCGCGGTACCGACATCGTCCTGGGCGGCAACGTCGAAAACCAGATCAAGTTCATCGAAGCGAATCCGGAACTGAGCGACGCCGACAAGGCCGCCCAGGCAGCGGCGCTGCGCAACGGCTGGCAAGCCTTGCACGAGCAGGTCGTCGCCGCCGGCGGTCTGCATATCGTCGGCACCGAACGCCACGAATCGCGCCGCGTCGACAACCAGCTGCGCGGCCGCGCCGCACGCCAGGGCGATCCGGGATCGTCGCGCTTCTTCCTGTCGCTCGACGACGCGCTGCTGCGCATCTTCGCCGGCGACCGCGTGCGCGCCGTCATGGACCGCTTGAAAATGCCGGAAGGCGAACCTATCGAAGCGGGCATCGTCTCGCGCTCGATCGAGTCGGCCCAGCGCAAGGTCGAGGCGCGCAACTTCGACATCCGCAAGCAGCTGCTCGAATACGACGACGTCGCCAACGACCAGCGCAAAGTGATATACCAGCAGCGTAACGAGCTGCTGGAAACCACCGACATCTCGGAGTTGATCCAGTCGCTGCGCCACGGCGCCTTCACCGACATCGTGCGCGAATACGTGCCGGCCGAATCGGTCGAGGAACAGTGGAACATCAAGGGCCTGGAAGCGACGCTGGCGGCCGAGTGGCAAATCGACCTGCCGCTGCGCGCCATGCTGGCAGCGGAAACCAACCTCAATGACGAGGACCTGGTGGAACGCGTGCTGGCCGCGGCCGACGCGGTGTACCAGGCCAAGATCGACATCGTCGGCAAGGAATCCTTCGGCGGCTTCGAGCGCAACGTCATGCTGCAAAGCGTCGACAGCCACTGGCGCGAGCATTTGGCGGCGCTGGACCACCTGCGCCAGGGTATCCACCTGCGCGGCTATGCGCAGAAGAATCCCAAGCAGGAATACAAGCGCGAAGCGTTCGAATTGTTCGGCCAGATGCTGGACATGATCAAGAACGAAGTGGTCAAGCTGGTCATGACGGTGCGTATCCAGTCGCGCGAAGAGATCGACGCGGCCGAAGCGGCGATGCAGCAGCCGCAGGTCGAGAACGTGCACTACCAGCACGCCGATTTCAACCCGAACGTCGCGCCGGAAGAGTTGTTGGCGCCGACCGCCGCGCAGGACGAGCCGCACGACCACACCTTCGGCATGGGCGTCAAAGTCGGTCGCAACGATCTTTGCCCTTGCGGCAGCGGCAAGAAGTTCAAGGCCTGCCACGGCAAGCTGGCGTAACTGAAGTCAGCGCCGAATAAAAAAGCGGAAGAGTGAAAAACTCTTCCGCTTTTTTTTATTCCGGCCTCGGTGTCGGTGGGAAGCCATGCGGCATATGGCCGCGTTTCATCCGCCTTGGTCTGCGTTGCTATCGGCCTTAGGCGCCGGCCGGCGACTGGCTGGCCACCACGATGCGCACCGTGGTGCCGATGCCCGGCGTCGATTCGATCGTGATGCGGCCTCCCAGCACGCCGGTGACGATGTTGTAGACGATGTTCATGCCCAGTCCCGTACCGCCCTGGCCCATCTTGGTGGTGAAGAAGGGATCGAAGACGTGGCGCAGCACCTCGTCCGGCATGCCGACGCCGTCGTCGGCGAACACCAGCTCCAGCAGGCCGTCGCCCAACTCGGCGGCGCGTATCGTCACCACGCCGGCGTCGCGGCCGTCGAAGGCGTGGGTGAGCGCGTTGTTGATCAGGTTATTCAGCACCTGGTACCAGCTGCCCGGATACGAGTCGAGCGCGATGCCGTGCGGGATCTGCATCCGCACCGTGCAGTTGGCGCGGCGCAGCCGCGGCATGTAGGTGGCGGTGGTGTCGTGCACCGCCGTCAGCAGGTCGAACACGCGGCGCTGGTCGCTGGTCTGGTCGACGGCGATCTGCTTGAACGAGGATATCAGTTGCGCCGCCTTGTGCAGCGAGCCCGATATCAGGCCGCTGACCAGGCGCACTTCCTCCAGATGGGTGGTCAGCGCCGAGCGGCGCAGGGTGCCGCTGTCGACCACCTGCTGGAATTCGACCACGCGGTCGCTCAGCGACGTCGCGGCCAGCAGGCTGTTGCCGATCGGCGTATTGAGTTCGTGCGCGATGCCGGCCACCAGCGATCCGAGCGAGGCCATTTTCTCGGCCGCCAGCAGTTCGCTTTGCGTGCGCCGCAGCGTGTCGAGGGCGGCGCTGAGGTCGCCGTTGGCGCGCTCCAGCGCGGCCGAGCGTTCCAGCACGCGGGTTTCCAGCTGGGCGTTCAAGTCGCGCAGCTCGCGCTTGGCGTTGAGTTCCTCGGTCAGGTCGAGCAGCGCCCAGATGATGGCGGCCTGGCCGTCCAGTACCAGCGAGGAGGACCAGATGGCGACGCTGCCGACGGCGCCGTCGGGGAACACCACGCCGGCCACCGCGCCCTGCACCGCGCCGTCGGTCTGGTACATGGCCCAGATGCGCTCGCGCTCGACCGGGCTGGCCCAGAACGTGACGTCGCTGGAACGCTTGCCGATCAGGTCTTCCGCCGTGGCGCCGAAGATGCGCATCACGGCCTGGTTGGCGGTGATGATGCGGCCCTGCTGGTCGGACACGGTCAGCGGCAGCGGCGTCATGTCGAACAGCGTCTTGAAGCGCGCCTCCGATTCCGACAGGCGCAGTTCCGATTGTTCCAGCTGCGCGATGCGCTCGCGCAGCGTGGCGCTCATGGCGTTGAGCGAGCGTGAGAACACTTCGATTTCATCGCCGCCATGGTCCGGTAGCGGCACGTCGGCGGCGCCGTGTGCGGCCTGTTTCGACTGGCCGGTCAGCGCTTCGAGCCGCCGGCCGATGCCGTGCGTGAAGGCGTAGAACAGCAGCAGGCCCAGCGCGAAGCCGGCCAGCGAAATCACGCCGCCTTGCCACATCACTTCGTCGCGGGCCTGCGTCAGCTCGCGGGTCGAGACGCCGAAATTGAGCGAGCCGACCTGGTTATCCTTGAGCAGCAGGGGCGCGCGCACGTGCAGCGTGTCGCCGGCGATCAGCGTGCGGGTGTTGTTGAGGTGCGTGCCGCCGCCGTCGCGCAGTGTCGCCGGCAGCTGCGCCGCGCTGGCCTGGATGGCGATGACGGGCCGTTCGGCGGCGTCGAGGATGACGATGTAGCGCACGAAGCTGTCGGCCGGATCGGCCAGCATCTCGGTCAGATGGGCGGTCAGTTCGGGCAGGCGGCCGGCGGTGGCGTAGGGGCTCAGCGACAGGTTCAGCGTGACGGCGTATTCGTGCGCGACGCGCTCGGCGTTGCGGTTGACGGCGTTGTCCATCAGCCGCAGGCTGTTCCAGATCAGCAGGCCGACCACCAGCGCCTGGACCACGGCGCTCAGCAGCAGGAATTTTGCGCGTAGCGATAAACTCAAAACGTCGTCTCCTGGGCCGCACTGCGGCGGCGGTGTCGCGGGCCGCGCGCGCCCGGGCGCCGCGGATAGCGGGGCAGGGCGGGAGACGCGGATGCTTGCGGCAGGATCGTGGGGACGCGTTAGCCTACTGCCGACTTGCTAATATACCTGATTAGTTGTCCAAGGGCAGCAACGACCTGCGTCGCCGCAGTGCCTGGAATCCCTTGCGCCGCGGCCGCGCTTTTGCCTGGGCGATGAAAAAGGGCGCCGCGCGGGCGCCCTTGCTGCCGGTTGCGGCGGCGTTTATTGCACTGTCAAGATCACTTTCACGCTATCGTCGACGGCCGATTTTTCGATGTAGCCGATGGCGCTCACGTCGGCCGCGACCGCCTTCTTGACGTCGGCGCTGGACGCGTATTCCTTGGGCGCCGCGCCCTTGCCGGTAAACACCAGCTTGGACCAGATGGCCTTGACCTGGGTAGCGTCCTTGTTCAGCACCTTCTGATAAAACTCGGTGCGGATGGCCGCGCCGTCGTTGCGCTCGACCGGTGTGAACAAGGTCGATTTACCGAGGAAGAACTGGGCCGCCTGTTCGCTGAACATGCGCGTGGCCGGGTTCTTCGGATTGACGATGACGACGATTTCCGTCGCGCTCGCGGCCACGGCGGCGCCCCACAGGCCGGCGGCCAGCAACATCATGCCGACGCTTGATTTTAATTTCGTTTTCATATTTGCTGCTCCTTAGAAGACGAAATCGATGGCGGCCGCGTACACATTGACCGGACCGGAGAAGCCAGGCGTCGGGTTGAGGAAGGAGCCGGCGGTGCCGTCCTTCAGCTTGACCCGGTCGAACTGCACCTTCAGCGCGGCCGACTTGTAGAAGTCCCAGCGCACGCCGAGCGTGTTGGTCGAGCGCAGGCCGGTGGTGATGGCGCCGTCGATGGCGGCCGTCAGCGGCGCCAGCGGGCCGGCCGTCGGCAGCGTCGCATAGCTGGTGATGCTGTCCTGCTTGACCGTCGCGTAGTTGTAGTAGGGGGTGAACTTGCCGATGCGGTAGCCGAACATGGCGTACCACGAGGTGGTGTCCGGCACCAGGCGCGATTCGGTCTTGCGCTTGGCGTACTCGCTCTGGATCAGGAAGTTTTTATAGTCCATCGTCATACCGAGCGAGGTGAAGGAGCCCTTGACGTCGTCGATCGTCAGGTCCGGCGCCAGCGCGCCGATGCCGTAGGTTTTGACGGTGGCCACCAGCGTCGTCAGGCTGGCGTAGTTCTCGACCGTAAAGTGGGCGTCGGCGCGGCCGAGGCGGAAGCTGAACGGGCCGTTTTCGACGACCACGTTCAGTGCCGTCACCGGATGGTACTGGACTTCGTAAGGGCCGGGACTATCGACCTTGCCGTGGCCGGCCGCGAATTGCGCCGTCAGCGTGGTGTCGTCGAAACTGTGCTGGTACACCACGTCGGCCCCGTCGACATTGTCGAGCGAGACCTGGCGGTACACTTCATCGGGCGGACGCAGCATGGTGTTGGCGTAGCCGACGTTGCGGAAGTCCGAGATCATGTAGATCGGCAGGCCGATGCGGCCGACGCGGAAGCTGAAGTCGTCGTTGAACTTGTACTTGGCGAAGGCCCACGCCAGGTCGCCCGTGAAGGCGTTGTTGCTGCCGTCCTTGCGGACCAGGCCCTGGGCGGTGAAGGAAATGGTGTCGCTCCATTTATCGGTCACCTGGACGCCGAAGTTGGAATCGACGCCGAATCCTGGATTTTTTTTGACGCCGGCGGCTTGATTTGGGCGGGCGTATTCTGCGTTGTCGGTGTTGGTGCCAGTTAGGGCGCCGGTGCCGAAACCGCTGATCGTGACGGCCGAACCGTCTTCAGCGTGAACGGACATCGCACAGGCGGCAAGGGCTGCGAATGCTAAGCTGGTGAGCTTGGGGTGTTTCATCGTGATCCCTCCTAGGTGTGGTGGCGCATGGATTGGTTTTGTATTGCGCACAACGCCAGTGTGATGGGTGGCAGCGTTTCCAAGGGGTACTTCGCACCGAAATGTCACAAAATTGTTGTTATGAGACAACGACTTAGCTCTCAAACCGGTTAATATTTTACAATTCTACAAACTTGCTTTTTTGTCCGATTGGCCGTCTTGACAGGTTAGCGCTATCAAAGTGGTATGGTCGCCAACACGTTTTTTTTGACTGTGCCGGTACGCTTATGCGCAGTGTGTTGGTCGCGGGATGGGAAGTGTGCGGGCTGGCGGGCGGACTGTATTTGACCGTACCGGTACACCCGATGGCGGCCAGCGGCGCTCATCAGCGCTCATTTGCTGCGCAGGGATTACAATAGCGGCTCCCTTTTCCACGCGTGAGTACACACTATGGCCGTCAATTCCCCCAAGCCCGTTGCCGCTGACCTGAAACCGGTCGCGGGTATCGAAATCGGCTACGCCGAAGCCGGTATCAAGAAGCCGAACCGCAAGGATGTGCTGGTGATGACGCTGGCGCCCGGCGCCACCGTGGCCGGCGTGTTCACGCTGAACCGCTTCTGCGCGGCGCCGGTGCAGATCGCCAAGGCCAACCTGGCCGCCGCGTCCGCGACTTCCGGCGCGCCGATCAAGGCGCTGATGATCAACACCGGCAACGCCAACGCCGGCACCGGCGAGCTGGGCCTGGCGCTGGCGCGGCAAAGCTGCGCGGCGCTGGCCGGCCTGCTGGGCTGCGATGCGGCGCAGATCCTGCCGTTTTCGACCGGCGTGATCCTCGAACCGCTGCCGGTGGAAAAAGTCGTCGCCGGCCTGCCTGCCGCCGTCGCCAAGCTGAAGGCCGACAACTGGTTCAACGCCGCCGAAGCCATCATGACCACCGACACGCAGCCGAAAGCCGGCTCGCGCAGCGTCACCATAGCCGGCCATGCCGTCACGCTGACCGGCATCAGCAAGGGCGCCGGCATGATACGGCCGAACATGGCGACCATGCTGGGCTTCCTCGCGTTCGACGCCAAGGTCGCGCAGCCGGTGCTCGACGTGCTGGTCAAGCAGGTCGCCGACCAGAGCTTCAACTGCATCACCATCGATGGCGACACCTCGACCAACGACTCCTTCATGCTGGTCGCCACCGGTGCCGGCACGCTGGAAGTGAACTCGGTCGACTCGCCCGAGTACGCCGCATTGGCGGCCGCCGTGACCGAGCTGTCGCTGTTCCTCGCGCAAGCCATCATCCGCGACGGCGAGGGCGCGACCAAGTTCATCACCGTCATCGTCGAAGAGGGCAAGAGCGTCGACGAGTGCCGCAAGATCGCCTACTCGATCGGCCACTCGCCGCTGGTCAAGACGGCCTTCTTCGCGTCGGACCCGAACCTGGGCCGCATCCTCGCGGCGATCGGCTACGCCGGCGTCGACGACCTCGATGTCGACCAGTTGAATATGTATCTGGACGACGTGTGGGTGGCCAAGAACGGCGGCCGCAATCCGGACTACCGCGAAGAAGACGGCCAGCGCGTGATGCAGCAGAGCGAGATCACGGTGCGCGTCAAGCTGGCGCGCGGCGCGGCGGCGGCCACCGTCTACACCTGCGACCTGTCGCACGACTACGTGTCGATCAACGCCGACTACCGCTCCTGATATGGCGACTCCACTCGAACAGTTCCTGGTGCGCGCCGAAGCCCTGCTGCAAAGGGTGGAATCGATATTGCCGCAAAGCCCGCGCGAGCCCGATTGGAAGCTGGGCTACGCTTTCCGCTGGCGCAAGCGCAACGGCGGCGGCGCCAGTTATCTGCAGGCGGTGGCGCATGTGTCGAACATCGCGCTGACCGACCTGCACAACATCGGCACGCAAAAGGCGCAGATCGAACAGAACACGCGCCAGTTCGTCGCCGGCAAGCCGGCCAACAACGTGCTGCTGACGGGGGCGCGCGGTACCGGCAAATCGTCGCTGATCAAGGCTTGCCTGAACCAGTTCGCCAACGACGGCCTGCGCCTGATCGAAGTCGACAAGGCCGACCTGGCCGAGCTGCCCGACATTGTCGACCTGGTGGCCGGACGGCCCGAGCGCTTCATCATCTTCTGCGACGACCTGTCGTTTGAAGAGGGCGAGAGCGGCTACAAGGCGCTCAAGGTGGCGCTGGACGGCAGCATCGCGGCGCAGTCGGACAATGTGCTGATCTACGCGACGTCGAACCGGCGCCACCTGATGCCGGAGCGGATGTCGGACAACAGCAGCTACCAGCACGACGAGGACGGCGACCTGCATCCCGGCGAAACGGTGGAGGAGAAAATCTCGCTGTCGGAGCGCTTCGGTTTGTGGCTGTCCTTCTATCCGTTCAAGCAGGACGATTACCTGGACATCGTGGCGCACTGGCTGGGTTCCTTCGGCTGCGACGCGGCGCAGGTGGACGCGGCACGCGGCGATGCGCTGCGCTGGGCCTTGCAGCGCGGCTCGCGCTCCGGCCGCGTGGCGTGGCAGTTCGCCAAGGATTACGCGGGCAAGCTGCCGGATGGTGCGGCGTGACTGAGGTAGCTGAGGCCGCTGAAGCGAAGCCGCAGCCGGTCGATGTCGCCGTCGGCATCCTGATCCAGCCGAATGGCGATGTGCTGCTCGGCCAGCGTCCGGCCGGCAAGCCGTATGACGGCTACTGGGAATTCCCGGGCGGGAAAGTGGAGCGCGGCGAGGCCATCATCGATGCGCTCAAGCGCGAGTTTGTCGAGGAGCTGGGCCTGGCGATTCATACGGCGCAGGAATGGTGCGGCGTCGAGTATGTGTATCCGCACGCGCATGTGCGGCTGCATTTCTTCATCAGCCGCGACTGGAGCGGCGAGCCGCAAAGCCTGGAAGGGCAGGCGTTCGCGTGGCAGGGCGCGGTCGGCGTCGAGCCGCTGCTGCCGGCCACGATACCGTTGCTGGAATGGCTGGAGCAGATCCGCCACGATCCGTTGGCGCTGGCCGGCTGAGCGTTGCCAGCGATGGAAAAAGCCAGGCCGACTTGCGTCGCGCCTGGCTTTTTTATTCCTCGTCCAGCGGATCGACCGGCGGTGCGGCCGGGATGGTGTACTTCTCTTCGGCCCACGCGCCCAAATCGATTTGCTTGCAGCGGTCCGAGCAGAACGGGCGGTATTTGTTTTCCTCTTTCCACTCCACTTTTTTGGAGCAGGTCGGGCAGGTCACTACGGTCATGATTTTACTATTTCATTAAAAGTTACAGAGCGTCAGCTCAAACGGCACTTCTTCTTCCAGCGGCTTCGGTTTCAGGTCGCCGCCCTGGGTGGTGAAGCGCACCCACAGCATGTATTTATTGGCCGAGATTTCGGGGATCGCGCCCTGCGTCTCGTCGAGCGTCAGGCGCAGCATCTGGTAGACCTTGCCCTGCAACATTTGCTGGTAGCTGCCGGCGACAGCGATCATCTTGACCGGGCCGCCGGAATCGCGCAACAGCCGCAGCACCAGGGTCAGCGCGTCGAACAGGGGCGCCAGCGGCGCGAACCAGTTGGCGATGTCGTTGAAGCGGGCCTCGGCGCTGCGCTTCTGCCACGCGTAATACGATGGTAAATCAAATTCGCAGGCGCCGCCGGGGATGTTGGTGCGGCCGCGGATGCTCATCAGCCATTCATTGTCGCGCACGTTCTGGCCGGTCTTGCCCTGCGCCGCGACCAGGGCGTTGCTGACGCCGTCGAGTTCGGCGAGGATGGCGTCCAGCGTCTCGGCCTGGACGTTGGGATTCATGCGGTAGCCGAGCAGGCTTTGGCGTTGGCGTTCCAGTTCTTGCAGCAGGTCGGACTTGAGGTCGGCGCGGCCGGCCACTTCCAGCATGTCGAAGATGGTGGCGAGGGCGACGTGGTGTTGCATCGGGTGTTCTTGATGGACAAAGAACTTAAATTTTTCGTACAAGTCCTCCAGGCGCAACAGCGTGCGGATGCGCTCGTTGAAAGGATATTCGTAGACGATCAAAATAACATCCCTCTATAGGTGGACCTGCTGACAATCCCGTGATTTTGAAGCAAGCGAAGCAAAATTACAAACGTTGCGCGCCTATTGTCGCCGTTCTTTTCGAAAATGCCAGATATAAATCGTGCAGGCGGGCGATTTGCGGTGCCAGCGCGGCCACGCCGGCGTCGTTGCGCACGATATCGTCGGCCGCCGCCAGCCGCGCCGCGCGCGTCGCCTGCGTCGCCATGATGGCGCGCACCTGCTGCTCCGGCAAACCGTTGCGGGCCATCACGCGGGCGATCTGGACTTCTTCGGGGCAGTCGATGACCAGTACCCGGCTGACGCGCTGCTTCCAGTCCCCTGATTCGACCAGCAGTGGAATGGCGTGGATCACATAGCAGCCGGTGGCGGCGGTGGCGGCCGCTTGCGCGGCGGCGCGGATGCGCGGATGCAGTATCGCTTCCAGCCTGGCCTTGGCGCCGGCGTCGCTGAACACCAGCGCACGCATGCGGGCGCGGTCGAGCGCGCCGTTGGCGTCGGCGAATTCGGCGCCGAATTCGGCGACGATGGCCGGCATGGCCGGGCCGTGCGGCGCCGTCAGGCTGTGGGCGATCTGGTCGGTGTCGACGATGCTGGCGCCGCGCTCGGCGAACAGCTCGGCCACGGTACTCTTGCCGCTGCCGATGCCGCCGGTCAGGCCGACCGAGAACAGCGGGGGAGCCTGCGTGTCCATGCTGCGTGCGCCGGTCAGCCGACCAGCCCGGTCGTGAAGGCGGCGATCGGCGTGCCGAACAGCAGTGCGATCAAGCCCGCCGCCGCCAGGTAAGGGCCGAAGGGAATCGGATTATTGCGGCCGCGCTTGGTGAACACGATCAGGGCGATACCGACGATGGCGCCGACCACGGACGACAACAGGATGATGGTGGGCAGCATGGCCCAGCCCAGCCATGCGCCCAGCGCCGCCAGCAGCTTGAAGTCGCCATAGCCCATGCCTTCCTTGCCGGTCAGCAGTTTGAAGATCCAGTAGATGGCCCACAGGATCAAATAGCCGGCCGCCGCGCCGATGACGGCGTCGTGCAGCGGCACGAAGGTGCCGTTGATGTTCAGCAGCAGGCCGGCCCACAGCAGCGGATAGGTCAGGTCGTCCGGCAGCAGCTGGGTGTCGGCGTCGATGAAGGTCAGCGCGATCAGGGTGTACAGGAAGAGCAGCGTGGCCAGGCCGGTCCAGCCGCTGCCGAAGTGCCACACCAGCACCGCCGACAGCGCCGCCGTCAACACTTCCACAGCCGGGTAGCGGGCCGAGATCGGCGCCTTGCACTGGCTGCACTTGCCGCGCAAGACCAGGTAGCTGACGACGGGGATGTTTTCCAGCGCGGTGATCTGGTGGCCGCAGTGCGGGCAGCCGGAGCGCGGCGTGACCAGGTTGTAGCGCCCGGTGTGCGGCAATTCCTTGCCGCTTTCGGAGGCGACGTAGTTGTCCGATTCGCGCTGCATCATTTTCGGGATGCGGTGGATGACGACGTTCAGGAAGCTGCCGAACATCAGGCCGAACAGCGCGGCCAGCAGCGTGGCGGCCAGGTCGGCGGGGGCGGCGAACAGCAGGGGATAGGCGAGCATCGTGTCGGGTCCAGGCTAAGTGTTGTGCGCTAGTGTAATGGAGAACGGCGCAAACGCGAACCCCGGCGATGCGCCGGGACTGAATCGGGCGGCAAGCCTGATGCCCGCCTATTGCAAGCGTGTTGCAATAGGCGGGCGCTCAGGCGGCGGGCGCTGCTGGTCCGTGGCGCTTACACCACCGAACCGAGCTTGAAGATCGGCAGGTACATGGCGATCACCAGGCCGCCGATCAGCACGCCCAGGATCACCATGATGGCCGGTTCCATCAGGCTGGACAGCGAGGCCACGGCATCGTCGACCTCCTCCTCGTAGAAGTCGGCCACCTTGCCCAGCATGGCGTCGAGCGAGCCGGATTCCTCGCCGATGGCGACCATCTGCGTGACCATGTTCGGGAACACGTCGGCGTTCTGCATCGCCACCGTCAGGCTGGTGCCGGTGCTGACCTCGTTCTGGATGCGCCGCGTGGCGTCGAGGTAGACGGCGTTGCCGGCCGCGCCGCCGACCGAGTCGAGCGACTCGACCAGCGGCACGCCGGCGGCGAACATGGTGGCCAGGGTGCGGGTCCAGCGGGCGATGGTGGCCTTGCGGATCACGTTGCCGAACACCGGCGCCTTGAGCAGCAGGATGTCCATGCGGCGCTGCATCGCCAGCGAGCGCTTCCACGCCTGCAGGAAGAAGTAGATGGCGCCGCCGATGCCGCCGAAAATCAGATACCACCACTGGACGAAGAATTCCGAGATCGCCATCACCACCAGCGTCGGCGTCGGCAGGTTGGCGCCGAAGCTGGCGAACACCTGCTTGAAGGCCGGCACCACCCAGATCATGATGACGGCCGTGACGATGAAGGCGATCGCCAGAATCGACACCGGATACATCAGCGCCGACTTGATCTTGGCCTTCATGGCCATGGTCTTTTCCTTGTAGATCGCCAGCCGCGTCAACAGGTCTTCCAGAATACCGGCCTGTTCGCCGGCACCGACCAGGTTGCAGAACAGCGGGTCGAAGTACAGCGGGAACTTGCGGAACGCCTGGTTCAGGCTGGTGCCGGTCTCGATGTCGCCGCGCAGGTCCATCACCAGCTTGGACACGGACGGGTTGGCGTGGCCCTTGCCGACGATGTCGAACGACTGCAGCAGCGGCACGCCGGCCTTCATCATCGTCGCCAGCTGGCGCGTGAACAGGGTGATGTCCTTGTCGGTGACCTTCTTGCCGCTGCGGTAGGCCTTTTTCTTGACCTTGGTGACCATGATGCCCTGGCGCCGCAGCGTGACGTTGACCACCGCCTCGCCGCCGGCGCGCAGTTCGCCGCGCACCGTCTTGCCGCTCTTGTCCTTGCCCTCCCAGGCGAAGATCGACTCCTTGACCTGGTTGACGTTGCCCGATGTGGCCATGATGTGTTTCCTATTCGTTGGTGCAGCCGAGCACTTCTTCCAGGCTGGTCAGGCCGTTCTTGACCTTCACCAGGCCGGACTGGCGCAGTGATTTGACGCCTTCGCTTTCCGACTGGGCGGCGATTTCCATGGCGTTGCCGTTGGCCAGGATGATGCCTTCGATGGCCGGCGTGATCGGCATGATCTGGTAGATGCCGACGCGGCCCTTGTAGCCGCCGCCGTTGCAGCGCTCGCAGCCGACCGGGCCGTAGGGCTTCCAGCTGCCGTCGAGTTCGGCGCGCTTGAAGCCGGCCTTGAGCAGCAGGTCGTCGGCGATCTCGACCGGCTGCTTGCAGGTGCACAAACGCCGCGCCAGGCGCTGCGCGGTAATCAAGATCACCGACGAAGCGATGTTGAACGGCGCCACGCCCATGTTCATCAGGCGCGTCAAGGTCGACGGCGCGTCGTTGGTGTGCAGCGTGGAGAACACCATGTGGCCGGTTTGCGCCGCCTTGATGGCGATGTCGGCCGTTTCCAGGTCGCGGATCTCGCCGACCATGATGATGTCCGGATCCTGGCGCAGGAACGATTTCAGCGCCACCGGGAAGGTCAGGCCGGCCTTGTCGTTGACGTTGACCTGGTTCACGCCGGGCAGGTTGATCTCGGCCGGGTCTTCCGCCGTCGAGATGTTGATGCCGGGCTTGTTGATGACGTTCAGGCAGGTGTACAGCGACACCGTCTTGCCGGAACCGGTCGGCCCGGTCACCAGCACCATGCCGTAGGGACGCTGGATGGCGTCGAGCAGCAGCTCCTTCTGGTCCGGGTCGTAGCCGAGCGCGTCGATGCCCATCTGTGCCTGCGTCGCGTCCAGAATACGCATGACGGTTTTTTCGCCGAACAGGGTCGGCAGCGTGCTGATACGCAGGTCGATGGTCTTGGTCGGCGAAATGATCAGCCGCATGCGGCCATCCTGCGGGATGCGCTTTTCCGAGATGTCCAGCTTGGCCAGCACCTTGATGCGCGAGACCAGCTTTTCCTTGATCGAAATCGGCGGCTGGGCGTGTTCGATGAGCACGCCGTCGACGCGGAAGCGGATGCGGTAGAACTTTTCGAACGGTTCGAAATGCAAGTCGGAGGCGCCCATATTGAAGGCGTCCATCAGCATCTTGTTGAGGAAGCGCACGATGGGCGCGTCCTCGACCTCGTTGGCGTCGGCCGCGGCGGCGGCCGTGTTGGCGGCCGACGACTCCTCTTCGGCGAACTCGATGTCCTGCTGGTCGGCGGCCAGGTCGTTGAGGGTCTGCTCGGCGTTCTTGTTCAGGCTGGCCAGCAGTTGCAGCAGCGCGTCGTGCGGCACGATGACCGGCTCGACCGACGATTCGGTCTGGAACTTGATCTGGTCCAGCGCCTGGATATTGGTCGGGTCGGAAATGGCGACCGACATCTTGTTGCCGCGCTTGCTTAGCGCGACCACGCGCTGGCTCTGCATCAGCTTGGCGTCGATGATCTTGGCCGGCAGCAGCTCCAGGTTAAACAGCTGCAAATCCATCAGCGGATAGGCGAAGGTCTCCGAGCAGAACATGGCCAGCGCGCGCGCGTCGATGGCGCCGCTGGCCAGCAGCACGTCGATGAAGGCCAGCTTGTCGTTGGCGGCCTTCTTTTGCAGCGACTCGGCCTGCGGCGCGCTCAAACGCCCGGCCTGCAGCAAGGCCCGCGCCAAGCCCGGCATGGAAGTTACTGGCGTCGCGTTGGGAAGGACTGCTGCCATAGTTGCGCTGTCGGGAAAGCTTCAGTTAGGGACGTCACGCGGCAGGGTTGCCATCGGGGTGATCGCCCGATGATGCCCTGAGGCATCATATTTGTAAAGTGTTTGTGGCTAGCTGGTCACGCCGGAGCCGATTCTACACCCGGCCGCGCCCGGCCGACGCGGCTTAATGTTGTTGTCGGCGTATCAATTTGACGACTTTGATCGACTGGTTCTGCACCTGCACCACTTCGATGATGCAGCCGTCGATCTTGACGCTGATGGGCGCCTCTGGAATTTCCTGCAACAATTCCAGCATCATGCCATTCAAGGTTTTCGGCCCGTCCAGCGAAAAGTTGAGGCCCAGCCGCTTGTTGATGTCGCGCAGCGCCGTCGCGCCTTCCAGCAGGCACTCGCCCTGGGCGTTCCAGCTGAAGCTGTCGGCCCGCGCCGCGCCCGGCATCGAGGTGGTGAATTCGCCTATCATTTCCTCGATGATGTCGTCCAAGGTGACCAGGCCCTGCACCTCGCCGTACTCGTCGACGATGATGCCGAGCCGCTCGCGGTTTTCCTGGAAATACTGGAGCTGGGTCAGCAGGCCGGTGTCCTGCGGGATGAAGTATGGCGTCGTCAGCAGCGCGCGGAAATGCTCGGCCGTCAGTTCCTCCACCTCGTTGAGCAGGGCCACGGCCTTGCGCACGTGCAGGATGCCGACGATCTGGTTGATCTCGCCCTCGTAGACGGCCAGCTTGTTGTGATAGCAGGTGGTCAGTTCGCGCTTGATTTCCTCGACCGGCATCGACAGGTTCAGCGCCTCGATCTGCGAGCGCGGCGTCATGATGTCCTCGACCGTGATGGTTTCCAGGTCGAACAGGTTGAGCAGGATGCTTTTGTGCTTTTGCGGCATGAAATGGCCGCCTTCCAGCACCACCGAGCGCAGCTCCTCCGGCGACAGCCGCGCCTCGTGCGCCTGGTCGCCATCCTTGATGCGGAACAGTTTCAGCACCAGGCTGACGAACAGGTTGACGAACCAGATGATGGGCTTGGCCAGCGCCATCAGCGGTTTCAGCACCACGCTGGTGGGCAGGGCGATTTTTTCCGGATAGGTCGCGCCGATGACCTTGGGCGAAATCTCGGCGAAGACGATCAGCAGGAAGGCCACCACACCGGTGGAAATCGAGATGACGTTGTCATCGCGGCCGAAGGTGGTGATGGCGATGGCCGTGACCAGCGCGGTGGCCATGGCGTTGATCAGCGTGTTGGCGATCAGGACCAGCGAGAGCAGCTTGTCGGTGCGGTCGAGCAGCCACAGCGTGGTTGCCGCGCGCCGGCTGCCGCGTTTGGCCAGATGGCGCAGGCGATAGCGGTTGGCCGCCATCAAGGCCGTTTCGGCCATGGCGAAGAAAGCCGAGCACAGGATCAGAAGCGCAAGCGTCAGCAGCTGCGCCCATAGGGGCACGGTATCCAAGGGTCACCGTCAAGAAGCGAGAGCGTGGGAAACTGGTCGGCCTGGGAGGCGCCGGCCCAGAGCGGCATGGCCGCAATGCGCGGCCACAGAGTGTTCGATTCTAAGGCAAGCCAAGCCTGCGTGCAAGTTTGGCCAGGTTGCCGTGATTGGATATATGATGCTGTTTTGCAATCGCGCCCACCAACTTCAATAAAGGAAGAGACCATGACCCGTTCTGTGTTGCGTCGGCTGGTACCCGCACTCGGCCTCGCGCTGGGGCTGAATATCGTGGCGGCCCACGCCGAGCCGAATGCGCAGGTCTACGAGAAGGCCGAGCAGGACAAGGGCGATGCGCTGGCGCTGCTGCAGCGGCTGGTCGGCATCGACTCGGGCACTTTCAACGAACAGGGGATCAATCGGGTCGGCGCCATCGCCACGGCCGAGCTCACGGCGCTGGGCGCGCGCATCGAAACCTTTCCGGCCACGCCCGCGCTGAGCCGCAACATCGTCGCCACGCTGACGGGCACCGGCCACGGCCGCATCCTGCTGGTGGCGCACATGGACACCGTGTTCGCCGACGGCGCCGCCGCCGAGCGGCCGTTCCACATCGACGCCGGCCGCGCCTACGGTCCCGGCGTGATGGACGACAAAGGCGGCATCGTGGCCGCCGTCTACGCGCTGAAAATCCTCAAGCAGATCAACTTCCGCAACTACGGCAAGATCACGCTGCTGCTCAACACCAACGAGGAAACCGGCTCGCTCGGCTCGCGCGCCTTGATCGAGCGCCTGTCGCGCGACAACGACGTCGCCTTCAACCTGGAGCCGGGCCGCCCGGCCGACGGCTTGGTCATTTCGCGCAAGGGCAGCGGCCAGATCGAGCTGACCGTCGAGGGCAAGGCCGCGCACGCCGGGGTGGCGCCCGAGCTGGGCCGCAACGCGGCGATGGAGGCGGCGCACCAGATGCTGCAATTGTCGGTGCTGGGCAACGAGGCCAAGCACACCACCGTCAACTTCACCGTCGTCAAGGCGGGCGAGCGCAGCAATGTGATTCCCGACCATGCAACGCTGGTGGCCGACGTGCGCGTGACCGTGCCGGAAGAATTCGACCGCGTCGAACGCGACCTGCGGCGCATCGTCGCGCACCAGCTGATCCCGGACGCGAAAGTGACGGCCACGCTGGTGCGCGACTTCCCGCCGATGCCGCAAAGCCCGGCCATCGATGCGCTGGCCGCCCATGCGCAAACCATCTACGGCGAACTGGGCCGCCAGCTGACGCTGGAAAGCTCCGGCGGAGCGGCCGATGCCAGCCTGATGGCCGGCGTCGGCACGCCCGTCATCGACGGCCTGGGCCTGGTCGGCGGCTTTGCCCACTCGCCGCAGGAATACGCGGAAGTGGGCAGCGTCGCGCCGCGCCTGTACCTGCTGGCGCGCCTGCTGATGGAATACGGCCCCGGAAAATAAACTCAGCTGCCGCGATAGGTCGAATACGACCACGGCGACACCACCAGTGGCACATGGTAATTCTCGTCCGCGCTGGCGATGCCGAAGGCCAGCGTGACCAGGTCGATGAAGCGCGGCTGCGGCAGCACCACGCCCTGCGACGCGAAATAATCGCCGGCGTTGAACACCAGCTCATACAGGCCCGGCTTCATCGTTTCGCCTTCCAGCAGCGGCGTGGCGCAGCGGCCGTCGGCGTTGGTGATGTCCATCTTCAGCAGCACTTTGCCTTCCGGCCGGTCGGCGAACAGCGCCACCTTGACGCCGGCGCCCGGTTTGCCGTTGGCGATGTCGAGTACGTGCGTGCTTAGTTTTCCCATGATCGGTCCTATACGTTGAAGTGAAATTGCTTATCGCGCAAATCATATACCGTTGTATTGAAATCCATATATGATTGGGTCGATACCATCCATTGATATTTTGTCTCCGCGAGCACCGATGACCACCTACGACAACTACCCGCGCGACATGATCGGCTACGGCCGCACGCCGCCGCACCCGCAATGGCCCAACGGCGCGCGCGTCGCGCTGCAATTCGTCCTCAATTATGAAGAGGGCGGCGAGAACAACGTGCTGCACGGCGACCCGGCGTCGGAAACCTTCCTGTCCGAGATCATCGGCGCGGCCGCTTTCCCGAATCGCCACCTTAGCATGGAGTCGATATACGAGTACGGCTCGCGCGCCGGCCTGTGGCGGCTGCTGCGCATGTTCGAGGAGCGCAAGCTGCCGTTGACGGTGTTCGGCGTCTCGATGGCGCTCAAGCGCAATCCGGAGGCGGTGGCCGCCTTCCGGCAGCTCGGCCACGAAATCGCCTGCCACGGCCTGCGCTGGATCTCCTACCAGAACATGGACGAGGCGACCGAGCGCGCCCACATGCAGGAAGCCGTCGCGATCATCAAAGAGCTGACCGGCAGCGCGCCGCAAGGCTGGTACACCGGCCGCGATTCGCCGCACACGCGCAAGCTGGTGGTCGAACACGGCGGCTTCCGCTACGACGCCGACCATTACGGCGACGACCTGCCGTTCTGGCAAAAGGTCGCCTACACCGACGCCGCCGGCCAGCCGGCCAGCGCGCCGCAGCTGATCGTGCCGTACACGCTGGACACCAACGACATGCGCTTCGCCGCCATGCAGGGCTTCAATTCCGGCACCCAGTTCTTCGATTATCTAAAGGACGCCTTCGACGTGCTGTATGCCGAAGGCGACCCGAATGGCCTGAACCAGCCGAAGATGCTGTCTATCGGCCTGCACTGCCGGCTGGTCGGACGTCCGGCGCGGGCGGCGGCGCTGGCGCGCTTCCTCGACTACGTGCAGCGCCACGAGCACGTGTGGATCACGCGCCGCATCGACATCGCGGAACACTGGCACGCGGTCCATCCTTATATGGAATGACCGATACTCCGCATCAGCTGGCGCTTATGCATGGCGGCGGGGGAGGATGTTAACCTGCACACTGGGATAAAGCCGAGGCAAAAATGTCACAAGCAATTCGTTTCTACTACCGTGGGGTGGTGCAGGAAGTCGCCGACGCGTCGCCGACGCAGACCGTCTTGCAGCACCTGCGCGAAGACCTGCACTGCACCGGCACCAAGGAAGGTTGCGCGGAGGGCGATTGCGGCGCGTGCACGGTCGTCATCGGCAGCCTGAATAACGGCCAGCTCGAACTGAAGGCCGTCAACTCCTGCATCCAGCTCACGCCCACGCTGGACGGCAAGGCGCTGTTCTCGGTCGAGGACTTGCAGCAGCCGGATGGCGCGCTGCATCCGGTGCAGCAGGCGCTGGTGGAATGCCATGGCTCGCAGTGCGGCTTTTGCACGCCCGGTTTTGTGATGTCTTTATGGGGCATGTATCTCGATAAGGACGGCCAGCCCGCGCAGCGCAAGGAAATCGACGAGTGCCTGTCCGGTAATTTGTGCCGCTGCACCGGTTATCGCCCCATCATCGACGCCGCGCAGCGCATGACGGAATTGCCCAAGGTCGACTTCGACCGCGAGGCGCTGCGCCTGCAGCTGCAGGCGATCCAGCGCGACACGACGTCCACGTACTCGGCGCGCGGCCAGAATTTCCACGCGCCGCGCACGCTAGCCGAGCTGGTGGCGCTGCGCGCCGCGCATCCGAAAGCGACGCTGCTGGCCGGCTCCACCGACGTCGGCCTGTGGGTCACCAAACAAATGCGCGACCTGGGCGACATCATCTACCTCGGCCAGGTCGCGGCGCTGAAGACGCTGCGCGAGGCCGACGGCAAGCTGGAAATCGGCGCCGGCGTCACGCTCAACGACGCCTACGCCGCGCTGTGCAAACACTATCCGCAGCAGTTGTCGGAGATGTGGCAGCGCTTCGCCTCGCTGCCGATCCGTAACGCCGGCACCCTGGGCGGCAACGTCGCCAATGGCTCGCCCATCGGCGATTCGATGCCGTGGCTGATCGCGCTCGGCGCCGACGTCGTGCTGCGCGGCGCCGCCGGCCAGCGCGTGATGCCGCTCGAAGCGTTCTATCTCGATTATCAGAAAAAGGATCTGCGGGCCGACGAATTTGTCGAAGCCGTGCGCGTGCCGCTGCCGCGGGCCGGCGTCCAGTTCCGCACCTACAAACTGGCCAAGCGCTTCGATCAGGACATCTCCGCCGTCTGCGCCGCGTTCGCGTTCACGCTCGATGGCGACATCGTGCGCGAGGCCCGCATCGCCTTCGGCGGCATGGCCGCGACGCCGAAGCGCGCCGCCAAAACCGAAGCCGCGTTGAACGGGCAGCAGTGGAATGAAGCGACCCTGTCGATCGCGATGGACTTGCTGGCGCAGGATTACGCGCCGCTGTCCGACATGCGCGCCTCCAGCGAATACCGCATGGTGACGGCGCAGAACCTGTTGCGCCGCTACTGGTTCGAGACGCGTGCCGACGCGCCGCTGGCCAACGACGCCGTCAACGCCTTCGCTTGTCGCGCTTGAGAGGGGACGACATGAACCATCCAGGCAAACCAGAACTCAAGACGGATGCATTGCAGGCCGTTGAATTGAAAGCCGCTGCATTCGCGCCCGATACATTGACAGCCGACGCGGTCGGCGAGGCAGTCACGCCGGCAACCAAGGCGCCGTGGGCCGCCGTCGGCAAACCGCGTGCGCACGAATCGGCGCGGCTGCACGTGCTCGGACAAGCCACCTACACCGACGATATCCCCGAGCTGCAAGGCACGCTGCACGCCGCGCTGGGCCTGTCGTCGAAAGCGCACGCTAATATTCTTGGCATGGATTTGACGGCGGTGCGCGCGTCGCCCGGCGTGGTCGCGGTCTACACCGTGGCCGATATCGTCGGCACCAACGACTGCGGTCCCATCATCCATGACGACCCGATACTCGCCGACGGCGAGGTGCTGTACGTTGGCCAGCCGATGTTCATCGTCGTCGCCGACACGCACGACAACGCGCGCCGCGCCGCCCGCCGCGCCGCCGTCGACTACGAAGAACTGCCGGCGATCCTGACGCCGCAAGCGGCGAAGGCCGCGCAGTCCTATGTGTTGCCGCCGATGAAGCTGGCGCGCGGCGATTTCCAGACCGCATTCGAAGCGGCGCCCAACGTCGTCAAGGGGCAGTTGTTCGTGGGTGGACAGGAGCAGTTCTACCTCGAAGGCCAGATCGCCTACGCGATACCGAAAGAGGACAACGGCATGCTGGTGCAGTGCTCGACCCAGCACCCGAGCGAAATGCAGCATGTGGTCGCACACGCGCTGGGCGTCCACTCGCATAAAATCCAGGTCGAATGCCGGCGCATGGGCGGCGGCTTCGGCGGCAAGGAATCGCAGTCGGCGATGTGGGCGGCGTCGGCCGGCATCGCCGCATCGAAATTGAAGCGGCCGGTCAAGCTGCGCGCCGACCGCGACGACGACATGCTCGTCACCGGCAAGCGGCACTGCTTCTTGTACGAGTACGAAGTCGGCTACGACGCCGACGGAAAAATCCTCGCCGCGAAAGTGGACATGACTTTGCGCGCCGGCTTCTCGGCCGATTTGTCCGGCCCCGTCGCCACGCGTGCGGTCTGCCACTTCGATAACACCTACTACTTGTCGGACGTGGAAATCGGCGCCGGCTGCGGCAAGACCAACACGCAATCGAATACCGCCTTCCGTGGCTTCGGCGGACCGCAAGGCGCCATCGCCATTGAATACATCATCGATGAAATCGCGCGCAACCTGGGCCGCGACGCGCTCGATATCCGGCGCCTCAATTTCTACGGCCGGACCGAGCGCAATGTCACGCCATACGGCCAGGAGATCGTCGACAACGTCATCGCCGAACTGACGGCGGAACTGGAGCAGACCAGCGAGTACCGCGCGCGCCGCGAGGCCGTCGCCGCGTTCAACGCCGCCAGTCCGGTGCTGAAGAAAGGCTTGGCGCTCACGCCGCTCAAATTCGGCATCGCCTTCAACGTCACGCACTTGAACCAGGCCGGCGCACTGGTGCATGTGTATGTCGACGGCTCGGTGCTGGTCAACCACGGCGGCACGGAGATGGGGCA
>Ga0209848_1000291_pt1 | contig 23838 bp, 23 predicted proteins | sample OrgsoiDNA_201062_FD_185810 | JGI IMG/M metagenome (GOLD analysis project Ga0209848, IMG submission 185810) | Permafrost soil microbial communities from the Arctic, to analyse light accelerated degradation of dissolved organic matter (DOM) -... | ecosystem: Environmental > Terrestrial > Soil >...
GCGCCTGCAAGGCTTGCAGGCTGCGCAGCAGCAGCGCGCAGCCGTCCGGTTCGACGCCCTTGACCTGGCTGAATTCCAGCCGCAGCACCGGGTTGCTCTGGGCCAGCTGGCGCAGGTGTTCGAGTTGTGGCGCGATCGCGCCGTCGAGCACGCCGGCGAAGGCGACGCTGGGCGTCACGCCGGTGTAGCTGTGCCCGGAAGGCTCGGCGGCCGCGACCGCGCTCCACGCCGGCGGCGACGTTTCGTAGCAGCTGGCGTAGTCGATAGACAGGTTGTCGAAGGCGTCCTGCTGGCCGCCGAGCTGGTACAGGTCGAACAGCATCCACCAGACGGTGCGGTCCTGCGCGCCGCACTCGGGCAGGCTGGCCACCAGCATCTGCTCGGCCACGGCGGCCTGGCCGTTGGCGTACAGGATGGCGATTTCCTCGACCACCGGCGCGGTTTGCGCGGCCACGGCGCTGGCCGGCAAGTCGTCGTCGCCGAGCAGCTCGGTGCTGGCGTCGTCGAGCAGCGGCAGGGTGGCCGGATCGCCGCCGTCGTCGGCCGTGGCCGGGTTGGCCGGGCGCGGACGGCTGGCCCGGCTGCCCCAGGCCGGCTCGGGCGTGTTGAAGATGTCGAAAGCCATGGCCGACTCGATGGCGTCGATTTTCATGGCGGTGGCGCGGGCGATGTCGCGTTGCAGCGCCTGCGTGTTCTGGCGCGCGGCCTCGCTGTTGGCGGCCAGGCGCGCGGCTTCCTCGGCGCTCAGGAGTTCGAGCTCCGCCGGTGTCGCGCTGGTCTTCTTGAAGAGGGAAAACAATCCCACGGGTGACCTCGTTGTGGCCTGGGTTAATTCTGCTGCCTGGTCGGCGCGTGCAGGGGCGCGCCGGAAGGATAGTGTAGCCGATAGGCAAACTCATGCTGCGCGTGTATGCGCATTGAAACAAAAAATCTGTGCCGATGGCGATGTCGAGGGCAAAAAAAAACACGCGATCAAGTCGCGTGTTTCCGGTGGTGCGGCGGCGCTTTAGTCGCCGTACAGTTTCTGCTTCAGTTCGCGGCGCTGCTGGGCTTCCAGCGACAGCGTGGCGGTCGGACGGGCGATCAGGCGCGGGATGCCGATCGGTTCGCCGGTCTCTTCGCACCAGCCGTAGTCGCCGCCGTCGATGGCGACGATGGACTGCTGGACTTTTTTCAGCAGCTTGCGCTCGCGGTCGCGGGTGCGCAGTTCCAGCGCGTGTTCTTCCTCGATGGTGGCGCGGTCGGCCGGGTCCGGCACGAGCACGGTTTCGCGCAGGTGTTCGGTGGTTTCGCCGGCGTTTTTCAACAGTTCTTTTTCAAGCGCCTGCAATTTGGCCTTGAAGAACGCCATCTGCGCCGCGTTCATATAGTCCTTCTCATCCATCTTCAGAATTTCTTCGTCGGTCAGGATGCGATCGGGGGCGGCGGGGGTCGATTTATTAGTTTTAGTCATCACTTCGCTTACCTTCGATACGACAGAGTTTTCAAATTGATCAGCTGGTGCGGCAACTGCGCCGTCAACTGGTCCGGTATCCGATACGGCCTGTGCTAGCTTGCCGGATAGTCCTGGGCTTACTTCTTTGGCAACTTTTTCCCGTTTCGTACTGGCCCTGGCCTGAGGCGCCGTGGTTTTCTTGCTGCCTGAGGTGGGTCCGGTTGGCGCGGCGCACCGCTCTGGCGCCTGGGCCAGCGTGGCGGTCAGCTTCGCCGCCAGTGCCGTCGCGACGGTTTTTAAGGCGGAGTAGTCAGCGACGTTCTCCGCCGCCGCAGCAGGCCGCGCTGTTCCGGCTGATTTTGGCACGCTTTGCTTCATATTGCCATCCCGATTTGTTGTCGCGTCGGAAAGACGCGTGCACACCGTTGTCAATACCGCTCAAGCTGGCCGGGACCACCCCCGTAAAACCCGGATAGTTTATACCAAACATTGTTCCAATCCGCTAATAAAGATGTCTTTCGGTAGATTTTTGCCAATAAATACCATTTTGCTGCCACGGATGTCGGTTTCGCCCCATTTGGCGCCGACGTCGCTGCCCATGATCTGGTGCACGCCCTGGAACACCACCTTGCGTTCGCCGCCGTGCATCCACAATACGCCTTTGTAGCGCAACATGCGCGGACCGTAGACCTGGATCAAGCCGTTGAGGAATTCCTCCAGCCTGGCCGGGTCGAAGGCGCGCGTGCTTTTGAAGACGAAGGCGGCGATGTCGTCCGAGTGGTGGGCGCGGTGGTGATCGTGACTGTGGCCGTGGTCGTGGCTGGGGTGGTCGCAGTGCTCGCCGTGTTCATGGTCGTGGTGCTCATGCTCATCTTCGGCGAGGAAGTCCGGGTCCAGTTCCAGCTTTTCGTTGAGGTTGAAGCCGCGGATGTCGAGCACCTCGGCCAGCGGCGTGTTGCCGAAATCGGAGTGGACGATGGCCGCGCGCGGGTTGATGCGCTTCAGGCGCGGCAGCAGCTGGTCCAGCTCGGCGGCGCTGACGAGGTCGGTTTTCGACAGCAGCAGCTTGTCGGCGAAACCGACCTGGCGCTGGGCTTCCTCGTGCTCGTCGAGCTGGGCCATTGCGTGGCGCGCGTCGACGACGGTGATGATGGCGTCGAGCATATAGTGAGCGCCCACTTCCTCGTCGACGAAGAAGGTCTGCGCCACCGGGCCGGGATTGGCCAGGCCGGTGGTCTCGATGACGACGCGGTCGAACTGCAGCAGGCCGGCCTCGCGCTTTTGCGCCAGCGCCGTCAGCGCCACGATCAGGTCGCCGCGCACGGTGCAACAGATGCAGCCGTTGTTCATTTCCACGATCTGCTCGCTGCTGTCCTGCACCAGGATTTCGTTGTCGATATTTTCCTGGCCGAACTCGTTTTCGATGACGGCGATGCGCTGGCCGTGGTCTTCCTGCAGGATGCGGTTGAGCAGCGTGGTTTTGCCGGCGCCGAGAAAGCCCGTCAGGATGGTGGTGGGTATCAATGCCATGGTTGCTTGCCGATAGGGTGAATAGGACGCGGTGTAACGCGCTTATTTAATTTTCGCACGTGGGTGCGCTTTGTCGTAAACCAAGGCCAGGTGCTGGAAATCGAGCGCCGTGTAGACCTGCGTCGAGGTAATGCTGGTATGGCCCAGCATCTCTTGCACGGCGCGCAAGTCGCCCGACGATTGCAATACATGCGAGGCGAAGGAGTGGCGCAGCATGTGCGGGTGGACATGGACCGGCGTGCCGGCCTGTTGCCCGTGGGCCTTGAGCCGCAGCTGCACCACGCGCGGCGACATGCGCGTGCCGCGAGCGCTCAGGAACAGCGCCGCGCTGCCGTCGCTGGGCGCCGGCCGCACGGCCAGCCAGGCGTCCAGCGCGGCCAGCGCGGCGGCGCCGACCGGCACCTTGCGCATCTTGTTGCCCTTGCCGGTGACCAGCACTTCGCGGTTGGCCGCGTCGACCCAGCCCAGCGAGGCGGGGCCGTCGGCGTCGGCCTTGCGGTAGCGCGCGTCGAGGCCGGTCAATTCGGAGACCCGCAGGCCGCTCGAATACAGCAGCTCGAACATGGCGGTGTTGCACAGCTCGGCCGGCTCGGGCGCGGTGCCGGGGTGCACCGACGGCGCCACCAGATGGACGGCGTCGTCCACCGACAGCGCGCGCGGCAGTGTCTTGGCGCGCTTGGGTGCGCGCACGCCGTCGACCGGATTGGCCGCCAGCGTCACGTGGCCCAGTCCGCCGAGCCAGTCGAAAAAGCCGCGCCAGCTCGACAGCTTGCGGGCGATCGAGCGCGCTTCCAGACCTTGGCTGTGCAGCTTGGCGGTCAGGCGGCGGATGTCGTTGTGGCGCAGTTGCGGCCAGGCTAGGCCGTCGGTCAGCGCGGCCAGCTCGCGCAGGTCGCGGCCGTAGGCGGCGCAGGTGTGGGGCGATAGTTGACGCTGCGTCCTGAGCTGCTCCAGGTAGGCGGCTATCGCCTCCAGCTTGCCGGGCGCGGCGTCCATGTCGATCTCGGGCCGGGTCAGGCCAGCAACGGCGCCAGCGCGGTGCTGGCCGTTTCGCCGATGTGGACCAGGAAATCGGTCGCCATCATGGCCGTGAAGCGTTCGGTGTCGGGCGAGCCGAGGATCAGCAGGCCGAAGGCGCCGGACTTGCTGCCGGGCTTGCGCAGCGCGATGATGACGGTCGAGCGCACGCTGGCCGCATCGTCCAGCCAGCGCACGGCTTCGAAGTCGTTGTTGGCGCCGCAGTAGGGCGCCGGCAGGCCGGCCGCGAACAGGCGGGCGTCGTCGGACACGTCGCGCGCGAACCACGCGTCGGCGTAGTCGGGCGCCGTGTTCCACAGGCGCAGCGTCACTTGCGGCACGTCGAAGCTGGTCTTGAGGCCGTCGGCGACGGCGCTCGGCAGGGCGGCGTCGTTGCCGGCTTGCAGCAGCGTCTGGGTCCAGCGGTGGAATTTGTTGGCGATGCTCTCGTTTTCGGCGGCCAGGCGCATCAGCTCGGACATGCGCAGTTCCAGCGCCTTGTACTTGTCGCGCATCACTTCCATCTGCCGTTCCTGCAGCGACACGGCCCGGCCGGTTAGCGGACTGGACAATTTAATTTCGCCCAACAAGCCGGCATGTTCTTCGAAAAAGTGCGGATGCTCGTTCAGGTATTGGGCGACGAGATGGGATTCCAGGATGGCGGTCATTGAGCGTGTGTTGGGCTAAGGAAGCGGATAAGGGAGGCAGATTGCATTTTACCCGACGGCGGCCGAACTGCTATGGGGCGCACGGCGAAAAAACGGACATGGCCGGCATGTCCGTTTTGCGCCGCCGCGTCAGAAATTGTGGTGGATGCCGAGGCTGTAGTAATTGACGTGGGTGTCGGCGTGCCGGGTCGAGGCGTCGCTGTACAGATAGGTGCGCACCGACAGGTTGTACTCGTAGCCGATCGAGTACTGGCGCGTCATCGTCACGCCGTCGGGGGATTTGTGGCCGATGCCGGCCAGCCACTTGCCAACCCCGACGTTGTAGTTGGCGCCTATCATCCAGGCGCGCGTGATCGGGTTGAAGGGCACGCTGTAATCCTGGTTCTGGCGCTGGTAGGTGGTCATCAGCTTCAGGCCGTCGATGGGCTTGTACATGGCGCCGACCGACCAGATGTCGGTCTCGACGCCATTTTTCTCGTAGGCGGCCATCAGGCCGACCGGGCCGTTGTAGAAGGTGGCCGAGACCGAATAGGGCGCCTCGGCGGCCGGCGAATTGGCCGGGAATTGCGGCGCCAGCGCCGTGCCGCGGCCGATGATGACGGGGTTGCCGTTGGCTTCCTTGGTGCCGTAGGTGACGTTGACCTGGAACATGCCGGCGTACAGCGGGCTGTTGTAAAACGCCGCGTTGGAGAAACGGTTGCGCGAGTTGCCGGCCGCGCTCAGCGGGTCGCTGGTGTAGCCGGCCACCTGGATGTCGGTCATGAAGCCGGCCGGCGTCGGCATGCCGGACCAGGGTTCGAAGGCGATCGAGGTTTCCTGGTAAGCGCTCAGGCCGCGGCCGAAGCGCAGCGTGCCGAAGGCGCCCTGCAGGCCGACCCGGCTCTGGCCCTGGAACAGCGGTCGGTAGGTCGTGGTGGTGGTGTTTTCGACGGCGCCGGTGTCGGGCTCGAAGCGGATTTCCAGCTGGAACAGCGCGCTCAGGCCGTCGCCGAGGTCTTCCACGCCTTTGAAGCCGAGCTTGTTGTTGTCGCGCTTGCCGATCGCGAGCGTGGAGCCGGTGGTTTTGTTGAGGCCGGAATCGACCGTGCCGTAGATGGCCACATTCGATTGCGCCTGCGCCGTGACGACGCAGGCGCCCAACAGTGCGGTAAGCACTAAAGATGATATTTTCATGTGTTATTCCCCGTAAGTGAGCGACAAATTCCCAATAGATCGGGATGGCTGAGATGCGCTGATAGACCTTTCATGTCGGTAGCTGGAGTCTCAGCGTACACGGCAAGACGGGGGGCAATACTTGCGTGATATCAACGACTTAGCCGTTAGCGAGCACAGCTGAGGCGTGCGCGCCACAGTGGGCGATAGGGCAGGACGGGGGAGGGAAGCGGCGGCGCGATGCTGGCGCCGCCGGGATATTGCGTGTTAGCTTGATTTGAATCTAAGACTTAAATCTCGATTTCGCCTTCAAACACGGTGACGGCGGGGCCGCTCAGCAGCACCGGCTGGCCGGCGCCGGCCCAGCTGATCGCCAGCTGGCCGCCGCGCGCGTCGACGCGCACCGGCGAGTCCAGCAAGCCGCGGCGGATGCCGGCCACCACGGCCGCGCAGGCGCCGGTGCCGCAGGCCAGCGTTTCGCCGGCGCCGCGTTCGAACACGCGCAGCTTGATGTGGTCGCGCGCCAGCACCTGCATGAAGCCGGCGTTGACGCGCTGCGGGAAGCGCGGGTGGTGCTCGATCAGCGGCCCGCTCAGTTCGACTGGCGCGGTCTCGACGTCGGCCACCACCTGCACCGCGTGCGGATTGCCCATCGACACGACCGATACCAGCACCGCCTCGCGGTCGCCGCCCAGTTCCAGCAGCAGCGGCCACAGCGTGTCCTGGCCTTGTTGCTCGCCTTGCAAGCCGTCGGCGTCGAACGGCACCAGCGCCGGATCGAGCACCGGCGCGCCCATGTCGACGGTGATGTTGCCGTCCGCTTCCAGGCGCGGCGCGATGATGCCGGCCATGGTTTCGACGGTGATGCTGCGCTGCTGCGTCAGGCCCTGCTCGGCGACGAACTTGACGAAGGCGCGCGCGCCGTTGCCGCACTGCTCGACCTCGCCGCCGTCGTTGTTGAAGATGCGGTAGCGGAAGTCGCAGCCCGGCACGGCCGAGGTCTGCACGACGAGGATCTGGTCGGCGCCGATGCCGAAGCGACGGTCGGCCAGCCGCTGCCACTGGGCCGGCGTGAAGTCGACTTGCTGGTTGATGGCGTCGATGACGATGAAGTCGTTGCCGGCGCCGTGCATCTTGGTGAATTTGAGTTTCATCGTATCGGGCTAGTTAGTTGGAACGCTGGTACAGCGACGGTTCGCCGTTCGGCCGCGTCTTGAAACGCTTGTGGGCCCAGAAATACTGGTCCGGCGCTTCGCGCACGCGTTCCTCGATGAACTGGTTCATGCGCAAGGTCGCGGCGGCCATGTCGGGGCCGGGGTAATTGTCCCACACTGGATAGAATGTGACGCGCCAGCCACGGTAATTGGGCAGGAAGGTGGCGATCACCGGCATCACCTGGGCACCGGTGGTGGCGGCGATGCGGGCCGTGGCCGTCAGCGTCGCGGCCGGCACGCCGAAGAAGGGCACGAATTCGGCGTCCTTCTCGCCGAAATCCATGTCCGGCAGCATGAAGTAGGGCAGGTGCTCGCGCAGCGCGCGCAGGATGGGCTTGATGCCGTCCTGGCGCGTGAACAGCTTGACGGGCCGGAAGCGCGCGCGGCCCTTGCGCAGCACCTGGTCGAACACGGCGTTCTTTTGCTGCACATACATCGACGAGGCGCTGGCCACCATGGCGATCGAGGCGCCGGCCACGTCCAGGCAGACGAAGTGCGGGCACAGCAGGATGGTCGGCTTGGCGGTCATTTCGGCCACCGGCACCGGGCCGGGCTCGACCGTGATGAGTCGGTTCAGCCGTGCTTCCGAGGCCCACCACAAAATGCCGCGCTCCCACACGCTGCGCGAATAGGCCTGGAAATGGCGGCGCGCCATGGCGACCCGCTCGGCTTCCGACAGCTCGGGCAGGCACAGCCGCAAATTGGTCAGCGCGATGTGGCGCCGCGGCCGCATGACGAGGAACAGCAGGCTGCCGACGGCGTCGCCGAAGCGGCCCAGCAAGGGCAGCGGCAGCCAGTGCAGCAGCCACATGAAACCCAGCAGCAGCCTCATGCCTGCTCCTTGGCGGCTGCGTCCGGCGCGGCGATGCCGTGCGGCACCTTGTAGCGGTTATAGCTCCAGAAATATTGCGTCGGGCTGCGCGCGATCAGCTGCTCCATCGCAGCGTTGATGGCGCGCGCCTGGTCGGCCGCCGTGCCCTCCAGCGTGCCCTCGAACGGCACGAAACGGATCAGATAACCCTTGCCGCGCGGCAGGCGCTCGGCGTAGGTGACGATGATGGTGGCGTCGCCCAGCTGCGCCAGCTTGGCCGGCAAGGTCATGGTGTACGCCTGGCGGCCGAAGAACTCGGCCCACACGCCTTCGCCTTCCTGCGGCACCTGGTCCGGCAGCAGGCCGATCGGCTTGCCCTTTTTTAGCGTCTTGGCCAGCATGCGCACGCCCGCCATGGTGGCCGGCGCCAGCAGCAAATTCTTGCGCGCGCGGGCGCCCTCGATCAGCGGCTTTAAAGCTTCCTTCTTCGGCGGCCGATACATGACCATCAGCTCGGTGCGCAGCGCGATTTCCTGGGCCACGATCTCGAAGCAGCCGAGGTGGGGCGTCAGGAACACGATGCCGCGTCCTGCGTCGAGCTCGGTTTGCACGATGTCCCAGTTGACATCGTTGGCGTGGCGCGACACCCGCTCCGGCGCCGCGCACCAGATGAACGGCAGTTCGACGATGCTTTTGCCGGCTTCGGCGATGGCGGCCGACAGGTGTTGCGAGTAGCCGGCGCGCGCCATATTGTCGCGCATGCGCCGCCTGTACGAGGGCGAAGCCAGGTAAACCAGCCAGCCCAGCGCGCCGCCCAGCGCGTGCAGGAATGGCAAGGGAAACAGGGAAAGCAAGCGGAAGAGAGGAACGAGCATGGAGGTTTTGTTGATTGAATGCAGTCCGACGTACAGTAAAGAAATAGCTGTCTCTGGACAAAATTTTTGTAAGAAGCGTAAAATACCACGTATGCAGTACCGCCGAGTTAATAGACAACTTGCGAAGCGGGATATAAATATCGCTAAAGCGTCGCAAGCCGTTATTGGTTGGCGACTTTTGTTAAAACCAGTATCAGGAGCTTGCAATGTCTTCCAACGACTATCTTTTCACTTCCGAATCCGTGTCCGAAGGTCACCCGGACAAGGTCGCCGACCAAATTTCCGACGCCATCCTCGACGCCATCCTGGCCCAGGATCCTAAGGCCCGCGTGGCCGCCGAGACCCTGTGCAACACCGGCCTGGTCGTGCTGGCCGGTGAAATCACCACCCACGCCAACGTCGATTATATTCAAGTGGCGCGCGAAACCATCAAGCGCATCGGCTACGACAACACCGACTACGGCATCGACTACCGCGGCTGCGCCGTGCTGGTCGGCTACGATAAACAATCGCCGGACATCGCGCAAGGCGTCGACGAAGGCGCCGGCATCGACCTCGACCAGGGCGCCGGCGACCAGGGCCTGATGTTCGGCTACGCCTGCGATGAAACGGCCGAGCTGATGCCGGCCGCCATCCACTACGCCCACCGCCTCGTCGAGCGCCAGTCGCAGCTGCGCAAGGACGGCCGCCTGCCGTGGCTGCGCCCGGACGCCAAGTCGCAGGTCACGCTGCGCTACGTCAACGGCCGTCCGGTGTCGGTCGACACCGTCGTGCTGTCGACCCAGCACGCGCCGGACATCAGCCACAAGCAGATCGAAGAAGCGGTGATCGAAGAGATCATCAAGCAGGTGCTGCCGCGCGAATGGCTGACCGAGACCCGCTACCTGGTCAACCCGACCGGCCGCTTCGTCATCGGCGGCCCGCAGGGCGATTGCGGCCTGACCGGCCGCAAGATCATCGTCGACACCTACGGCGGCGCCAGCCCGCACGGCGGCGGCGCGTTCTCCGGCAAGGATCCATCCAAGGTCGACCGCTCGGCCGCCTACGCCGCCCGTTACGTGGCCAAGAACGTCGTCGCGGCCGGCCTGGCGCGTCAGTGCCAGGTGCAGGTCAGCTACGCCATCGGCGTGGCCAAGCCGATCAACATCACCGTCTACACCGAAGGCACGGGCGTGATCCCGGACGACAAGATCGCCGAACTGGTCATGGAACATTTCGACCTGCGCCCGAAAGGTATCGTGCTGATGCTGGACCTGCTGCGTCCTATCTACCAGAAGACCGCCGCCTACGGCCACTTCGGCCGCGAAGAGCCGGAATTCACGTGGGAGCGCACCGACAAGGCCGCCATCCTGCGCGAAGCCGCCGGCCTGAAGTAATCGTTCAGCGCTAAAAACACAACGCCCCGGTGTGGTTGAGCCGGGGCGTTGTTACGTCTGCCGTCTGCCGTTTGGGCCTGCCGCCTTATTTCGGCCGCGCCGGCATCGGCGGTAGCGGCATGGGGGGCAGATATTTGTCACGTTGGCGATCATTGCTGTTCATGGCATGGTTCCTTGCTTGGTCAATTGAGACTTACTTGCCGGGCTCGTTTTGTTCTATGGAGAAGCTGGCGGTCAGCTTTTCCTGGACCTGTTTCCTCAGTCGTTCGGTCAGCAGCAAGTCATACTTCAGTTTGCTTGATTGCTTGCGATACTCTCCCCGGAACGCCAATAATTCCTTCTCGAACTCGGCGGCGGCGAACTCCGTGTTGACTTTCATCCGCACGATCAAGGTGCCGATATCGATGATCAGCGTCGATAGCTCGGCTGCCGACGTGGCATGATCCTTGAGGTTTTCCGCGACCGACAGCTGTTTCGAGAGGATGGCCAGCAAGGCGCTCGCGGAGGTAAACAAGGGCCATAAAAAAGTATAGTCGGTATTTTTCCAGAACACGAGGCCGGCCAGCGCCGACCCGGCCGAGGAGATGGCAACGGCGATCTTGGTCACACTATCGGCCCAGGTCCAACGCACCAGCAGCGCCTCCTGGACCTGTTCTGCATAACTGACGTTGTAAAGAAGAACCTGTGTCTCGTGCCAGATGGCGTCGCGCGGATCGGGTGGCATGGCGGGCCTCGCGGATAAAAGATCAGCTTACGCCGCCAGCGCCGGCCGGCAAGGACAAAGCCAAACCACCCTGATCCGGCTCAACACGTCGCGTCCGCTTTACTGTGTTTTTTTCGCGACCGGGCGTCGTCGCCAGCGTCCAACGGTGCTAAAATGCTGCTTCCGAGGAGCGTTGCGACGAATCACCATTCGCCAGGCTCGGAATCTGCAACCGCGCTCACGTTACTTTTTTCTAACTGAAAGGAGGGCGTGATGAACGCCGTACTCAAATCCGCAGCAGACTACCTCGTCGCCGACATCAGCTTGGCCGCATGGGGCAATAAAGAAATCAAGATCGCCGAAACCGAAATGCCGGGCCTGATGGCTATCCGCGAGGAATTCGCCGCCGCCCAGCCGCTGAAAGGCGCGCGCATCACCGGTTCGCTGCACATGACCATCCAGACCGCCGTGCTGATCCAGACGCTGGAAGCGCTGGGCGCCAAGGTCCGCTGGGCTTCGTGCAACATCTACTCGACCCAGGACCACGCCGCCGCCGCCATCGCCGCCGCCGGCACGCCGGTGTTCGCCATCAAGGGCGAAACGCTGGACGAATACTGGGACTACACCCACCGCATCTTCGACTGGCCGGCCGACGCTTCGGGCGCCCCGGTGTACTCGAACATGATCCTCGACGACGGCGGCGACGCCACCTTGCTGCTGCACCTGGGCACCCGCGCCGAGACCGACATTTCGGTGCTGGCCAACCCGGGTTCGGAAGAAGAGATCTGCCTGTTCAACGCTATCAAGACCCACCTGGCGATCGATGCGAACTGGTACTCCAAGCGTTTGCCGCAAGTGATGGGCGTGACCGAGGAAACCACCACCGGCGTGCACCGCCTGTACCAGATGCACAAGGAAGGCAAGCTGGCCTTCCCGGCGATCAACGTCAACGACTCGGTCACCAAGTCGAAATTCGACAACCTGTACGGCTGCCGCGAATCGCTGGTCGACGGCATCAAGCGCGCCACCGACGTGATGATCGCCGGTAAAGTGGCCGTCATCGCCGGCTACGGCGACGTCGGCAAGGGTTCGGCGCAAGCCATGCGCGCGCTGTCGGCGCAAGTGTGGGTCACCGAAATCGATCCGATCTGCGCGCTGCAGGCGGCGATGGAAGGCTACCGCGTCGTGACCATGGATTACGCCGCCGAACACGGCGACATCTTCGTCACCTGCACCGGCAACTACCACATCCTCACCGAAGCGCACATGCTGAAGATGAAGGACCAGGCCATCGTCTGCAACATCGGCCACTTCGACAACGAGATCGACGTCGCCTCGCTGAAGAAATACGAGTGGGACAACATCAAGCCGCAGGTCGACCACGTCATCTTCCCGTCCGGTAAGCGCATCATCCTGCTGGCCGAAGGCCGTCTGGTGAACCTGGGTTGCGGCACGGGCCACCCGTCGTACGTGATGAGCTCCTCGTTCGCCAACCAGACCATCGCCCAGATCGAGCTGTTCACGCACATCGAGAAATATCCGGTCGGCGTCTACGTGCTGCCCAAGCACCTCGACGAAAAAGTCGCGCGCCTGCAGCTGAAAAAACTCAACGCGCAACTGACGGTGCTGACCGAAGAACAGGCCAGCTACATCGGCGTGTCGCAAGCCGGCCCGTACAAGCCGGACCACTACCGTTATTAATCTGACGTGAAGCCAGGGCCGGCCATCTTCGCCGGCCCTGCTTTTATCCTCGGCTTATTTACGTTGAAATTTTTGCAGCGAGTCCTTCCATGCGTTTGGTCCTTACCTGGTTAATCAATGCGGTGGCCCTGATGGCGCTGCCCTACCTGATGCATTCCATCGATGTCACGAGCATCGGTGCGGCCCTCGTCGCGGCCCTGATCCTCGGCCTGGTCAATACGCTGATCCGCCCCGTGCTGCTGGTGCTGACGCTGCCGGTGACGATGCTGTCGCTCGGCCTGTTCATCTTCGTCATCAACGGCTTCATGTTCTGGCTCACCGCGCAACTGGTCGACGGCTTCCACGTCGATAGCTTCTGGTCGGCCATCGGCGGCGCTTTGCTGTACAGCGTGATTTCCTGGGCCTTGTCCACCATCTTCCTGAAAAAAACCAATGGACGCTCCTAACTTCAGCATCGAATTCTTTCCGCCCAAGACGGCGGAAGGCGCCGAGAAACTGCGCGCCACACGCGCCAAGCTCTCCGAACTGCATCCCAAATATTTTTCCGTGACCTTCGGCGCCGGCGGCAGCACGCAGAATGGCACGCTGGACACGGTGCGCGAAATCATGGCCGCCGGCGAACAGGCCGCGCCGCATTTGTCCTGTGTCGGCGGCACGCGCGAGTCGATCCGCGCCGTGCTCAATGAGTACCAGTCGCACGACATCAAGCGCCTCGTCGCGCTGCGCGGCGACCTGCCGAGCGGCTACGGCGCCAGCGGCGAATTCCGCTACGCCAACGAGCTGGTGGAATTCATCCGCGCCGAAACGGGCGACTGGTTCCACATCGAAGTGGCGGCCTATCCCGAAGTGCACCCGCAAGCCCGCTCGCCGCAGGATGATCTGCTGGCCTTCGAGCGCAAGATCAAGGCCGGCGCGAACGCCGCCATCACCCAGTATTTTTACAACGCCGACGCCTACTTCCAGTTCGTCGAGCAGGCCGCCAGGCTGGGCATCGATGTCCCCATCGTCGCCGGCATCATGCCGATCACGAACTACACGCAGCTGATGCGCTTCTCCGACATGTGCGGCGCCGAGATCCCGCGCTGGGTGCGATTGAAGCTGGCCAGCTTCGGCGACGACAGCGCGTCGATCAAGGCCTTTGGACTCGACGTCGTCTCCGGCCTGTGCGAACGCCTGCTGGCCGGCGGCGCGCCGGGGCTGCACTTCTACAGCATGAACCAGGCCGCCGCCACGACGGCCCTGTGGCAACGGCTGGTCTGAGCATCGCCCAGCGGTGAGCCGGCGTCGCCCCGTCTCACCGCATCCGCATCACGATGCTTCGGTGACGATGCGGTCGAGCGCCACATCGTGCGCATCGCTGCCGAAATCCGCCGCCATGCAGGCATACGCCACCCCCACCGTCATCGGCCTGGGCGCACGCGCCAGCGTGCGGTCGTAGAAGCCGCCGCCATACCCCAGCCGATAGCCGTCGCGATTGAACCCCAGGCAAGGCACCAGCAGCGCCGGCGGAGTGGCCTCCATGCGCAGCCGCGCCGGCACCGCCACGCCCATCGCATCCTTGAGCATCGCCTCGCCTATCTGCCACTGCGCGAACTCCAGCGCCGCGTGTTTTTCCACCACCACCGGCAGCAGCAGGCGCACGCCCAGCCGCGCCAGTTCCGCGTAGGCCGCGTGCAGGTCCGGCTCGTCGCGCAGCGGCCAGTACACGCCGAGCGCCTCGACCCGCTGCGCATGCCACCACGCCAGCACGCGCGCGCCTATCGCGCGGTCCCACGCGGCCCGCGTCGGCGCGTCGATGGCGCGCCGCGCCGCCAGCAGCCGCCTGCGCAAATCCGCCTTCTGGATGGCCGCCGGGGCTGGTGGTTCGGCCGTGGCGCGTGGTATTCTAGGGTCGCTGCTCATATTCTGGTTTCAAGACTAAAGAAAGTTGCACATTGATGTACGCTTCGAAATGGATAGTTGGTGCCGCCGTCGTATTCGCCAGCGTTTTGGCCGGCCCGGCCCACGCCGACGACAGCGCCATCGATGCCCGCAGGGACGATGACGCCTTCCTGCTGCTGCGCGACGCCGTGCGCCAGGACGACGCGGCCAAGGCCGATTTTTACGCCGCCCGTTTGAACGCTTATTCGATCCCGTCCTACGTCGACTATTATCGGCTCAAATCGCACTTCCGCGACGTCAGCTACACCGATATCCGCGATTTCCTGCATCGCTACGAAGGCAGCGCCATCGCCGACCGCCTGCGCAACGACTGGCTGCTGGACCTGGGCCGGCGCCGCGACTGGGCCACCTTCGACGAGCAGCTGCCGCTGTTCGCGCTGAACGACGACACGCAAGTCAAATGCTACGCGCTGCAATCGCGCGCCTTGAAGGGCCAGAAGGTCGCCGACGAGGCGCGCGCCCTGCTGGTCAACCCGCCGATCTACGGCGACGGTTGCTCCGGCCTGATCGCCACGCTGGCGCAGACCGGCCAGTTCGACGCCAACGACCTGTGGACGCAAGTGCGCCTGGCCGGCGAATTCGACGCCACCGGTCCGGGCAAGCGCGCCATGCTGCTGCTGGGCGGCCCCGATAAAAAAATCGCCCAAGCCATCGACCTGCCGGCCATCGCGCTGGCCAAGGGCATGGGCAGCGGCCGCATCGAACACGAGATTTATCTGGTCGCCATCGGCCGCATGGCCAAGACCAGTGTCAAGCTGGCCGTGCTGGCGCTGAACAAGGTGAGCTCGCGACTGAGCGCGCAGGAACAGGCGCAGGGCTGGGCCAATATCGCGCTGCAATCGTCGTACACGCTGGCGCCGGAGACGCGCGCTTACTGGCGCAAGTCGGCCGGCGCGCCGCTGTCGATCGACGCGCAGCAGTGGAAGACCCGCTACGCGCTGCGCGACGGCGACTGGCGCGAAGTCGACGCCGACATCCGCGCCATGCCGGCCGCGCTGCGCAACGACGCGGCGTGGATCTACTGGCTGGGGCGCGCGCTGATGGCCGAGGGCAGCACCAGCGCCACCGGCCAGGCCAGCGGCGACGCGCTGCAGCTGTTCCGCAGCATCGCCGACCAATCGAATTTCTACGGCCAGCTGGCGCTGGAGGAAACCGGCCGCCTGATCACCATCCCGCCGGCCGGCGCGCCGATCTCGCCGGCCGAAATCGCCCCCATCGCGGCCAACCCCGGCTTCCAGCGCGCGCTGAAATTCTTCGGCATGCGGCTGCGCTTCGAGGGCACGCGCGAATGGAACTGGGCCTTGCGCGGCCTGAGCGAACGCGAACACCTGGCCGCCGCCGAATTCGCGCGCCAGAATAATATTTTGGACCGCATGGTCAGCACCTCCGAGCGCACCCGCATCCAGGTCGACTACACGCAGCGCTTCCCGGCGCCGCACAACGACATCATGCGCAGCACCACGCAGACGCTGGGCCTGGACCAGGCCTGGGTGTATGGCCTGATACGCCAGGAGTCGCGCTTCATCATGGACGCGCAATCGAGCGTCGGCGCCTCGGGCCTGATGCAGGTGATGCCGTCGACCGGCCGCTGGGTGGCGAAAAAAATCGGCCTCACCGACTTCGTGCAGGACATGCTGTCCGACGTCCACACCAACATCCTGCTCGGCGCCAGCTACATGAACATCGTGCTGGGGAATATGGACGGCTCCGAAGTGCTGGCCACGGCCGCCTACAACGCCGGACCGGGGCGGCTGCGCACCTGGCGCGCCTCGCTGACCAAGCCGATGGAAAGCGCCATCTTCATCGAGACCATACCCTACGTCGAAACCCGCGCGTATGTGCGCAACGTGATGTCGAACACCGCCTACTACGCCGCGCTGTTCCAGGGCCGGCCGCAGTCGCTCAAGGCGCGCCTGGGCGTGGTCGCGCCCAAGGGCTACACTGAACAGGAAGAGCAGGAAGCCACTTTCGGCGGCCGCTAAAGAGACCATCACCACGGAACGTCATCATGCAAACCACTGAACTCGACCCCACCCTGTCGCAAGCCCTCGCCGCCGCGCGCGAGCCGGGCCTGACCCTCATCATCGGCAACAAGAATTATTCGTCATGGTCGATGCGGCCGTGGGTGGCGATGACGGCGTTCGGCATCCCCTTCCAGGAAGTGCGCGTGCTGCTCGACTGCGACGACACCGCCGCCAAGATCGCCGCCTATTCGGCCTGCGGCCGCGTGCCGGTGCTGCTGGCCGGCGAGATGACGATCTGGGACAGCCTGGCCATCTGCGAGTATCTGGCCGAGCAATTCCAGGAGCTGCATCTGTGGCCGCAGGACGTGGCCGCGCGGGCGATGGCGCGCTCGATCTGCGCCGAGATGCACGCCGGCTTCATGGACCTGCGCAGCGCCATGTCGATGAATGTGCGCGGCCGCTATCCGGGCAAGGGCCGCACCAACGGCGCCCAGGCCGACATCGGCCGCATCAGCGAAATCTGGGAAGAGTGTTTGTCGCGCTTCGGCGGCCAGCACCAGTTCCTGTTCGGCGAGTTCTCCATCGCCGACGCCTACTACGCGCCGGTGGTCGTGCGTTTCCGCAGCTACGGCGTGACGCTGGCGCCGGCGCTGAACGCCTATTGCGAGCGTGTGCTGGCCCATCCGGCCGTGGCGCGCTGGGTCGAGGAGGCGATGGCGGAAACCGAAACGGCGCCCAAGCACGACGCCGATATGCCGGAATAAGCATCACCGTGACCACCATGCAAATCTACGTTGTCGGCGGCGCGGTGCGCGACGCGCTGCTCGGCCGGCCGTTCCAGGACCACGACTACGTGGTCGTCGGCGCCACGCCGGAGGACATGCTCAAGCAAGGCTACCGCCCGGTCGGCAAGGACTTCCCGGTGTTCCTGCATCCGCAGACGCAGGAGGAGTACGCGCTGGCCCGCACCGAAAGGAAGACAGCGCCCGGCTACCGCGGTTTCGTTTTCCACACGTCGCCCGACGTCACGCTGGAGCAGGATCTGGTGCGGCGCGACCTGACCATCAACGCGATGGCGCAGGCGCCCGACGGCAGCATCACCGATCCCTTCGGCGGTCGCCAAGACCTGGAACAGCGCATCTTCCGCCACGTCTCCGACGCCTTCGCCGAAGACCCGGTGCGCATTTTGCGGGTCGCCCGCTTCGCCGCCCGTTATGCCGATTTCGTCATCGCCCCCGAAACCAACGCGCTGATGCGGCAGATGGTGGAGCAGAGCGAAGTGGACGCGCTGGTGCCCGAGCGTGTGTGGCAGGAGCTGGCGCGCGGCCTGATGGAAGAGCGGCCATCGCGCATGCTGGAAGTGCTGCGCGACTGCGGCGCGCTGGCGCGCATCCTGCCCGAGCTGGACGCCTTGTGGGGCGTGCCGCAACCGCAGCAGTACCATCCCGAAATCGACACCGGCGTCCACATGCTGCAGGTGATCGACTGCGCCGCGGCCCGCGGCCTGGAGCTGCCGACGCGCTTCGCCTGCCTGATGCACGATCTCGGCAAGGCCGCCACGCCGCCCGACAAATGGCCGGCGCACCACGGCCACGAGGGCCTCGGCGTGCCGCTGGTCGAACAGGTCTGCAAGCGTCTGCGCGTGCCGGCCGAGTGCCGCGACCTGGCCGTGATGACGGCGCGCGAGCACGGCAACGTCGGCCGCGCGCTGATCCTGCGCGCCAACACCATCGTCACCTTGCTGGAGCGCTGCGACGCCTTCCGCAAGCCGGCGCGCTTTAGCCAGATGCTGCTGGCGACCGAGTGCGATTCGCGCGGCCGCATCGGCCCGTCGGCCAGCTTTGCCGACCAGCCCTTTCCGCAGCTGGCCCACCTTGAAACGGCGATGGCCGCCGCGCGCGCCGTCAACGCCGGCGAGATCGCGCAGGCCAGCGCCGATACGCCGCAGCGCATCCCCGAGCGCATCCACCGCGCCCGCGTCGGCGCCGTCAGGCAAGCTATCGGCGCGGCCGACGATGGCGGGGCGGACGCGGAATCGGTATAGCCACGGCCTGAAAGCTTGGCCGGCTTGGGATACAATGATGGAAATGCTGCGCCGCACCATCGATTGGTGATGCGGCGGCGGCCATCGGGAGTCCACCAGTGAGTGCGAGCGATCTGTTTCAAAATCCATTGGGGCGCTGGTTCAAGGGCGGCGCCTCGCGTCCGACCGTGCGCGTCAAGGAGTTGAAGGAGCGTGACCGCCGCCGCATGGTCAAGCATTTCCTGGCGCTGGAAAACCGCGACCGCCTGCTGCGCTTCGGCACCATCCTGCCCGACGAGCAGGTCGCCAAATACGTCAACGGCATCGACTTCTCGCGCGACATGGTGTTTGGCGTCTACAACGGCGTGTTCAAGCTGGTCGCCGTCGGCCACCTGGCGTTCGCGCCGAAGGACGTCTCGCCGCAAAAAAGCGCCGCGACCGAAAAGGAGCGCGTAGCCGAATTCGGCGTGTCGGTGGCCGGTGCGATGCGCGGCATGGGTGTCGGCACCAAACTGTTCGAACGCGCCGCCATCCACTGCCGCAACAACGACGTCGACACGCTGTATATGCACTGCCTGTCGTCCAACCAGACCATGATGCACATCGCGAAAAAGGCCGGCATGGCCATCCACCGCGACTACGGCGAGGCCGACGCCTACCTCAAGCTGCCGCCGCCGAATCCGGCCAGCGTGCTGCAGGAGGCGGTCGAAGAACAATTCGCCATGCTCGACTACACCTACAAGGCCAACAAGCGCGCCGCCGCCAAGTGGCTGGACCGCCTGCCGGGGCGCAAGCACGACTGACGCTAGGAGCCGGCCGCCGTGGTGGAGCGGGTGGCGGAGTACAATGGGCTTTCCGCCTCCCCGCCGAGCGCACCGCGATGCCGCTGCATTACCTCCGAGCGTTGACCAGTCCCAGTCGCACCGACGAGAACAACCGCCGGCTCGGGCGCACGCTCGCGCTGGTGGCCGGCGCCGTCAACGCGGGCGGCTTTCTCGCCGTCGGCCAGTACACCTCGCACATGTCGGGCATCGTCTCGGCGCTGGCCGACAACGCCGTGCTGGGCGACTATGTGCTGGTCATCGCCGGCGCCAGCGCGCTGCTGTCCTTCGTGGCCGGCGCCGCCGCCTCGGCGATCCTGATCAACTGGGGCCGCCAGCGCGGCGCCCACAGCGAGTACGCGCTGCCGCTGATGGTCGAAGCGTTGCTGCTGCTGTGTTTCGGCCTGCTCGGAGCTAACCTGGAGCAGCACCGCCTGCTGTTCGTGCCGGCCACGGTCGGCCTGCTGTGCTTCGTCATGGGGCTGCAAAACGCCATCATCACCAAGATCTCCAAGGCCGAAATCCGCACCACCCACGTGACCGGGCTGGTGACGGACATCGGCATCGAGCTGGGTAAATTGATCTACCGGCGCGTCCAGTTGCTCACTTCTGGCGCCAGCGAGGTAAGCGCCGACCGTGCCAAACTGTGGCTGTTGGCGTCGCTGCTGCTGATGTTCCTGCTCGGCGGGCTGGCTGGGGCGCTCGGCTTCAAGCATGTCGGTTTTGTCGTCACGGCGCCATTGGCCGGATTGCTGGTGGTGTTGGCGATCGTGCCCGTGCTCGACGATGTGAAGGCGGCGCGGCGCCCACATTGAACGATTTCGACAGGACGTCATTTTTGTCCGGCGCGGCTTGTCGCGCCGCGCCGTCGTGTTGGCCTTATCTCCGTCTGCCCAAATAAATTCCTTCCGTATTGAACCTTTGCGCGCGCGCCCGGCATCTACCGGGTGACGTGACGGTTGCATGTTGGCGACCGTCGTCGGCTGAACTAGGTATCCAAGCTATCCGACCATGCCGCTACTTCTACCTTTCCTGCTGGCGCCAGCGTCGACGTTCTGCACACGGCAGCTGATGCTGCCCGATGTCGGCGTCTGGTTTCGCCTGCTGTTGCTGGCGCCCTTGCTGGAGGAATGGGTGGTGCGCGCCGGCTTGCAAGAGTGGCTGATAGTCGTCACGGCGCGCGCACCGGCGACGTCGACGCGGCGGCGGTCCGGCATGTCGGCCGCGCCGGCGCTGCCGGTGCTGGTATCGGCGGCCGCCTTCGGCCTGCTGCACCTCGGCTCCGGATGGCCGGCAGCACTGGCCGTGACGGCACCCGGATTGGTGCTGGCGCTGCTCTACCAACGTGGCCGCGACTGGCGCTGGTGCGCGCTGGTGCACGGCTTGTTCAATCTGTTCGCGCTGACCGTCTGCATACGATAAACCGATAAACAAGGAGCTTTTCAATGACCGCGCCGCACAGGCATCCATCCTACTCCGGCTTGTGGCCGCAACTGGCTTACCTTGTCGCTGGCCTGCTGCTCGGCGTCGGCCTCGCCGGCCGGCCCGCGCTGGCCGCCGATGCGCTCAACGGCAAAAGCCTGTTCCTCAACGGCCCCGTTTCCGGCGGCGCCAGTTGCGCCTCCTGCCACGGACCGAGTCCGGCCAATAACGTCAACGGTATCCTCGCCGCCGCGAATAATCCGGGCGTGATTTCCAGCGCCTTCGCGCAAAACCTCGGCGGCATGGGCGCGCTCTTCAACGGCAAATTCAGCACCTCCGAGCTGGCCGACCTGGCCGCGTTCATCGGCGATCCGACGGTGACGGCCGCGCCGGCCGCGTCGCTGACGCCGGCCAGCCTGACCTTCAGCAGCACCAGCATCGGCCAGACCAGCGCCGCGCTGACGGCGACGCTGACCAACACCGGTTCGGCCGCGCTGAACGTCGGCACCATCACGCTCGGCGGTACGGCCGCCGGCGACTTCCTGCTGTCCGGCGGCAGCTGCGACGCCGGCGCCGCGCTGGCACCGGGCGCCGGTTGCAGCGTGGGTGCGGCCTTCCGTCCCACCGCCGCCGGCGTGCGCACGGCAACCATCAACGTCACCCATAACGCCACCGGCGGCATCAGCACAGTGAGTCTGAGCGGCACCGGCAACGCGACACCGCAGCCGACCATCGCGCTGTCGGCCAGCGGCATCAACTTCGGCGCGCTGCTGGCGGGTACGCCGTCGGCAGCGCAGACGCTCAACGTCAGCAACAGCGGACAGGCGCCGTTGACCTTCAGCGCGATCGGCGTCGGCGGCACCAACGCCGGCATCTTCACCCTGGGCGGCAGCTGCGCCGTGGCGACGCCAGTGGCGCCGGGCGCCAGTTGCAGCGTCACCTTGCTGGCCACGCCGACCGCCGCCGGCGCGTTCAGCGCCAGCCTGACGCTGGCCTCCAACGCATCGAACGGCAGCGCGGTGATCGGCCTGTCCGGCAGCGCGGCGGCACCCGCGCCGGCGCTGGCGGCCACGCCATCGATCATCGTGTTCGGCAGCCAGACCATCGCCACGGCCGCCGCGATGCAGAACGTCACGCTGGCCAACAGCGGCAACGTCGCACTGGACCTGACCTCGATCACAGTCAGTGGAGCGGCCAGCGTCACGCTCGGCGCCAACAACTGCGGCGCCAATCTGGCACCGGGCGCCAGCTGCGTCGTGCCGGTGCTGTTCGCACCGACCGTGGCTGGAAGTGTCAGCGCCACGCTGTCCGTCACGTCCAACGCGGCGCCGCTGCAAGTGAACATCAGCGGCAGCGGCACCACGCAGGCGGTGGGCACGCCGGTGCTGTCGGAAGCTGGTCCGCTGATGTACGCCGACACGCAAGTCGGCGCCAGCTCGGCCATCCACACGACAACCTTCAGCAACGCCGGCAACGCGGCGCTGAAGATCACCACGCTGACCTTGAGCGGCAGCCAGCCGGGCGACTTCATCGTCGGCGGCAGCTGCGCGGCCGGCGCCACGATCAGTCCCGCCGCCAGCTGCAGCATAGCCACCAGCTTCAAGCCGACGGCGGCCGGCGCGCGCGGCGCGGACCTGATGCTGGTGACCGACGGCGGCGCGCAGTTCCACCTGGCCCTGAGCGGCAACGGCATCGCGGTGGTGGCCAGCGTGCCATCGCTGGCGATCAATCCGCAATCCTTCGATTTCGGCACGGCCGTCGTCGGCGGCAGCGCACCGACCAAGCGCTTCACGCTGAGCAACAGCGGCACGGCCGCATTGACGCTGACCGGCGCCGCCTTCAGCGGGCCGTTCGCGGCCGTCTCCGACAGCACCGGCTGCGCGGCCTTCCCGTTCACGCTGGCGGCGGGCGCATCGTGCGACCTGGTGGTCAGCTACACGCCGGCCAGCGCGGGCGGCGCCAGCGGCAACGTGGTGCTCCAGTCCGACGGCAGCACCAACTGGAGCATCGCGCTCAGCGGCACCGGCAGCGCGGCCAGCACCGGCGGCGCATCGTCCGCGCAGCCGAGCAATCAGGGCGGCGGCGGATGCTCGGCCGCGCGTGGCGGCAACGATCCGGTACTGGTGCTGCTGGTGGCGCTGTCGCTACTGGTGATCGGCTGGCGCCGGCGTACGGCCAAACGCAACAAGCTATTCGACAAGGAGCAAGCATGAACACATCAACGATACACAGCCGCTGCGCCGCAGCCGGCATGGACAGGGCGATGCGGCGCGCGGCGCGCCTGGGCGCGGCCTTGCTGGTATGGTCCGCCTTGTCCGCAGCCCCCGCGCACGCGCTGGGCAGGGGCGAGACCGCGCCGGCTTTCGAGCTGCAAGGGCCGCAAGGGGCGGTGCAGCTGACGGCGTATCGCGGCAAGGTGGTGTACGTCGATTTCTGGGCGTCGTGGTGCGGCCCGTGCCGCCAGTCGTTCCCGTGGATGAACCAGATGCAGGCCAAGTACGGCGCGCGCGGTTTGCAGATCATCGGCGTCAACCTCGACGCCAGCAGCGCCGACGCGACGCAGTTCCTGGCCGGCACGCCGGCGCAATTCGCCATCGCCTACGACCCGCAAGGCGCCACGCCGCGCGGCTACAGCATCAAGGGTATGCCGAGCAGCGTGTTGATCGGGCCTGACGGCAAGGTGCTGTCCGAGCACGCCGGTTTCCGCGAGGCCGACCGGGTCGAACTGGAAGCGAAAATCGTCGCCGCGCTGGGAGCCGCGAAATGAGCGCCGTGACTCGGATTTCACTAAGCACAACTGTGCGCGCCTTGCTGCATATGGCTGCGTTGAGCGCGGCGCTGTCCGGCTGCGCCGACATCGGCAAGGTGCAGCCGTGGGAAAAGGGCACGCTGGCGCGGCCCGAAATGACCTTCGGCGGCAATGCGCTGCAAACGCGTAATGACGACCATATCTACACCAGCCGCGAGGCGGCGTCCGGCGGCGCCGGCGTCGGTGGCGGCGGCTGCGGCTGCAATTGAACGAGAGACTGCGCGTCATGACCAACCCGAGTACATCACAAGCAAGCGCCGCTCCGTCCGCAGCGTCACCTGCCGCCTCCTCGTCGATGGCGGCATCGATACTGTCGGCGGCCCTGCTGCTGCCCGGCGTCCAGGCGCATGCCGAGGCGCCGCCGGCCAACGGCGAA
>Ga0209848_1000294_pt1 | contig 23730 bp, 20 predicted proteins | sample OrgsoiDNA_201062_FD_185810 | JGI IMG/M metagenome (GOLD analysis project Ga0209848, IMG submission 185810) | Permafrost soil microbial communities from the Arctic, to analyse light accelerated degradation of dissolved organic matter (DOM) -... | ecosystem: Environmental > Terrestrial > Soil >...
AGCCGACGCGTGGACCGGCCCGGTCAGGCGGTCCCATACGCTGGAAGAAAACGTGGTCATGTTCGCGCTCCGGTGCCGGCGATGTCGAAGTTGTGCTTGCGTCCGAGCGCCATTATCGAATCGCCCACCGGGCTCGGCCCTGCGATTGCGCAAGAACTGACGAGCGGAGCAAGGCGCGGCATCAATCCGCAACCGTTTTCAGCTTCGATGACGCGCCCGATGAAGAACGATGACGTGGTCAGGACGGTTGTTTTCGCCACGGCGCCTGCACCGACTGGCGGAAACTGTCGAGCATCGCAAATTTGCCGTTACGCCAGATGCCACCGAAGGCCATTAGGCAGTGTGCCGGCCGAAACCCATAACGGGCTAGCGTGATCGAATCAGGGGGAGTAAGGCGGAGGTATCCTCTCTGAAGGACGAGATATCTATGAGACCCAATAGAAAGGAAGACAATTGACGCGTCCATGCTTTAAAGAACTTCTGCCAGCATTTCGTTAGTGCTTTTCGTTAAGCACTATGGTGCTAAGTGCACTCCATTCCCTCTAAAATGTAAAGCACGTAAGTCTGCTGGTCCGGCCGAGGCGAAGATGAGATGCACTGTCAATAGCGGACACTCTTGTTTCAAGCCTCCCTTGGCTGTTTGCTGAATTTTTCAGCGAACAATGCGGGCGGAATATTGCCGAGGCGAGAGTGGCGCCGCTGGCGGTTGTAGAAGCTTTCGATGTATTCCTGTATTGCTGCTTTCGCATCAGCCCGGGTCGCGTAGCGTTGATGGTGCACCAGCTCGTTTTTCAGGCTGCCATGGATGTTCCGACAGCGGCAGCAGAAAGCCTTTATCGTCCAAGTTCAATCCAGCCTTAACCAAATGAACGGTACTATCGTCAATCTGTAGATCGACGAAGCGTTCGAGTTGGTAATCCGGGCTCGCTTCTAATTTGCCGTCGCGCCAGACGTCGCCAATGCGTAGCAGCGGCAGCGTACCGGCCGAGACCCATACCTTCCGTTGGAAGCGGGACCGCGTTGTCGAATTAGGGGAGAGTAGGACGGAAGGATCCTGACGAAAACTGTCGTCGAGGACCTTTGATAGGTGAACAAGCAACGATGGCTGTGTCCGACGAAATAGACGGTTCGGGAAAGCCAGATCGCCGAACCAATCTATTCGCCAAGAATTTTCGCCCTTTGCCAGCGCTAAGATAGAAGGCAACTCTTTGTTTATGAAAGATTTTTTATGATTCAATACCGCTTAACCACCATAAATTGTCTCATCAACTTCTGAATTGTCTCACTAACTTCTGGATTGTCTCACCAACTACTGATTACTCACACCGGCGCGAGTACGCCGTGCGCTTGCTCATCCGCGTGGTAGGAACTGCGCACCATCGCGCCGACGGCGGCGTGTTTGAAGCCCATTTTGTACGCTTCGGCCTCGAACATCTTGAACACGTCCGGGTGCACATAGCGGCGCACCGGCAGGTGGCTGTTCGACGGCGCCAGGTACTGGCCGATGGTCAGCATGTCGATGTTGTGCTCGCGCATGTCGCGCATCACTTGCAGGATTTCCTCGTCGGTCTCGCCCAGGCCCACCATGATGCCGGACTTGGTCTTCACGCTAGGATACAAGTCCTTGAAATCCTTCAGCAATTTCAACGAGTGCAGGTAATCCGAACCGGGACGCGCTTCCTTGTACAGGCGCGGCACCGTTTCCAGGTTGTGGTTCATGACGTCCGGCAGGCCATCCTTGAAGATGGTCAGCGCCTTGTCGAGGCGGCCGCGGAAGTCCGGCACCAGCACTTCGATCTGCGTCACCGGCGACAGCGCGCGGGTGTGCTGGATGCACTCGACGAAGTGCAGGGCGCCGCCGTCGCGCAGGTCGTCGCGGTCGACCGAGGTGATGACGACGTAGTTCAGTTTCAGCGCGGCGATGGTCTTCGACAAATTGGCCGGCTCGTCCTTGTCGAGCGGGTCCGGGCGGCCGTGGCCGACGTCGCAGAACGGGCAGCGGCGGGTGCACTTGTCGCCCATGATCATGAAGGTGGCCGTGCCCTTGCCGAAGCATTCGCCGATGTTCGGGCAGCTGGCTTCTTCGCAGACGGTGACCAGCTTGTTTTCGCGCAGGATGTCCTTGATCTCGTAGAAGCGGGTCGAGGCCGAGGCGGCCTTGACGCGGATCCAGTCCGGCTTTTTCAGGCGCTCGACCTGTTCGATCGGCACGATCTTGATCGGGATGCGCGAGGTTTTGCTGGCGCCTTTTTGCTTGTCGCTCGGGTTGTAAGCGGGGGCAATGCTGTCGGTGATCTCAGAAGTCATTTGGCTGCGGGCCCACAAGGGCGTAGTTTGATGGTTTGTTGCGGTGATTCTACGGCGTCAACATCGGTTCCGGCACCGGAACCTCGTACAGCAGCCGCAGCAGTTCCTGCGCCAGCGCCTGCTGCACGTCGGCCAGCGGCGCCGACACGCCCATGCTGCGCATGTCGACCGTTTCCAGGCCGGCATAGCCGCAAGGGTTGATCCACGAAAACGGCGCCAGGTCCATCGCGACATTCAGCGACAGGCCATGGTAGGTGCAGCCGTTGCCGCGCACTTTCAAGCCGAGCGCGGCGATTTTGGCGCCTTTTTTGGCGCCCTCGGCGAGGTAGATGCCGGGCGCGCCTGCTATGCGCTCACCAGCCAGATTATACGCCGTCAACACATTGATGATCGCCTGCTCGATTTTATGCACGAATTGCCGGGCGTAGAGCTTGCCGCCGGGCTTGTTACGGCGCAGGTCGATCAGCAGGTAAATCACCACCTGGCCAGGGCCGTGGAAGGTCACTTCGCCGCCGCGGTCGGTCTGCACCACGGGAATGGCGTCGGCGCCGGCCAGCAGGTGGCCGCGGTCGGCACCCAGGCCCAGCGTGAAGACCGGATCGTGTTCGACGATCCACAGCTGGTCGCGGCTGTCCGGCGTGCGGGCGTCCGTGTAGGCGCGCATGGCGGCGAAGGTGCTGTCGTAGTCGGCGTGGCCCAGATAGCGGACCAGCGCCGGTTCGGCGGAGGGTGTGGACATGTCGGGGAGTGGCTGGTTTGCGCCCCGACATTATAAAGCAGGGTGGGTTTTGCGGCCGGCGGCCGGATCTTTATTGCTTGGACGACATACTTGCACGGCCCGGCGCTGCGGGCTGTGCAAGCGCTGTCGGCCGCCGTTTATTGCGGCTGATGCCGCGCCAGCCACTGCTGCACGGACGGACGCTGCCACTGGGCGGCGGCGTATTGCTTGATACGCTCGGGCACCGGGTCGCCGTTCAGGATCAGGCGGTTGAGCATCATCGTCAGGTCGGTGTCGGCGATGCTCCACTGGCCGAACAGGTGCTGGCCGTCGATCAGGCGCTCGGCGGCGGCGAGCAGCTTGGCGGCGCTGGCCTGTCCCTCGGCGCTGAGCGGCTCGACCGGATGCTGGAAGAACACCGTCTCCGTGTTGCGCTCGGCGCGCACCGGCGCCAGGTCGCTGCGCAGCCACGACTGGATCTGGCGCGCCCGCGCCCGCTGGCGCAGGTCGGCCGGCAGCAGCGCCACGTAGTCCGGCGCCGGGAAGGCCTCGTCCAGATACTCGGCGATGGCGGTCGATTCGCTCAGCGCGAAGCCGTCGTGCACCAGCGCCGGGATGCGCGTGGTCGGCAGCAGGTCGCGATAGGCCGGCAGTTTGTTCTGGCCGCTTTCCAGGTCGACCGTTTCGACCGTGAACGGCAGGCCTTTTTCCGTCAGCGCGACAAAAACGGACAAGGCCCAGGGGCTGGCAAAGATGCTGTCGACATACAAGGTGAGACTCATAACAACTCCGGCGGTGGTTGAGATTCATTCACATGGTAAGCTGTCCTAAGTGCATCACATAACGAGATATTTTCGTCTTTCTTGCTAATTTAATTCACTATGAGCGATAGCCGCCTGCCGAATTTTGCCGCCCTGCGCGCCTTTGAAGCGGCGGCGCGCCATCAGAATTTTTCGCGCGCGGCCGACGAGTTGCACCTGACCCACGGCGCGATCAGCCACCAGGTGCGTGCGCTGGAGGAGGAGCTGGGCGTGGCGCTGTTCGTGCGCAACGGCCGCCACGTCAAGGTGACGCCGGACGGCCTGCGCTTCGCCCAGGTGCTGGGCAAGGCCTTCGTCGACATCGGCATCGCGGCCGATGCGCTGCGCCCGACCAGCGCCAGCAAGCGCCTGACGATTTCGTCTATCCCCTCGTTCGCGGCGCGCTGGCTGGCGCCACGGCTGGGCCGCTTCATCGACCTGCATCCCGATATCGAGGTGGTGTTGCAGTCGAGCGGGCAGTTGCAGGACCTGGCGCGGGATGCGATCGATGTCGGCATCCGCTTCGGCCGCGGCCACTATCCGGGCATGGTGGTGCAGCGCTTGATGGGCGATATCTACTACCCGGTAGTGAGTCCTGACTATCGCGGTGGACGGCTGCCAGAGTCGCTCAAGGACCTGGAGCAGGCTACTCTGCTGCGCTCGATCGAACCGTGGACGCCGTGGTTGCGCGCGGCCGGGCTGACCTTGCCGGAGCCGTCCGGCGGCCTGATGTTCGAGGATTTGTCGATGCTGATACGCTCGGCCGTCGACGGCAACGGCGTGGCGCTGGTGCGTCACGTGGTGGCGATGCAGGAGATCGCTACGGGCCAGCTGCTGCGGCTGTTCGATATTGCGACGCCGTGCCCGGATGAATATTTCTTCGTCAGCCCGCCGGGCGCGGCCGGCAAGCCGCAGGTGCATGCCTTCCGCGACTGGCTGGTCGCGGAAATCGCCACCTTCCAGCGCCAGCAGGGGTGATTACATGACGATCTTGACCATCGGGTGGGCCGACAGCTCGGTGTAGAGCGCGTCGAGCTGCTCGCGGCTGATGGCGCGCACGGTCACGGTCAGGCCGGTGTAGTTGCCCTTGCCGGAAGGCCGCGCTTCGAGTTTGCCTTCGTGGAAGGTCGGGTCGTGCTTGATGACCACTTCCAAAATCGTCGGCGCGAAGTCGATGTGCGTCGGGCCCATCACCTTGATCGGGAAGTCGCTCGGGTATTCGATGAGGGACTCGGAGCGTGGGATGTCTGCCATGTTATTTCCAATCAATAAAAAACCGGCGCGGCAAAATGACCGCGCCGGTTCCCATTGTAGCCAATTCAGGCGCAGACTAGGAGTTGGCCAACAGTGCGGCCGACGCTGGGCTCAACGCTGCGGCCGGCTGCGACGGCTGGCCCGACAGCCGCTGCAAGCGCTGCAAGGCCGACTCGGCACCCAGCGCCGGCGAGCCGACCGACTTGCGGATGGCGTCGATCTCGGCCGCCTGGTCGAGCGGACGCTGGCCGATGTCGGCGACGATCTTCATGCCGGCCGCATCGTTGGCGATGTTCTGGGCGCGCCGCGCCAGCGCGTTCAGCGCGCTGGAATTGCCGCGCAGCCCGGACAGGCCGGCCAGCTGGCTCTGCCGCTCGGCGCGCAGCCGCTGCAAATCCTGCTGCGCGCGCGCCGTCGCCAGCGCCTGCATGGCTTTTTTGGCGGCGGCGTCGAATTCGCCCAGCTGCCTGGACAGCGCGTCGACGATGGTTTGCAGCTCGTCCATATACTGCTTGGCGTCCGCTTCCTCCTGGACTTCCTGCGGCAGGCGCGCCTTGTTCGCTTCCAGCTCGTCGCAGAACAGCGTGATGGTGGCCTCGGAAATCTTGCCGGCGGCCAGGCGCTCGGTCAGCGTGCCGGCGGCTTTTTCATCGGTCGCGATCAAGTCGCGCAGCTTGACGACGTCGGCGTGCTCGCGGTCGAAGGCGGCGCGCGCCGCCGCCAGCTTCTGCGCCGCGCCGCGCAGGCTGTCGGCCAGGCGGTCGCGGTCGGCTTCGGTCGCCGTTTCCGGATCAAAATTGGCGATCGCTTCGGAGACGCGGTCGCCCAGCACGCCAAAGTGTTTCGAGATCAGGCGTGCGGTCAAACCCCAGCCATTCGAGTTGCTCATTGCATTCCCCTTATCCTTCATTGAGTTGAACTGCGTGCGGCGGGTCACTGGATGACCAGCCGTTCCTGCTCCAGCGGTATGCCGATGACGAAGTCGACATGGATACCGCGTCTGGATCGGTCGCCGTTCACGCTGGTCAAAATGGCCGTCGTGATCAGCAGGTATTCCTTGCCGCCGCCGTGCAGCTGGCGCACATAGGGCATGAAATAAATCTCCTGGCGCAGGCCGCGCTGGCCGGCCGCGTCGTCGATGCGGGTTTCGCTGCCGGCGTAGGGCGGCACGAAGGCGATGTCGGGATCGCCGGCGTCGCGCCAATAATCGAGGCCGGCGCCGGCGCCGAAGACCAGCTGCAGGTCGGCTTCGTCGAGGCCGCTGGCCGCCAGCTGCTCGCGGTTCAGCGTGTAGCTGCGGTCGCCGAGGCCGGCGCCGGATGCGCCCATGTAGGCGTCCTGGTCCTCGGCGGTTTCCGGGATCACGCGCGTCAGCTGGGTGCAGAACAGGATGTCGGTGACGACGCCCTGCGCGTTCTGGTACACCTGCAGGAACTTTTCCTGCTCGTCGCGGTCGCCGGTGCTCAGGTAGTAGCGGTACAGGCGGCCGCCCAGGCTCAGGCGGATGTGCGACACGGCGACGATGCGGATGTCGGCCTGTTCCGGCAACGCGATCAGCGAACCGTCGGCGCCGGCGCGCAGCAGCGGCGCCTGCTGCAAACGCACCAGGCTGCCGATGCGTGCGCCCAGCGGCAAGCCGTCGTCGACGCGCGGGGTGTCGGCGGCGGCCAGGCCGCGTTTGTTCGCCACGCCGCGCAGGTATGCGTATGCATCGTTCCAGCCCATGTCAGTTCCTTTCGAAAGAATAATTTGCGGCGGCGCGGTGGCGCAGCATCCGCTTGAAGATCACCCGCAGCACCCAGAACATCGTGCTCAGGAAGGCCAGCCAGGCGAGGGCGCGCAGCACGGCGTTGCCGAACGAGTGTGGCGGCACGGCCGGCGCGGCGACGGTGGCGGCACTGCTTGCGCCTACGCTGGTGCCGACGGGATTGATGCGGTCCCAGTCTTCGCCGCCATGGCCGCTGTTGTTGGCGGCGTTGGCGGCGGCGCCGCTGGCGTTGCTGGCGTCGCCGCCGATGTTGCCGCCGCCAACATTGCCGTTGTTGCCGTCATTGTTGGGATCGACATACGCAGCGCCGTTATTGTTGGCGTAATACACCGTCTGGTGGCCGCCGCTCAGGGAGCGGCCGAGCATGAAGCCCATCCACATCGGCATCCAGCCGCTGTCGTGACGCGGCACGTAGATCGGCTGTGGCATCTGCTGGTAGTACGCGCCCGGCGCCGGCTGTGGCCGCAGCGGATCGGCTTGCGGCGGCACGGCCGAGGCCGGCGGCACGGCCGAGGCGGCGCGGCGCGCTTCCAGCGTCTTGGTGGCGTTGGCCTGGGCGGCGCTTTGGTCGAGGTCGCGGGACAGCGGCGACGCGCCCTTGGCCGCACCCGCCGCGCTACTTGCGCCGGCCGCCGCGCCGAACGCGCCCGGTGCGTTTTTCGGTGCCGCCATCGCTTCGCCAGTCCGCGCGCTGCGGAAGGCGTTGCCTTTTTGGGAAGAAAAACCGCTTTTGAGGCCTGACGATGTGCCAAAATGTCCCATAGGTCGGGCGTCGGCCGGCAAAACGCCGGCGTAGGCAAGCAGCAAGGTCAGCACAAACGCATAGAGACTGGTCTTCATGATGATTATTCGCCATGAGTTGAATGAAAATCAGCATAGCGCCCGGTAAAAATAGTTGCATCGGTAATAAAAGGCTCGCTTCACCATGACACGCAAATACTTGGACATGAATCAACACGACGCGCTCTACAAAGTGGCGCGCAGCTATCCCGGCGGCATCGAGGCGCTGGCGCAGCGGATGGAAATATCGGTCAACGTGCTGCGCAACAAGCTGGCGCCGACCATCGCCTCGCACTATCCCTCGTTTGAGGAAGTGTCGGCCATCGTCGAGCTGTGCCAGCGCGCCGGCGTGCCCGACGCGACGCTGCCGCTGCAGGCGCTGCTGACGCGCCACGGCATGGCCGCTTACGTCGTGCCGCAGCCCGAGCAGATCGGCAATGATGATTTATCGCAGACGGTGTGCCGCGTGATGAGCCAGGTCGGCGCCGTGGCCGAGGCGGTGTCGAACGCGCTGCTCGACGGCGTGGTGACGTCGGCCGAGGCCGATCTGATCGAGCGCGAATTCCAGGGCGCGCTGTCGGCGCTGGGCGAATGGCGCGCGCGGCTGCGCATCAAGGCCGAGCACGACCGCTAAGACTGGCGTCTCAAACCGCAGCGGTGGCCAGGAAGTCCAGCGGCACAGAGCGGGGCCGTGACCGCCTTGGCGCGCCGGACACGGTCGCGGATTTTTTTGCGTTGGGCTTAAGAAAGAGCCAGCTGGTCGGCTGGCTTTGATCGACGGCCGGACCGCAGCGGGTCCGCCATCGTTAGACGCATTACTTGACCTTAGCGCGACTGGTTTTTGTCGCCGTTGCGTTCCTCGTTCTTGCGGCGCTCCTCTTCCTTGCGTTTGTCGGCGGCCGGATCGCGATGCGCCTCGGCGTTCGGGTGCGGTTCGCGATTGAGCTGCTGCGTTTGTTGCTGTATCTGCTGCTGCATCTGTTGCGGCTGCGCCTGTTGTTGCTGCGCTTGATGTGGCAGCGGAGTGGCCGCCGCCGGCTGCGACGGCACGGTTTGCGATACCTGCGGCCGCGACGGCTGTTGATAAGTCGTCGCGGGTCCCGGCTGTTGCTGCTGCTGCGCCGGCGCGCCGCGCATCGGTATCTCCGCGCCCGGTGCCGGACGCGCCCAGCGCGCATCCTCGGCGGCACGGTTGCCCCGCTCGTCACGATATGGATCGCGCTGCTGCCCCGGCTGCATGCTGGCCCCGCCCGGCGCTGCCGCTGCCGGCTGCGACGGCGTGGCCGGACGAACGCCGCGATACGGATCGGCCGTCAACACGCGACCGCCTGCCGGCGCCGCACCAGCCGGCGCACCCGGCGCGGGCTGCCCGGCACGCGGCGCGTCGCGCCAATCGGGATGACGGCCATCGCTGCTGCGCGCCACGCCGCCCGGCGACGGCACGGCCGTCATCGCTGGCAGATTGCGTGCCGCGCCCGGCGTCAGCACCGCGCGCTGCCCGGCCGTGACCGGCACCATGCGGCGCGCCTCGAACTGTTCGCGCGGCAGCACGGTGACGCCATCGCGGTGGTCGCGGTGCTCGTCGAAGCGCTCGATGGTGCGGCCGTCGTGGCTCCACGCCAGGCGCCGTTCGACGTCGATCGACACGCGGTAGGTCGGCACATAGGCCTCGCGCGGCGACAGCGGATACCAGCCCATGCCCGGCGCGTGGCCGCGGCCGAAGGCGACATCGCCGCCGCCGACCCAGCCCACCAGCGCCGGCGACCAGACCGGCCGGCCCAGGCCGCGTCCCGGCGCCCAGCGCCAGCGCTGCCCGACCATCACCCAGCGGCCGTAGTGCGACGGCGCGTAACCCCAGGGCGCGCTGTCGACCCAGGTCCAGCCCCACGGATCGAGCCAGATCCAGCGGCCGTCGCGGTACGGCGCCCAGTCGACGGCGACCGAATTGGGCGTCCACAGCGGGCCGTATTCGCTGTTGTCGACCCAGCTGCCGTTGCGGTCCAGTTCCTCGTAGCCGGTGACGTCGGGCGGCAAATAGCGCGAGGCGACGGCGCTGTCGTCGCCGCGGTCGCGCGCTTGCGCCCAGTCGTCGAAGCCGTCGCGGCGCAGCTGGCCGGTGCGCACATCGTCCGGCGTGACGTCGACGCCCTTGCCGCTGCGCAGCGTGACGATGGTGCCCGCGCCGTCGACCTGCGCCGCGCCGGACAGCACGCCGATGCTGGTGGTGTCGGCCACGCGCTCGGTGTCGATACGCACCGACGTCGGCTCATTGAGGGTGATGCGCGCCTGCGGCGTCGTCAGCTCGAAGCCGCGCAGCAATTCGTCGGTCTTGATACGCACGTTGGCGCTGCCGTAATTCAGGCGCAGCCGCAGGCGGTCGTCGTCCAGTTCGGTCACTTCCATGTCGGAGTCGCCGTCGAGGCGGATGGCGGCCGAGCCGACGCGGAATTCGGCGCGCGCGCCGCGCGTGGTGGTGACGTGGTTGGCGCTGGTGACGGGCCAGTTCAGCAGCGCGACATTGGCCACGCCATCATTGCCCAGCACGGTGACTTGCCCCTGCAAACTGGAAATGCGGCCGACCAGCAGCGGCGGATCGCTTTGCGCCAGCGCCGGGCCGGCCAGCGCCGCCGTCAACAACAGGGAAAGTAGAATTTTGCGGCTCATTACGGCGCTCCTGTGATTATTTTTTTTGCCGTCATCGGACGGCATCGTTACTGGATTTAACGCGGCGCTTTGATTTTGGACAACGCCGCTTACACTTATTTGCAAATTGATTTGCAACTGTTTTCATCAAGCCGCTTGCGCGCTCCGCTTGACAAAAAACAGCGCCGCGCCAACCGCCATCAGCAGGCCGCCGAACACGCGGTTTTGCTTTTTGACGGCGCGCGGATCGCGGAAGAAACGTTGCATCGACGACGCCAGCAGGGCGTAGCTGTGCATCACGACCAGGTCGATGCAGCACATCGTCGCGGCCAGGATCAGCAGTTGCGGCAACAGCGGCGCGCCGTGGGTGATGAATTGCGGCAACACGGCGACCATGAAGATGATGCCTTTCGGATTGGTCGCATTGGTCAAAAAGCCGGTCAGCATGCGCTTGCGCAGCGACGGCAGTTGCCGCAAGGCCGCATCGGCATCGGCCGCCGCGTCGAGCTTGACCTTGGCGCGCCACTGGCTCAGGCCCAGGTAAATCAGGTACAGCGCGCCGACCGTCTTGACGATGGAAAACGCCACTTCCGACGCCATCAGCAGCGAGCCGACGCCGGCGCCGGCGATGAAGAAAATCAGCAGCAGCCCGGCCTGCAGGCCGAAGATGGTGGCGCTGGCCTTGCGCACGCCGTACGACAGCCCGTGCGACATCGACAGCACCGCGCCCGAACCGGGCGAAATGGCGATGATGCAGGCGGCGACGACAAACGTGATCCACGTCGTGAAACTCATGCTGGCACTCCTGGCGAAAAGTTATAGGCCGCATCAAATGATGTCAGGCAGACACATTGTAACGGGCCGCCGCCGCGCCGGCCGGGAAAGTGAGCGCCGCGCCGGCCGCCCCACCGGCCGCTGTCCGGGCCGATGTACTCGGCGGCGGACCGGCCGCCGCAGCGGCGCATCCGCTGGTCGATACACCGCTACGCCGGCACGCCGCGCCGCCGCCGTTGCGGCTGGGGTAAGATTGGCCATCTTTCCCTCCCCGCCACGACCATGCCCGCCGACCGCCACCGCCCATCGACCACCACGGAGCCACGCTGACATGGCCGGCACCAGCCTGCTGGCGCTGCTTGACGACATCGCCAGCATCCTCGACGACGTCGCACTGATGAGCAAGATCGCCGCCAGAAAAACCGCCGGCGTGCTCGGCGACGACCTGGCGCTGAACGCGCAGCAGATGGCCGGCATGCGCGCCGAGCGCGAGCTGCCCGTGGTGTGGGCGGTGGCGCGCGGCTCGCTGAAGAACAAGGCGCTGCTGGTGCCGGCCGCGCTGGCCATCAGCGCGTGGGCGCCGTGGGGCATCACGCCGCTGCTGATGGCCGGCGGCGCCTACCTGTGCTACGAGGGCGTCGAGAAGCTGGCCCATCCTCTGCTGCATGGCGATGGGCCTGACGCAGGCCGACAGCACGGCGCCACTGCGGAAACCGCGCCGGCCACCACCATCGCCGACGCCGATCCCGAGCAAATCGAGCGCGACAAAATCCGCGGCGCGGTCCGCACCGACTTCGTGCTGTCGTCGGAAATCATCGTCATCGCGCTGGGCACGGTGGCCGGCGCGCCGTTCGCGCAGCAGCTGGTGGTGCTGGCCGGCATCGCCGTCGTCATGACGGTCGGCGTGTACGGCATCGTCGCCGCCATCGTCAAGCTCGACGACGCCGGCCTGTACCTGAGCCGGCGCGGCGGCGCCGCCGTGCGCGCCATCGGCGGCGTGCTGCTGACGGCCGCGCCCAGGCTGATGGCGCTGCTGTCGGTGGTCGGCACGATCGCCATGTTCAGCGTCGGCGGCGGCATCCTGGTGCACGGCCTGCCCGCCGTCGCCGCGCTGATCGAGGCAGCCGCCCACGCCGGCGCCGCCAAGCCGTGGGCCGGCGCGCTGCTGGCCGGCGCCATCCCGGTGGCGCTCGAAGCGCTGGCCGGCGTCGTCGCCGGCGCGCTCGTGCTGGCGCTGGTCGGCATCGCCAGCTGGGCATTGCGATTTACCAAGGGCCGCAGCTGAGCACTGTGCTAGCATGGCCCGCTCCCGTCCCGCCATTCCAAAGGAAGGTACATGGTTCATCCATCTCAGCTGCATCGGCCCAGCGCCGCGTTCATCGGCGCTTCCTGGGCCGCCCTGTTGATCGGTGTCATCACCTATCTGGTCGGGCTGTGGAATGCCGCCATGCAGCTCAACGAAAAAGGCTATTACTTCACGCTGCTGATGTATGGCCTGTTCGCCGCCGTGTCCTTGCAAAAATCGATACGCGACCGGCTCGAAGGCCTGCCCGTGACGGCCCTGTATTTCGGCCTGTGCTGGACCTCCGTGCTGCTGACGCTGCTGCTGCTGGCCGCCGGCCTGTGGAACGCCACGCTGGCGTCCAGCGAAAAAGGCTTTTATGCCATGTCGTATGTGCTGAGCCTGTTCGCGGCCGTGGCCGTGCAAAAGAACGTGCGCGACCTGGCCGTTGCTGCCTCCTCCGCCGCCGAAACCCATCCATAAGAGCGCGCCCGGTACACGCTTCAGACCAGCCCGGCCGGGAACTTTTTTCCGCCGTGCCGCTCCAATCGATATCGATCAATGGACGGCACGGGGGCCTCATGGACCAGCAACGAGAACAGCAGCGCCTGCATCTGGCGCTGGACGCGGCGCGCATGCGGATCTGGGATTCCGAGCTGGCCGACGGCAGGGTTGCGCTCAGCACCGTCAAATGGGACGCGCCCGGCGCGATGTTGCTGGGATTGCCGCCGGAACTGCGGCGCCAGCCGTTCCGCGACTTCCTGCTGTGCGTCCACAGCAACGACCGCGCGCTGCTGCTCGACACCATGCAGGCCGGCGTCGACCTGCGCACCGGCTACGAGGTCGAATACCGGGTGCTGTGGCCGGACGGCTCGCTGCACTGGCTGGCCGCCAAGGCCGAGGTGTTTCACGACGCGGCCGGCATGGCCAGCGACACGCTGGGCATCATCTGGGACATCACGGCCCGCAAGCACGACCAGCTGCGCCTGCTGCGCGAGCGCGAGCTGGCCGAGACGACGCTGCGCTCGATCGGCGAGGGCGTCATCACCACCGACCGCGACGGCAAGACCGAATTCATGAACCGCGTCGCCGAGCACCTGACCGGCTGGCCCGGCGAGCTGGCGCGCGGGCGCGACATCGGCGCCACGCTGCAACTGATCGACGAGGCCGGCGGCCCCGGCCCCGAGCACGTGGCGCTGAAATGCCTGCGGCTGCGCCAGACCATCAATATCGCCACGTCCAGCCTGCTGGTCATGCGCGACGGCGGCCAGCTGGCCGTTGAGGAATCGGCCGCGCCGATCTGGTCCGACGACGGCGAACTGCTGGGCACGGTGGTGGTGTTCCGCGACGTCAGCCACGAACGCAAGCTCAGCAAGCAGCTGTCGTGGAACGCCACGCATGACGCGCTCACCGGCCTGATCAACCGGCGCGAGTTCGAGACGGCCATCGCCGCCGCGCTGCACAGCGCCAAGCACGACGGCCACGTCCACGCGCTGCTGTACCTGGACCTCGACCAGTTCAAGGTCGTCAACGACACCTGCGGCCACAGCGCCGGCGACCTGCTGCTGCAGCTGCTGGCCAAGCTGCTGCCGGCGCAGATGCGCGACAGCGACATCCTGGCCCGCCTCGGCGGCGACGAGCTCGGCGTGCTGCTGCCGCACTGCCCGCACGAACGGGCACTGCACATCGCCGACAGCCTGCGGCTGTCGATCAAGAATTTCCGCTTCGTGTGGGCCAACAACAGCTTCGAGCTGGGCGTGAGCATCGGCATGGTCGAGATCAACGACAACAGCAAGTCGACCACCGAACTGCTGATCGCCGCCGACCAGGCCTGCTACCAGGCCAAGGAGGGCGGCCGCAACCGCGTGCACCGCTACCAGGAATCGGATGTGCGGCGGGCCCAGCGGCACGGCGAGATGCTGTGGGTGTCACGCCTGAACGACGCGTTCGCGCGCCAGGCGTTCCGGCTATATGCACAACCGATCGTGCACTTGAACGGCCGGCCGGAGCCGCACGACGAGGTGTTGATACGCATCGAAAATTCCGAAGGCGGTCTGATCCTGCCCGGCGCCTTCATCCCGGCCGCCGAGCGCTACGACCTGATGACGACGATAGACCGCTGGGTGATAAGCGCCGTCTGCCGCCACCTCCAAAGCGTGCGCGACAGCTTGCCGCCCGAGCTGGCCTGTATCGACGGCCAGCGGCCCGCGCCGGCGCAATATTCGATCAACCTGTCGGGCACCTCGCTGGGCGACGAGGGCTTGCACGATTACATCATCGAGCAGTTCGTCGAGCACGCCATCGCGCCCGAGCAAATCTGCTTCGAGATCACCGAGACGGCCGTGATCGCCAACCTGCCGAAGGCGCAGACCTTCATGAGCCGGCTCCAGGCGCTGGGTTGCCGCTTTTCGCTGGACGACTTCGGCAGCGGCCTGTCCTCGTTCGCCTATTTGAAGGCGCTGCCGGTGGACTTTTTGAAGATCGATGGCGTGTTCATCCGCGACATCGCCAGCAACGCCATCAACCGCGCGCTGGTCAAGGCCATCAACGAGGTTGGCCACGTGATGGGCATCGCCACCGTGGCCGAGTACGTCGAGGACGCGCCGACGCTGGCCGTGGTGCGCGACATCGGCATCGACTACGCGCAAGGCTACGCGGTCGGCGCGCTGCGGCCGCTGACAGCGGGCAGCGACTGAGCAGGCAACAGCGCACAGCGATTGATGCCAGCGGCAGCGGCGGCCGGTGTCTTGATCGTCGGGCAAACATTGCGAATAAACAAGCATAAGCGTCTATCTCCCACAAGAGGCAAGCCAGCGTCTATGCCGGCCTCTTTTGATCTACATCAATAAATTGGCGCGCGCCTGTCCCTACACTGCATGCATGTCTTGCGATTGAGCAAGTAATTACGCAGTTCAGGAGGATGCCATGCGTAACAACCAACCCGTCACCGACCGCCAAATCGAGGTCGCGGACGACCAGGCCATCGTGTCTAAAACCGATCTGGAAGGCAACATCACCTACGTCAATCCCTATTTCATCCAGATCAGCGGCTATGTCGAGTCCGAGCTGCTGGGCGCGCCGCAAAACATCTTGCGCCACCCGGACATGCCGGCCGCCGCCTTCGCCGACCTGTGGGCCACGCTGCGCGCCGGCATGCCGTGGACCGGCCTGGTCAAGAACCGCTGCAAGAACGGCGACTTTTACTGGGTCAAGGCGAATATCACGCCGATCCGCGAACACGGCCGCACGCTCGGCTATATGTCGGTGCGGGTGCGCGCCGACCGCGACCAGGTGGCGCGCGCCGCGCTGGCCTACCGCACGCTCGACCAGGCCGGCAGCGGCCACACGATACGCCACGGCCAGATCGTGCGCGCCGGCGCCGGCGGCTGGCTGGCGCGGCTGCGCCACACCTCGCTGGCGCTGCGCATCTGGGCCTGCACCAGCGTCGTCAACGTGCTGCAGGCGGCCGTCTGCGTGGTCAGCCTGATGGGCCATGAAGGCCCGGTCAGCGCCACCAGCTATGGCATTTTCGGCGCCACCTTCATCGGCCTGCTGATCAATGTGTTCCTGTGGTACACCTTGCGCAGCGGCGTACTGCGGCCGATGGAGCGCGCGCTGCACGGCGCCCGCGCCATCGCCGCCGGCGACTTGTCGGGCAGCTTCGAGACCCACGCCACCGACGAGGTCGGCCAGCTGTTGCGCGCACTCGACCAGATGAACAGCAACCTGATCGCCACCATCCGCGACGTGCGCAACAACGTCGAGACGATGGCCGTGGCGACGCGCCAGATCGCCGCCGGCAACGCCGACCTGTCCGGGCGCACCGAGGCGCAGGCGGCCAGCCTGGAACAGACCGCCGCCAGCGTCGACGAGTTCTCGTCGACGGTCAAGCAAAACGCCGAGAACTCGGCCGAGGCCAGCGCGCTGGCGGCGGCCGCCTCCGACGTGGCGGTCAAGGGCGGCGCCATCGTCGCCGACGTGATCGCGACGATGGACGACATCAACGGCTCGTCGCGCCAGATCGTCGACATCATCGGCCTGATCGAGGGCATCGCCTTCCAGACCAACATCCTGGCCTTGAACGCGGCGGTGGAGGCGGCGCGCGCCGGCGAGCAGGGCCGCGGCTTCGCGGTCGTCGCCGGCGAGGTGCGCAACCTGGCCCAGCGCAGCGCCAGCGCGGCCAAGGACATCAAGCAGCTGATCGATGCCTCGGTCGGCAAGGTCAGCGCCGGCATGGTCAAGGCGCGCAGCGCCGGCGCCACCATGGAACAGGTGGTCGGCTCGGCCAGACAGGTCACCATCATCATGCAGGAGATCTCGACCGCCTCGCGCGAGCAGAGCATCGGCGTCGACCAGGTCAACGCGGCCATCGCCCACATGGACCAGGTGACGCAGCAGAACGCCGCGCTGGTCGAGGAGGCGGCGGCGGCCACGGCCAGCCTGGCCAACGAGGCCGGCGGCTTGATGCAGGCGGTCAGCCTGTTCAAGTTCGGCCGGCCGGCGGCGGCGGCGCGCGCCATCGGCGCACGGCGCGGCAAGGGCGGCACGGGCGCGGCGGGCAAGCGGCCGGCGCAGGCCGCGCCACGGCGCATCGCGGCATGACGGGTCCGGCGCTTGCGGCACTGGGCGCGGATATCGGCACGGAACGGCCGCACCGCACGCCATGAATCGAGGTGCTGCGGCAACGCTCGCCGATTGCCACGTGGCGGGATGGGGCGGATTTCAGGTCGATAGACTGCACGGCCGCACATCGGACACAACAAGAGTGCCGGCGCGGCCGTTTTGCTAGGCGCACCGGAAACTTTTTTCAGCCATCGATTTGCTTAGTCGGCCGATACTCGTTAGGCTAGCGCCATCGTTCATCACGCCGCATCCACGCCGCAACTATCATGGCCGCCAAACCGCCCACCCTGGACCAGCACCTGTGCTTCAAGCTGTATTCGACGTCGCTGAAGATGACGCAGCTCTACAAGCCCATGCTGGCCGAACTCAACTTGACCTATCCGCAATACCTGGTGATGGTGGTGCTGTGGGAAGAGGAGGGGCTGGGCATCAAGGACGTGGCCGAGCGGCTGCAACAGGATTCCGGCTCGATCACGCCGCTGGTCAAGCGGCTTGAAAGCGAAGGCTATCTGCTGCGCCTGCGCGACCCCGACGACGAGCGCAACCGCGTGCTGACGCTGACGCCGGCCGGCAAGGCGCTGCGCGCGGCCGGCGTGCGCATCAGCCAGAATATCGCCGCCGCCTGCGCGCTGACGCACGCCGAGGTGATGGGCATGATGGCCGGCCTGAACCAGCTCAACGACAGACTGGGCGACTAAGCGCGTCGCGGCCGCACGGCAGATATTTTGCTGCGCCTTAAAAAATACATTGCGCACTAATAATTAGTGCGCTATATTACTTCCATCGGCGCGCCGCTCACAACGGGCAAGGCCGTGAAGATCGATATAACCCGTTTAAATAATTAGCACGCTAACTAATTGGCGCGCGATACCAGAACTTTTAACCCGGCCGCCACGCGGCGCAACGAAAGGATTTATCATGAAACGCAACGCCATCCACACCGCCCTGTTCGCCACCGCCATCCTGTCCGCCGCCGCCACGCTGCCGGCCCAAGCCGCAGCACCGACCAGCGACGCCAACGCCGTCACCGTGGTGCTGGTGCATGGCGCTTTCGCCGACGGCTCCGGCTGGAACAAGGTCATCCCTTTGCTGCAGGCAAAAGGCTATAAAGTCGTCGCCGTGCAAAATCCGCTGACCTCGCTGGCCGACGACGTCGCCGCGACCCAGCGCGTGATCGATGCGCAAACCGGCAAAGTGGTGCTGGTCGGCCACTCGTGGGGCGGCACCGTGATCACCCAGGCCGGCACCAGCGACAAAGTGAAAGCGCTGGTCTACGTGGCCGCGTTCGCACCGTCCGAAGGCGAGGCCGTCGGTGCGCTGGGCAAGGAATTCCCGACCCCGCCGGGCATCGCCACGCTGCAGGCCGACGCCTCCGGCTTCCTGTCGCTGCCGGCCGACTCCATGGCCAGCAACTTCGCGCAGGACCTGCCGAAAGCCGAAACCGCGCTGATGGCCGTGACCCAGGGTCCGATCCAGGCCAAGGCCTTCGGCGAGCCGGTCACCGTCGCCGCCTGGAAAAACAAGCCGAACTACTACATCGTCTCGGCCAAGGACCGCATGATCGCGCCGCAGCTGGAACAGAGCTTCGCCAAGAAAATCGGCGCCACCACCACCACGCTGCAGACCAGCCACGTGGCGATGCTGTCGCAGCCGAAAGCCGTGGCCGAAGTCATCATCGCCGCCGCCCAGCGCTGATCGCGACGACCGGCGCGCCGCGAAGGCGGCGGCGCCGGCACCACGGTCGCGTCGATAGCATCATGGATAGCCGCCGCAACGCCCGCAGCCCAGCCTGCCGCGCGTTGCGACGCTATCCATTTTTCTTTCTTGCCAAGCAAGTGCATTGATAGGAGAATTCCCTGGCGGCCGCCGTTCCCGTCGCCATCCCCATCAAGGACAGCATGAAGCCACTCGGCATCAAAGTGAAAGTCGCCCTGGCGACCAGCGCCACCTCCATCGTCATGGTGGGGCTGCTGACCGTGCTGGAACTGCGCCGCATGCAGGACGATTTCACCAAGGTGCTGTTCACCCAGCAGACCGCGCTGATCAACCGCACCGCCGAGGAGCTCGACGACAAGCTGACCATGTTGCTGGGCATCGTGGCGCTGTCGGCGCAGCAGACGCCGCCGGAACTGATGGCCACGCCGCAGCAGCTGCGCGCGTTCTACCGGCGCGGCGCGGTGCTGTCGCTGTTCGACGACCTGCTGGTGCTCGACGCCCACGGCATCGTCGCGGCCGACCTGCCCGACCAGGGCAACCGGGTCGGCATCGACGCCTCCGACCGCGCCTACTTCAAGCGCGTGATGGCCGAGAAAAAGCCCTTCATCAGCGAGCCGCTGATCGGCCGCGTCAACAAGCAGCCCATCGTGCAGATGGTCGCGCCCATCCTCGACGAGCGCGGCAACGTGACCGGCGTGCTGATCGGCGTGCTGCGGCTGTACAAGGACAATCTGCTGGGCCACCTGCGCACCGCCAAGGTCGGCCGCAGCGGCTATTATTTCGCCGTCACGCGCGACGCCACGCCGGTCTACGTGCTGTATCCCGACGCGCGCCGGCTGCTGCAGCCGCGCCCGGCCAACGCCAACCCGGCCACCACGCGCGCACTCAGCGACGACTTCGAGGGCACGGCCCTCAGCATCAGCAGCAACGGCGTGCGCGCGCTCAACAGCTATAAAAAGCTGCGCTCGGTGAACTGGCTGCTGGCCGCGTCGCTGCCGGCCGACGAAGCCTTCGAACCCTTCGACGGCGTGCTGGCGCGGCTGGCGCTGTGGTCCTTCCTGGCCTCGCTGCTGGCCGCGGCCGTGATCGGCACCATCACGCTGCGCCTGATGGCGCCGCTGGTGGGGTTGCGCGACGCCATCCTGGCGCTGCGCCACGACGCCACCCGCTTCACGCCTATCCCGGTGGCCACGCGCGACGAGATCGGCGAGCTGACGATGGCCTTCAACGGCCTGATGCACGAGCGCCTGGCGGCCGACCTGCGCCTGCAAAGCCTGATCGAATTCGCGCCCAACGCGGTGGTGGTGGTCGACGACGACGGCCGCATCGAAACCTTCAACCGCGAGGCCGAGCGCTGCTTCGGCTATGCGCGTGCCGACATCCTCGGCCAGCCGCTGGAAACGCTGGTGCCGGAACGCTTGCGCACGCGCCACGCGGCGCACCGCAAGCACTTCGCCGCCACCAGCCTGAGCGCCGAACCGCTGCGCATGGGCGCCGACGGCGACAGCCTGGTCGGCCTGCGCCGCGACGGCAGCGAGTTCCCCATCGAAATCAACCTGAGCGCGGTGCGCACCGACCAGGGCACCAAGGCGCTGGCGGTGATTTCCGACATCACCGAACGCCACCGGCTGCGCCTGGAGCTGGAGGCGCGCGCCCAGGAACTCGAACGTGAGCGCGACCGCGCCGAGGCGGCCAACCGCGCCAAGAGCGATTTCGTGGCCAATATGAGCCATGAAATCCGCACGCCGATGAACGCCGTGCTGGGCATGGCCTATCTGCTGGGCACCACCGCGCTGACGCCGCAGCAGCGCAAATACCTGGCGATGGTGCGCGTGTCGGGTCAGTCGCTGATGGGTATCCTCAACGACGTGCTGGACTTTTCCAAGATCGAGGCGCGCAAGCTCGACATCGTGCCGGTCGACTTCGACCTCGACGAGACCATGAACACGCTGGCCACCACGATGACCATGAACGCCGGCGAAAAGGAACTGGAACTGGCCATCAGCGTCGACCCGGACGTGCCGCGCCAGCTGCGCGGCGACGCGCTGCGGCTGCAGCAGATCCTGGTCAACCTGGCCGGCAACGCCATCAAGTTCACCGAACAGGGCGAGGTCGTGGTCAAGGTCAGCGTCGAGGCGCGCGACGCCGGCAACGCGCTGCTGCGCTTCGAGGTGCGCGACACCGGCATCGGCATCCTGCCGCAGCAGCAGGCGCAGCTGTTCAACGCCTTCGCGCAGGGCGACGAAAGCATCACGCGGCGCTTCGGCGGCACCGGCCTGGGCCTGACCATCACCAAGCGCTTGATCGAGCTGATGGGCGGGCGCATCGCGCTCGACAGCACGCCCGGACTGGGCAGCCTGTTCTGGTTCAGCCTGCCGTTCGACTTGCTGGCCGGGCCGGGCGAGGAACGCCGCAAGCCGGCCATCGGCCCGCTGCGCCTGCTGGTGGCCGACGACAACCGCACCAGCCGCGAACTGATCGCCAAGCTGATCCACGCCTGGGGCTGGCAAGCCGACGAGGTCGACTCCGGCACGGCCGCCGTGCGCCTGTTCCGCCAGCGCCAGGAGGCCGAACAAGCCTACGACATCGTGCTGGCCGACTGGCACATGCCGGGCATGGACGGGCTGGCCACGGCCAAGGAAATCCGCCTGGCCGCGGCCGGCCGCAAGCAGCCCATCGTGGTGATGGTCAACGCCTTCGCCCGCAACCGGCTCGAAGAAATTTCCAGCGCGCCCGAGGCCGACGTGGTGCTGGTCAAGCCCATCACCAGCTCCAATCTGTTCGACGCGCTGCACCAGGCGCTGGCTTCGCAGGACGGCGGCCTCGACAGCCGGCTGCCGGACGCCGGCATCGCCGGCAGCCTGGCCGGCGCGCACTTCCTGTTGGTCGAGGACAACCTGCTGAACCAGACGGTGGCGCGCGGCATCCTCGAATACGCCGGCGCCACGCTCGACGTGGTCGGCGACGGCCAGCAGGCGGTCGACCTGATGCGCGGCGACGCCGGGCGCTACGACATCGTGCTGATGGACATGCAGATGCCGGTGCTCGACGGCTTCAGCGCCACGCGCATGCTGCGCCAGGAGCTGCGGCTGACGCTGCCGGTGATCGCCATGACGGCCGGCGTGCTGGCGTCCGAGCGCAAGCGCTGCGTCGACGCCGGCATCAGCGACTTCATCGCCAAGCCGGTCGAGGTGGAAGAGATGGTGGCCGTGATCCGCCGCCACTTGCCGGCGCGGGTGGCGCAGGCGCAGCTCGTGCTGGCGGATGCCAAGGCGGTGGCCGATGTGGCGGCCAAGGCGCCAGCCCATGCGGCGACCGATCGGGTCGATACGGCGCAAACGGTGTCGGCAGACGCGGCGTCCGACACCGCGATGCGGCCGGCGCAGCCGGCACCAGCCGACGACCCCGCCGCCTTCAATATGGACAGCCTGATGCGGGTGATGGGGCGCGACGACAAGGGTCGCGGCGTGATGTTCAAGATGGTGCGCGGCGCGCTCGACAGCGGCACGCAGCCGCTCATCGACATAGAGCTGGCGCGCGCCGAGGGCCGGCTGCGCGACGCCGCGCGGCTGTTGCACGGCCTGCGCGGCGCCGTCGGCGCGCTCGGCGCCAAGCGCCTGATCCAGGCCACCATCGACGCCGAGAGCGCGATCACCGAGCAGCACGAGGAATTACTGCCGGCGCTGTGCGAGACCGTGCGCCAGGAACTGGAACGGACGCTGGCCGCCGCCCGCGCCTGGCTGGAGCGCGAAGAGCGCTAGCCGGGCCGGATGGCGCTCACCTCAGTGCCTGGGCGACGAGCTGAACGTCGTAGGTTGCGCGGAGGCCGGGTTTTGTCCATGCAACTGATTGTTCAACTCGCTGCGCTCGTCATCGGACAGCGACGCCCGGCAAGTGCGGCGAACCGCGATGGAACCGGTGGCCGTATCGGCCTGTTGGCAAACCGGCTTGGCCGTCGCGTCGGCGAGCTGGGTATGATCGACAGGCGCATCGGCGCAGCCCGCCAGCAGGCTGGCAAACGAACACAGGGCAAGGCTGAAAATGAAATTCTTCACGCTGCTGCTTCCTTCATGAAAGTGGATAGGCCGGGTCCGGCGTTCAAGACGCCGACTACCAATAATACATTTAAATAGTAACTATTGCTAAATTAAGTGCAAAAAAGGTATTGTTACTTTTACAGTAAAAATAGCACCCCAGCCGCACCATCAAGGCAGCAGGACGGCGCCGTCAGTGGCATAGCTGACCGGGCCTGTGTAGGCCTGCGCGATCGAGGCGCCGACGGCTTCGTGTTCGCGCTCGATCACCGGCGACAAATGGCTCAGCACCAGCTGGCCGGCGCCCACGTCGCGGGCCAGCTCGCCGATGGCCTTGGGCGGCGTGTGCAGCGTGTACAGGATGGCCGGCGAGCGCGGCGGATCGAGCACGACGCTGTTGAACACCAGCAGGTCGGTGCCGCGCGCGATCTGGCGCAGACCGGGCAGGCCGGCGGCGTCGATGTCGCCGCTGAAGGTGACGCTTTTGCCGGCTTAGTCGATGCGGTAGATGACGGCGGGCGCGTCGCGGTGGTGGCCGGCGATGGCGCGTATCGTCAGGCGGCCGTCGGCCAGCAGCACCTGCGGCACGCGCGCCGGCGTGGGCGCGGTGCGGATGTCGGTGGCCTGTATAGTCATCGGCGAGGAAAGGTCGCGCAGGTAGCCGAACGCGCCCTGCCGGTAGAACAGCAGATGCATCAGCCGGCTGGTCGATGGAAAGGCCGCGTCGCCGCCGCCGCCGCGCCGGCCGTCCGGGCCGAACACCCGGAAATGGATGGCGCCGGCGCCCGACACGGCGCGCGCCATGAACAGGCCGGGCAGTTCGCCGACGTGATCGATGTGCAGGTGGGTAAGCAAGACAATGTCGGTGCGTGCCAGCGACAGCCGCGGCATCGCTGGTGCTGGGGGGCGAGCGCAGAAAGGCGCCGGCGCGGTCAGCGGCCCGTGCCGGCGGCGTCGCCGATGGACGGCGCAGCTTGCAGCGGGCAGGCCTGCATATCCTCGCCGAGGCGGCGCGCCAGCTCGGCGCGCAA